>Ga0214925_100659_pt1 | contig 13382 bp, 12 predicted proteins | sample Stichaenrichment_FD_168299 | JGI IMG/M metagenome (GOLD analysis project Ga0214925, IMG submission 168299) | Xylose enriched microbial communities from anaerobic bioreactor in Madison, Wisconsin, United States - 63SRT | ecosystem: Engineered > Bioreactor > Anaerobic > Unclassified | place: USA... | reverse complement strand
GGAGGCGTTCCAGGCATAGGCTGCGTACAGCTCGCAGAAAAAGCTTGGAGATCTGTCAACAAAAACTCCCACTACCTCTTGACACCATCTTATATCGAATTCAAGTTGACCAGACGTCAATTAAATGGTAGTATAAAATTAATAATTATGACATTTACCAAAAGAGGGGTATATCATGGCGGAACACGAACTGACAAAAAACGAAATCAAGAAACGCAAAAAGAGAAACGCTCTGCTGAACAGCGCCTATGAACTCTTCACCACCGTCGGATACACCAAGACAACAGTCCTGCAGATTGCACGCCGGGCCGGTGTCGGTAAAGGCACATTCTACCTTTATTTTAACGATAAGACCGATATCCGGGATGAACTGATCGGTGTAAAATCCAGCCAGCTCCTCACCCGTGCTGTAAAAGCCCTGCAGCAGAGAACAGATATCCGTAATTTTGCCGATCAGCTTGTTTTTATTACAGACTACATTATTACCGCCCTTTCAAAGGATATCGCGCTTCTGAAGTTCATCTCTAAATCACTGAGCTGGGGGATGTTTAAGAACTCCGCAGAATTTGTAAAAAAGAATGAGGACGTCATTGACTTCCAGAAATTTATTCTGAATGCCATGGATGAAGAAGGAATCCATCTGAAGGAACCTCTTCTGCTGATCTATACGATCATAGAATTGACCAATTCGACCTGCTATAACATTATCCTGCACGGTGAACCGGTAACCTTCAGCGAGTATAAACCTTACCTCTATAACTGCATCCGCCTGATCACCAATGACGCCGTAGAAAAAGGCTGCCAGTAATCGTCCCTCCTGTTTTATATCGTATGCATACAGCGTTCGTGAAAGATATCTGTGTTTACGGACGCCGTTTTAAATTTATTTTCATTTTACTTTCAGCTTTCAAGAATTTTATTTCCAGAATTATCTATGTCTCACTCCGTATCTCATAATTATTCCGTATGATAAAATAAATATTTATAATCATCTTCCCGTTTCCCCGGTATTTATATTCGTAACATTTATTACTCGGCTTATCCATTAAGAAAATAATGGATAAATTGGATACTACCAAAGGTATACATAGTCAATTTCTATATTTTTTGTTCTTTATCACATATTTTTGCCATTGCCGCCCACTATCATTTGTTCTAGAACACATCATAGAATACGTTCTAGCATTTGTTAAATAATTTTTAGCCGCAATTTTCTGTATATTCTATATCCGTTGAAATCACTATTATTCACGGCATTTTGTATATCCATGCATTAGATATGGTCAATTTTTTCACAGGTTTTTATTGACATAATTGATACCCTTTTGTAGAATGATAGTACATTAACTAACAAGTCATCGGGGGAGATTTGTTACAACCCGCCGCCCGCACATTTTATTAATCAATACGCATATTTATGCATATTGAATGGATGCTCAGACGGAATTATGCCGTCTGGAAAATTCTGATCGTATACTGGCCGGGCGGTGAGCGGCACTTATTTCGACATTTAGACATTTAGAATGTAGGAGAGATATTATGAAAGTAAGTATGATCTTGAAAATCATCTGCGTCATCGGCTTCATCTTCGACTTCATCCTCGTTGCTGTAAGCGTTCACAAAAAACGCAGCACCGAAGAAGGAAGAAAGCTGTTTGCGGAGCAGAAAAAATTCTTCGTCTGGAACGCCATGGTCGGCGTAGTGGCAAACTTCTTCGATACCCTGGGTGTCGGCTCCTTCGCTACATCCTCTGCTCTGTTTAAGATCAGAGGTTCCATCGACGATATCAATGTTCCGGGCACACTGAATGTAGGAGATACCTTCCCGGTACTGGCGGAGGCATTCCTCTTCTTCAGCCTCGTTGACCTGGATCCGCTGACTCTGGTTTCCATGCTGGTCGCAGCTACACTGGGATCCGCTCTCGGAGCAAACGTCGTAACCAAGTGGAACCGTACAACAGTTCGTTACGCCATGGGTATCGGACTTACCGCACTTGGTATTATCATGGCCTGCAAAGTCACTGGTGTCGGCCCGTTCGGTGAAACCGGTACAGCTACCGCTCTTCACGGCTCCAAGCTCATCATCGGAATCGTCTGCAACTTCGTTCTCGGTGCTCTGATGAACGTCGGCGTCGGCCTCTATGCACCGTGCATGGCACTGGTTGCACTGCTGGGCATGAACGTACAGGCTGCATTCCCGATCATGATGGGAAGCTGCGCATACCTGATGTCCTTCGGAAACACTCCGGTATTCGTAAAGCAGTCCCGTTACGACATGGTTGGTGTTATCACACAGGGTATCTTCGGATGCATCGGCGTATTCATCGCTTACACATTCGTAAAGAACCTGCCGATCAAGATCCTCACCATCCTGGTTGTAGTCGTTGTATTCTTCACCGCCATCCTCTTCCTCAGAGACGGAATCAAGGACACCAAGGCGAAGAAGGCAGGTACAGCTGCATAAATGTAAACAGCATCACCGCATTGAAGTCCATAAATGCTTTTACAGAGAGCCGTCAGCCGGCTCTCTTTTTTCGTCCCTGTCCATCCTTGCAGACGATAACTAAATACATGTGCGTGTTTTTCCCAACGGAGAACAGCCTGCAACAGCATTCGCTTTGACGCTTACGTTAATTCCTTGCCCTTTCTCCCTTTGTCCTGAGGGCAAAAAGAAAACCGCCCAAGGGGATAACCCCCCGGCGGTTTATCGATGCGGTGTCTTAATCCTCAGCCGTATGGCTATTCGGTCGTGCCGCGCCCCCGGTCATGCTTGCGCATATCCATCTTCAGACGGACCAGGGCCTTCCGGCAGTCCAGCTTATTCATATTATTTTCTCCGAGAACGGTTGTCTCGGTTCCTTCCTTGCTCTTATTCGTATCGATGATATTCCCCAGGTAATCGTTGGTTACGACGAACTGTGCTGTGCGTCCGGAGAAATGAAGTCCGGCTACGCAGATTCCTCTTCTTCCCAGCTGCTCACAGGTGTTGGTGAAGTCGACGTCGCTGTTTCCCCAGCCGTCTGCGGAGATCAGAGCTCCGTCGGCGCGCATGCAGTCTGCCATAATGGCGGCTCTGGTGCCGACTCTGATCTTGTCGACATTATCATCCGGTGTACCAACGATGATGATTCCCATCAGATCGACGTCTGTATCCTCTGAGACGACTTCCAGGAGCGGATCCTGAAAATGATGAAGCGATGTTTCCTTGGTTGATGGACCGATTCCCATAATATTCTCCTTTCTCCCTTACTGCATGGAACGCAGAATTCCGTCTCTGTATTCGTTTGGTGTAACGATAACCGGCATATTGCCCATATCGATGATGGAACGGCCTCCGATGGCCCCGCTCGGCTCATCCGGGAAGAGGTACATGTCGTACATAGCGCCCTGTCCGGCTACCTGGCGGATGATCACGATCTTCTTGCGTCCAGGACGCTCCACGTCATGATAGACATGCTTTTCCGTACAGTCATTGGCGTTGAAATGCTTCATCTGATTACGGAACTCCTGGATGAACATGTCACAGACTTCGTGAGCCGCATAACAGCCCTTACGCTCTTCTGACATTCCCGCTTTCATGGTTACATCGAAGGAAATGATGACATCTCCGGTTTTCGGTGTGCTCGGGCGGTCGAAAATAACCTGATCCTTCAGATTTCCTTCCGAGGATCCGAACTCATGGGCCTGGATTCCTTCTGTATCAACTCCAGTCAGCATAAAATACACACCCGTGAGGGTATAGGTAACTCCTGTTCCGATCGCTCCCAGGACTTTGGTGGAAATCGGAATAAAGTCCATGATTGTGTTGGTGTAGCGGTCATGGTCATCAGGCTGAATAACTTGCAAATCGATATGATCGATAAATTCTGACTTTTCTTCTGCCAGCCTATCCAGCATATCTTTGCAGACTCTCATCCTGCCTTTAGAGTCGACTTCATTCTTTTCCCCAAAGTCAACATCATTGATATGGAAGCATTTTATTTCCAGCCTTCCGTGGTCAATTGTCTTATCCGGCATATCCTTCCAACCTCCTTATTCTCAATTCTGTTAATATTTTACCACACAATGTTAGTAAAAAAGGGGCAGAAGTTAATCTGCCCCTGTAATTTCCATGTTCAGGATTCTCAGAATTCCCGAAGACTTACAGCTTAGCTGTGTACTCGTATGGCAGCGGAACAATCTTTCCCGGTGTCTCGATGTCTTCGAGTGCCTGCAGAGCACCCTTAACAATGTTCGTCTGCATCTCAACGTTGTGCGGCTCACCACAGTTAGCACCCATCGGTACCAGCGGAGCTACGGCACGCGGAGTTCCCTGCTGACGTACAACTGGCGGAAGTGCGGCAATGATTACCGTCGGAATTCCAGCAGCTTCAATCGCTCTCTGCACAATAACTGCAGAGCGGTGGCAGGTTCCTCAGCCAGCGGTCATGAGAACGCCGTCAACATCTTCTTCCTTCAGTCTCTGTGCAATTGCAGGACCTGTCTTCTCTGTGAAGACCTGGATGTCTCCGCCGCCGCCCATGAATCCGTAATGGTACGGTGCTGTTTCCTTGATGAATCCCTCTTTTACGAGTTCATGCAGTCTGTCAATAGGGAACATGCAGTTGATGTCCTTATTAACGTCGGAGTTATCGTATCCACCATGGGATACCATCAGTTCATCATCTGTTACGTTGTCCGGAATCTCTCTGTAAGTTGTATCTCCAGCGAGGTTGAATCTCTCCTGAGTCTTCAGATGAACACCAGCAGCTGTTGCAAATGCGATACGCATATCCTTCAGCTTCTTTGTGCATGGTGTGAAAATGGACTTAGGAGTAATAGGTACAAAGATTTCAGACTGTAATCCTTTAACTACAGTTAAGCTCATATTGAATCCTCCTACTCTTTATCTTTCGAGTTTTTCTCAGCCATCTCTTTCTGACGTCTGAGGTACATATCATGATTGCTGACGTACTTGGTATTGACGTCCGGACCGAGCTGCTCGATGAAACTCATGTTCCAGGCGACTTCCTGTCCGACTTTAAACGGATAGTCCGAAATGACCATGCGGTTCGGTACTCTCAGATATCCCAGGCGTCCCTTAAGATCGACTGCAATACCCTCTTCGTGCACCTCTACGATGACACCTTCCATCCGGATAATTTTATCGCCATACTTCAGTTCTTTCGTCTCAATCTTATTAGTCATACTTCTCTTTTCTCTTCTGGGACATCGGCAGGGACTGCTCGTTCTCTTCGAGTTCAATCTTCTCGCCGGATGCTTCCTCGATCAGTTCAACATTGTTCTGCTTAACTGCCGGATTCCACTTTCTCTCAGGTGCCTTTACAGACTCGCCGGCCATCTCAGCCTTCAGCATGTACATAGCACGTGTTGCATCCTCTGGTGCCAGAGTGTTGCATCCCAGTACCTCGTTCTCGATACCGGACTTGGACTTGTTGTTGTCAACCATAGCGTTCATGTACTTGTTTCCAACTACCAGAGCACCCTGGTTAGCGCAGAAGCTCATTCCTACTACCGGAATTCCTCTCATGCCGATCTGCTCGATGTGGCTGGAGAAGTCGATGTGGTTGTTTCCGAATCCCTCTGTTGTTACGATCGCACCGTCAACGTCCAGAGCCTCAACCATCATTCCCAGACGACGGGATACATAGTACTTCTCAGCGTTGATCTGCGGGGATCCTACGAAGATAACTCCGCACAGGTCGATTTCAGGATCGTTCAGAGCTTCCAGGACAACTGGCTCTCTCCAGTAATGTCTGGACATTTCCTTGGATGCAGGTCCGATGCATGTCAGAGCGTGAATGCAGCCGTCCAGTACTTCCAGAGGTGAGCACATTACAGGAACGTTTCCGAGTTCTACGTTCGGTCTAGCTCCCAGAACTCCGACTGGCTCTACCGGCAGGATAAAGTTATCATGCATAGCACCCTGTCCCATGATTTCCTTAACGATGACAACCTTCTTCTTTCCAGGATGACGGAACTGCTCGAACTTCTCTGTGTCAACAACCAGGGAATCATCCAGATCCTTCATTGCCTCACGGATTTCCTGTGTAACAACGTCGAATGCTGTATGAGCTGCGATCGGTCCACGTCTCTCCATGTTGGTCTTAGCCTGAATAGTAACCTGACCTTTGATGAAGATCTCTCCCTTTTCCGGGCATCCCGGACGTCCCCACTGAATGTTCTCATCGAGGTAGCCCTCGGAAGAACCAAACTCACCAATCTGAACGCCGTTGTCATCTGTACCTGTCAGCATCATTACTGCACCGTCCAGAACTCTGGTTGTGCCTGTTCCGAGCAGGTCGTCGCCTTCCTTTGTAGCGATCGGCTGAACGTCCATGATTGTCTCGGAATATGTATGATACTTATCCGGTGTGATGATCTCGAGCTTGAAGTCGTGAACCAGCTCCTGGTCAGCGATTACATCCTTCTCAATACCTTCACGGATGTAAAGAGTTGTTCCTTCGATCTTTGTCTCCGGTCCTCTCTTAACCTCTGTGATCTTATAGTGCTTTCTTGTCAGGTCTCTTACAACCTTGCCCTCAGCCTCTTCTTCTGCCGGTGCTGCTGCGCCTGCAACCTGAGCTGCTACTGCAGCCGGTGCTGCCGGTGCTGCTGCGCTTCCGCCGAATACTCCTGTAGGAATCTCCAGATCGATGTCTTTTCCTTCACCGATGTGGATCTTCATCATGCCGCCTGCTACTGCAGCCGGTGCTGCTGCAGGAGCTGCTGCCGGTGCTGCTTCCTCAGCCGGAGCCTCTTCTTCTGCAGGAGCTGCTTCCTCAGCCGGAGCCTCAGTGTAACCCTTCAGATTGTCTGCCGTCAGAGCGGTCAGAGAATCGCAGGTCTTAGTCATTGTTGCGCCGATAACCTGTCCGATTGTCAGTGCGCCGTCGAGATTCAGAAGTCCGGACTCAACGAGATCGTCGAAGATAGCCGGATCTTCCAGGTTGGATGCCTGAATTACTGTGCCTTCCTCTGCTCTGCAGCACAGTACTGCTGGATCCTTAGCATGTTCTTTAGCTGTTTCAGCTGAAATGGACATATACGTTTCCTCCTTTAACTTTTCAGCACTATTTAACGGTCAGCAGGTGCTTCTCCGCCGAATACCCATGTCGGGACTTCCAGGTCAATGTCCTTTCCTTCGCCGATATGGATCTTCATCATGCCGCCTGTTACGGCAGCAGATACCGTTGCACCAGACAGAGCTGCCGGAGCCGGCGCCTCTGTGGTTTCGCTTGTTTCATCCTCTGCTGCTTCTTCATCAGCTCCGCCCTCGGAATAGTCCTTCAGGTTGTCTGGTGTCAGAGCAGTCAGTGAATCCTCTGTTTTTGTCAGGGTTGCACCGAGAACCTGTCCGATTGTCAGTGCTCCGTCAATGTTCAGCAGTCCGGAATCTACCAGATCAGGGAAGATCGTTGGGTCTTCCAGGTTGTGTGATGTAATGACGGTTCCCTCTTCTGCCCTGCAGCACAGTACTGCAGGATCGCCGGAATGCTCTTTCGCGTATTCTTCAGAAATAGACATTGGTTACTCCTCCTCTTTTTTGCAATCAATGTGTCTGCAAGTTACAGATATATAGGCAAACGGCCGATATGCCTCAGGAGATCCGCGGATTCGGGGGTTCCGCTTCCTTCTTGAAAAGTTATCTTTTGTCGAGTTAACCTGAGCGCCGGGACGGCAGAAAGCTTTCTCAGCGCTCCCACGATCTTCCGTTTTCTATCAAATATTAATTGCCCTTAATTAAATTGGCAAATCGGTTTTTTCTATTCGAAATTTCTATTTGGAACTCTCTTAGAAATCAATTTCCTGGCTTACCTCTCTGGATACAGTCATGTGTCTGTACAGCGGATGGCCAATCGTTCTCATCATATGGTCGGTCAGGTGGAATACCTTCAGTCCCATCTTAGGAGCGGATGCCATTACGGTGTTGGAACAATCAGAGCAGTTTCCGATCAGGATATATTCACATTTATCCTTCTTAAACTGCATGTTGTTCTTAACCTGTCCAGGACAGATTCCCGGACGCTCACACTTCAGAGATCCGTTCTTCTGCTCCTGAGCCTGCTTGCACTTGCATACAGAGATAACTTCGCCGTTCATCTTCTTTACAACGTCTCTGAGTCTGTCCTCTGTTCCGCTGCATGCGCAGACCAGAATACCAACCTTGGCGCCGTGCAGATCCGGGAACGGGATGCTGACCAGAATTGCTCCGGAAGACTTGGTAACCGGAGAATCCAGTGTTGTCGGTCTTCCTGTGAATGGTCCTCCGAGAAGGATCTCACCATACTCGCCGTCAATTCCGCCGGCCTTCTCGATCATATCATGAACAGAAGTCCCTACCGGTACATCGAAGAAGACATGCGGCTCGCTTCCGCCGTTCAGCTTTCCACGAACGGTCATATCCTTGGAATAGGATGGCTTTCTTTCTTCAATGGCTTCACATACTCTTGCGCATGTCTCGCAGTTGATGACAATTGCGTTAGCAGCGGATGGCAGCTGTGAAGGCTCGAGCTCGATGCCCAGGCACTCTCTTACAACTGCACGCTCCTCACCTTCTGGATAGATATCTGCCAGAAGATGCATGGATACGTCCGGTCTGTCCTTGATTGCCGCATCGATAGTCTTGATTGCTTTATGATGCTTTCTCTTAATTGCGATGATTACCTTGGAAGCATTGGAAATTTCCTTTGCATATTCTGCTCCGCGGATAACCTTCTCCGGATCCTGCTCCAGACGGGCAATGTTGTGTGCCAGTCCCGGCTCACACTCGGATGCATTTACGAGGATGTATCCATCCTTCAGATCGCAGTCCAGCTTGACGCCTGTCGGGAATCCTGCACCGCCCTGACCTACAACGCCGGCCTCCTTGACCATGTCCAGCTTGCTGCCTTCCTTGATCTTCTCATACTCATCCGGCTGCTCGTCGTCAGCTTTAATAATGATGCGGTCGTCCAGAACATCTTCAACTGTTCCGTAAACACTGGAGAAAATGTTAGCTCCCAGTCCTGTCGGCTCTGCAATCAGAGTACCTTTTTTAACCTTGTCGCCCTTCTTAACGATCGGTGCACACGGTTTGCCGACATGCTGCCGGAGCAAAATCTGTAAATTGTCCATACTGTTACACTCCTCTTAGCCTAACACTTCTATTTTATTCAATACCAGATATCTGGATTTTCACTTTGTTATTGTTAAATACTCAACAGGTCAACGTGGTAATTTTCTAAATATTAGCCCTGATAACACAATTGCCTGAAATCAACAGTTTCATCGTTTATTTTCGATTTCATCCACCCGGGACTTCCGTCTGGATGTGCGGATTTATTACGATACATAATTGTGATTCGATTAACTATGTCAGTTATAAATACCTCATTGCACCCTCATGTACATTAACAATATCACATCTTCCTCCGGATTGCAATGAAATTATTAAAAAAATAACAGAGTTTTGCCTATCCTTTTATCATTGACTTTTCAAGGTTTTTTCGATTTTCGTCTATAATACAACTGTACCGTGTTCTATTCCGCAGTATACCTTTTTTATTTCAGAGTGCGATTGATTACATTTTTAACCATCTTCCGATTTATAGCAAAATCCAATCCACTTTTCCCGACATAATCCTGTCAAAAAATTGGCAGTATGCACATAAATATATCTCTAAAATCATTGTTATTATATCAACAAATCACAACGACGTTTCCGATCTCTGTCTGACTCCCTTAAGCCATTTCTAAGTTAGGTGATTTTATACTCATCTTCCCAAGGTATTCTTTCCTTTGACATATACTAAATGCCAGAATTTCAAAAACAGCGCCAGATAGTACACTGTATACACATACTGCACTATTATTTTCTGATTCATCAGATTTCCAATGTTTTCATGCTGTTTTTATCTGATAGATACATCTAATCAATGATTTTGCTCTTTTCTATTGATTTTCTTCTGGATTATCATTCTATTTTTTACATTTTACGATATAATAGTAATATGATGTAATGGTCAAAAGTCATTTGCTCCAATCGCAGATACTAAATGCAGCCACTCTGTGCTGTGTACATCTATTTATAGCGGTATTCGATCGAACAATCCCCTTTCGACCCCAACATCATAGTAATAAATATATTTTGATTAATTTATACAATTTCACCTGAAATCACACAGGAAACAGGAGACTTTTTTCCTGAAATTTTCTGTTTACCCGGACCTGCAAGAAGCTGCAGCAGGTCCGTCTGCATACAGGACGGCATGTGTGCAGCATAAAATCCATATCAATAGAAAGAAAGAGGACTGTAACAACATGGGACGTAAAAAGAGAACAACCAAGCAGAAGATTGTGGACGCGGCCTGGAAGCTCTTCTACACGAAGGGCTACGACGAGACCACAATTGAAGATATCATAAAAGAGTCGAAAACGTCCAAGGGCTCTTTCTATCATTACTTTAAAGGCAAGGATGCGCTTCTGAGCACACTGTCCGATTTATTTGATCAGAAATACCTGGAACTTGCTGAGGAAGAAGACCCGGATATGTCCGCTTCTGACAAGCTTCTCCATCTGAATGATGAACTGTTTCATATGATCGAAGAGAATGTAGACATCCATCTTCTGGCCTACATGTACGCGACTCAGCTGACCACGGACGGCGAACGCCATCTGCTGAATAACAATCGTTTTTATTTCCAGTATATTACCAGCATCATCAAGGATGGCCTGGACTCGGGAGAATTCTATCAGGGTTTCACGCTGAATCAGCTGGTGAAGATCTACGCAATGTTCGAGCGCTCCATGCTGTATGACTGGGCACTGTGCAAGGGTGCTTACAGCCTGACGACGATTTCCACCTATTTGCTGAAATCCATTCTGGACCGCTTCCGCAACGGTTTTGACGGTGCCGAACTGGATGATAAGGTCAAGCAGACTTTTATCGACGCATATATGAGCTCCTAGTTTCATCCGTTCCTCTGCCAGACACGACAGAGGATGCCGGTTCCAGGATCCAGCATCTTTATAAGGAAAAAAACAGAAAACGCGTGCTTACCGGATAATCGGAAATCCGGCAGGCACGCGTTTTTCGTTATGTCTATGTCTTTTTTTCTCAGGCCGAGGCAGTCCCGCCCGGGAAAGCTGCTGTCACCGGGCATGCCGCAGAAACGTCTGCTCCCTGTCCTTCAGCCTTTGTCGGCAGCGGTTCTGCTCCGGGCAGCTTAAGCATTCTGCTGCGGATGCTCCTCATTCCAGAGCCTGTCCGCAGTCGGCTGCCACGCCTTGGCGTAGGCGTCGCACTTTCCGCACAGGTGCTCTGCACTCTCCGGACTCAGCATATCCGTACTCTTCGCTCCGGTCTTCTTTACCAGCTCACGCAGGTATTCCGGGTTCTCCAGCATCGGACACGGGCGCAGAAGATTGCCGTTGAAGGGCTGATTTTCCTGATAAGCCTTGAACAGCGGCTGCTGAAGACATTCCAGCAGAGACTTGTCGTGAATGTTGGCGCTGGAATAGTGGATGAATACGCATGGCTCTACATCGCCGTTCGGGTTGATATGGCAGTACTGCTTTCCACCCGCAATGCATCCATCAACCTTATCTCCGTCGTTCTGGAAATCCATCAGCCAGATCGGCTTGCCGCCTTCATATCCTCTGACCTCGCGGATACGGTGGAAGATGTATTCTCTCTGCTCCGGGGTCGGCATCAGCTCTACATCGGCGTCATTTCCGACCGGCATATAATGGAAGAACCAGGAGAACTGTACGCCCTTGCTGATCAGAAAATCCAGAAACTCGTCGCTCGTTACGGCCTCCACATTCTTGCTGGTGTAGCAGATGGAAGTGCCGTAAACCATTCCGTTCTCATTCATCAGGTCCATAGCGTCCATGACCTTCTGGAAGGTGCCCTTTCCGCGACGGGCATCTGTCGTTTCCTCGAATCCTTCAATACTCATGACCAGGATAATATTCTTGGTCCTCTTTACATCATCACAGAACTTCTGGTCAACCAGCGTACCATTGGTGAAAATCATAAATCCACAGTCGGAATGCTTGTCTGCCAGACGGATGATATCGTCTTTTCTAACCATCGGCTCACCGCCGGTCATGACATATTCATGAATTCCGAGCTCTTTTCCCTGCGTGACAATGCTGTCCATATCTTCATAACTGAGGTTCAGCGTGTGCTTGTATTCAGCGGCCCAGCAGCCGGTGCAGTGCAAGTTGCAGGCACTGGTCGGGTCGAACAGGATAACCCATGGCAGATGTGTGCCGAGCTTCTCGCTCATTTTCCGCGTCTGACGGTATCCGGACAGCGCGCCTTCAAAGCCGAACGACATAAACACGCCCTTCAAATAATCCGTATCTCTCGTGTCGATAAGATTGCAGAAGAACTCAGTCCATTTGCCGTCCCTGCCCAGCGCAGTGCGCAGGCGGTCGAATGCTTCCGGCGGCCAGGTATTTCCCAGGATTTTCTGGAACATATTAACGACGCCGACAAAGCCTTCTTCACGCGCCTTCTTCGACTTCTTCATGACACTGTCTAATGCTATTTCAAATGCTTTTCTTTCTGCTGCATGTGCAAGCGAATTCATATGATCTTCCCCTTTCTCTCGACAAAAAAATAACTGCCCAAGGTAGTTCCCTTTATCTATTATTATACTCAGATTTTCAATTAGCCGCACTTACAAAAATGCGCTTTTGTATTAATTCCAAACACTTTAAGTTATTTATCATAAAATTATGTCTTTCACCTGATTTACATATTCCGTACGCCTGACCACGCCGGATTCCTGAATCTGCGTCTTTTCCACGCGCTGTTTTCAGAAAGGAAAAGGCCGTAAAGCCTGATTTCACTTTACGGCCTGGCTCCGCTATGCATCTGCACCCGGGTAATAGGATTTTTTCTCCTGATGGTGTTCCAGCATATTCATCACACCGATCAGACAGGTGCATATGCCGACAATTTCTACGATGACCTTCACGCAGGCACCCAGAATCCGAAATACTCTCTTCATCCCTGTTCATGCGTCCGCAGTCTCAGTCTCTGCGCGCGTTCCTCCTTTCTCTCTCCTAGATGTTTCAGCCGGTAATACGGACTTCCCGGAACGTGATCCGCACAGAGATGGGCGCCCGCGACTCCCAGCCTGGTCATCACCGACAGTCCGAATCTGCGCATTCCGTATTCCGGTCCGAATAATTTATCCATTGTTCTGGAAGACGGTATGTCGTAAAAATACTCCACCGCCTTATAAAACTCTTCCTGCAGCTGCCATGGCGTCATTTTAGCAGGCTTGAAGGTGACATTCATCATGTCGAACTGCTCCCAGTCATGGGTCAGCATCCGGCCTTCCTTCACGAACTGCTCGTATACCGGTGTTCCCGGGTAAGGAGTCA
>Ga0214925_100657_pt1 | contig 13524 bp, 11 predicted proteins | sample Stichaenrichment_FD_168299 | JGI IMG/M metagenome (GOLD analysis project Ga0214925, IMG submission 168299) | Xylose enriched microbial communities from anaerobic bioreactor in Madison, Wisconsin, United States - 63SRT | ecosystem: Engineered > Bioreactor > Anaerobic > Unclassified | place: USA... | reverse complement strand
CAGATTTTTCAGACGAACAGGTTACAAATTTAGTCGCAGAGTTTGCATCAATGAAGGGCATGCTTCGGGTCCGCAAACTAGACCATTCAAATATAGAAAATTGGCAAACGGATTAGATTAATCCAATTGCTAATTTGAGGCTGAGCGTGTTGAAAAGGCATCTCGGCTTTTTGTATACTTTTTTCATGAATCCTCGATTTTTGCCGGATTATTGTTTCACGATCCAGAAATTTGTTTAAGATTGTGAAATGGTTACGGAGAGTAAAAGTTTGTAAATATCAATCTCTGGTTTACGGGGGAAATGATGAAAATAACCTTGCAAAAATACGCTAGGTGCGGTACAAATAGAGATGTAAGCGGTTGTTATAAAAACATTGAATGGAAGATTCAAAGATGACCAAGTAGTCAGAACAAGTGCAAAGATAATCATTTAAGTAACGACTTTGTGAATAAGCTTCCATTTTTTATTTGTTAATGATTGCTCATTTAATAACAAATTTAACGATTATGGAGATGTGATTATGCGAATTAAAGCAGCGGTTGTAAACAAGAAGGACGGCAAGTTCGAAATGAAGGACGATGTCGAATTAGCTGACATGCAGGCTGATGACCTTCAAGTTCATATGGTTGCCTCGGGTATCTGTCATTCAGACGAGGCTTTGCGTAAAGGAACGGCTGAAATTGGTTACCCAATTGTTCTTGGACATGAAGGGTCAGGAATCGTTGAAAAGGTTGGTCCGGAAGTTAAGGACTTTAAACCCGGTGACCATGTTGTTTTGTCGTTCTATGGCTGTGGAAATTGTATTAATTGCTTAAAGGGTATTCCAACTCAATGCTTGAATTATGCTGCAAATAATTTGTCAGGTGTTCGTCCTGACGGAAGTGCTCATTTTACTGAAAATGGCCATGACGTTGCCGACATGTTTGATCAATCATCATTCACGACAACAACGGTCGTTCGTGAACGTAACGCCGTTAAAGTTTCAAAAGATTTGGATTTGCGTCAACTGGGACCTTTGGGGTGCGGATATGTCACAGGCAGTGGGACTGTTTTCAATACGCTGAAACCGGAACCAGGTTCAACAATTGCTGTATTCGGTACTGGTGCTGTTGGCTTGGCAGCAATGATGGCCGGCCGTATCTCAGGATGCACAAAAGTGATTGCCATTGACATTGTGCCTTCACGCCTTAAGTTGGCAAAAGAACTTGGCGCAACCGATGCTATTAATAGTAAAGATGAAGATGCTGTTGAAGCCATCAAGAAATTAACGGATGGTCATGGTGTCGATTATGCCGTTGACACAACGGGTGTTAAGAAGGTCATGGAAGATTCCATTCAAGCATTGGCTCAAGGTGGTACAACAGCAACTATCGCGGTTACTGATCAACACATTGATTTGGATACTTGGAACGACCTTTGCACAAGTGATCGTAAGATTGTCGGTGTTAACATGGGCGATTCAATTCCTCAAGTTGATATTCCACGTTTGATTCGTTTCTACAAGTTGGGCATGTTTGATTTTGATAAGACTGAGAAATTCTACAAGTTCGATGACATTAATCAAGCCAACGCTGATTCTGTCAGTGGCAAGACAATTAAGCCTGTCTTGGTAATCGACAATGATTACAAACCGGGGGACTAGTTTTAGTTAGTCATGTTTAATGATTGTTGACATTGAATATTGAAAAAGCATTCTTTCCTGCCATCAAGTCTTTTCGACAGGATAAATTGGAAAGGAAGCACAATATTATGGCACAAAATGCTGTAGCATTAAAACATTATCAAATGTATATTAACGGAGAATTTAAAGATTCAGAGTCAGGTAATATGTTGACGGTACTGAATCCTTCAACGGGAGAAGCAATTTCTACTGTTCCAAGTGCAACCCGTGAAGAAACAAAAGAAGCAATTGATGCGGCTTATGAAGCTGAAAAATCATGGAAGAAGGTTCCGGCTGCTACTCGTGGCCAATATCTTCATGATGTTGTGACAGAAGTTCGTAAGCAAAAGGATCACTTAATTGAAATGCTTCAAGAGGAGCAGGGAAAGATTAAGTCCTTGGCAACAACTGAAATCTTGTTCTCGGCTGATTACTTTGATTATATGGCTAGTGCTGCTCGGACATACGAAGGCGAAATCCTTCAATCCGACAACAAAAATGAAAACATTATGATTGCTAAGCAACCAATTGGTGTCGCTGCCGGGATCTTACCATGGAACTTCCCATTCTTCTTGATTGCCCGTAAAATGGGTCCGGCTTTGGTAACAGGTAATACCATTGTTATGAAGCCAAGTTCGGATACACCTAACTTGGCACTTGAATTTGCTAAGATCTGTGACAAAGTTGGTATTCCAAAGGGTGTTGTCAACATTGTTTCAGGACCGGGTTCGGTCGTTGGTGATGAGTTAACTCGAAACAAGAAGATCGGTATTATCAGTTTGACCGGTTCTGTTGAATCAGGCAAGCGCATTATGGAAGGTGCTGCCACTCATATGGCCAAGGTATCACTTGAATTAGGTGGTAAAGCACCAGCCATTGTTTGCAAGGATGCCGATATTGATCTCGCCGTACAATCAATTATTGACTCTCGAGTCGATAACAATGGTCAACTTTGCAACAACTGTGAACGGGTTTACGTTCAAGAAGATGTTGCGGACGAATTTATCAAGAAGTTGTCCAAAAAGATGTCTGAGATTACGGTTGGCAACCCAATGAAAGATGAGAAGATCGGTATGGGACCATTGATTAATCAAGCAGCTTTGGATAAGGTTGCCGGAATGGTTGATCGTGCTGTTAAAGCCGGTGGCAAGATCACGGCCGGTGGTCACAAGCTGAATATTGAAAATGGATTCTATTACGAACCAACTGTCATTACCAACGTTAAACAGGATTCCGAAATTGTTCAAGACGAAATCTTTGGACCGGTTCTTCCTGTATTAACCTTTAAGACATTGGATGATGCCATTAAAATGGCTAATGACAGTGACTTTGGATTGACTTCATCAATCTTTACTGAGAATTTGGATAACGCAATGCGTGCCGCAAATGAACTTGAAGACGGTGAAACCTATATCAACCGCTTCAATTTTGAAGCTATGAATGGTTCTCACTCCGGCTGGAAAGAATCCGGTATTGGTGGAGACGATGGTCGCCATGGTATTGAAGAATACTTGAATACCCACGTCATCTACCTGCAGGGTCATCCTGAAAAGGCTAATGGTTAATTTAGAAACAGATAGTTAATCTGCTATCTCAATAAAAAGAAGTTGAAAACACTGTTGTGTGTTTTCAACTTCTTTTGTATCCGAAGAAAATGGTCAAAGGACTGATCACCAATGGACATTTTGCTATACTAATTGTAAAGGCTTTGGAGGGATTTTGATGTATAAGATGATTGCGTTTGACTTAGATGGCACAGTAGCCGAAACTTTTCCCGTGATTTTTGATTCATTTCGCAAAATCGTTTATAAATATACGCACAAGCGAATTGATGATCAAACCATTTTAGCGACTTTTGGAGCAAATGAGATTGGGATGTTAAACCAATTGATCCCCAATGCGCCAGACAGAATTTTAAATGATTTTTATCAGCAATACAATGCCAGCCACGCTACATTAACCGAACCGTTTTCCGGCATAAATTCTTTAATTGACATGCTGGCAGCTCACCACGTGCAAACGCCAATGGTAACCGGGAAAGGATCTGTTAGCTGCCGGATCAGTCTAGAAACTTTAGGGCTTCAAAACCGGTTTTCACCAATTCTGATCGGATCCTCAACGGGACCGAATAAGAGTGAAAATTTTCAGAGATTACTATCTCAATATCAATTAGCATCGGATCAAATGGCCTATGTTGCGGATACGGTTGGCGATATTGAAAGCTGTAGAGCCGTTGGAATTGACTGTTATTCAGCAGCTTGGTCGAAGTATGCAGATGTTGATAAGCTTCAAGAGGCAAACGCCACTATTTTTCGATCAGTTAACAGCTTAAATGACTTTTTGAAAAAAATGATATAAGTCAGTTAAAACGTAGAATGATTTCTGTTTGACAGCTTTCAACCTTGATTAATTGTTTTGATTAAACGTATCTCCCAACAATTGAATGACCATACTTGGATGGTCTCCGGGGGTGGCTCTGTAAACGGCGTAATCGCCTGGTTTTAAATGATTATTTTGCAGCGTTGCCGAACCTGCAACACTAAAACCCGCAATTTCATAATAAGCATGGCCATCTACCGGTTCATCTGTTAGAGTGACATCCACGGAGTCAAGAGGCGCAACATCCAACGACGCGCGTCGTAATGCTAGATATTGGTAGCTGACAGCATCGACCGTTAAAGTTATTTCATTATCGTTGCAGGGCATATTAAAGGTTTCTTTCAATTTAAGTAACTTCCTTTTCAAGTAGGCAAATAAGTACGATCTATCTATTATTGTAACCGTCCTATTGGTTTAAAAGTACACTAACGCTTAATTGGTGTTAACGATAGTGCTAATAAAAAGCACCCAATTGACCACCACAAGGTCCGTTGGGTACTTATCAGTCAATAATTAATGAACAATCTCTTTAAACATTAGTTTTCCGGCTATATCTCGACCACTTACGGTCATTAAAAGGGGCAGATCGCCTATGATTTTAAAGCCGTATTTTTTATATAAATCAATTGCATGAAGGTTGCCAGAAATAACATCCAGGTAAATACCGTGCAGTTTCCAATCATTAGCTGCCCAGTCGATGACCTGTTCCATTAGTGTACTGCCAATGCCCTGATTCCAAAAATCCTGATCTACTGAAACGGCGAGATCCCCGCGATTGATGTAGCGTGGTAAGTTCCTTCTGGAAAGCTGAGCGAGGCCAACAATCTCCTCATTTTCAAACGCAGCGAAGAACACTGTTGCATTCGCATCGTGCATTTGATCAGAAATTTTAATTTCATCTAAATATTTATGAATATCTTTTTGACTGTAACTAAGGTTATTAGTCTGACCACTAACCTTCATTAAGTGACGGTAAATTAAATCAGCATCTTTAGGTTCTGCCATTTGAATTTTGGCCATCAAAAATTCTCCTTGTCTATATTTATTATCTTTTTAATTGGTGTTTGTCAGTTGAGAGAGGGAAGCCTCTTCTAAAAGCAGTCATTAAAAAATTCAGCAATGGTGGTGTGACTTTTAACTCGTTCAAATCCCGTAAGGAGAAGGTATAGCGAATTGCCTGTTCATCTTCAGCCTCAACTTTTTGAACCCACTGAGGTTCTCGAATTAATTCACGACCCATTGCGGCAAAGGAAACACCTGAATCGATTAATTTTTCCACTTGAGCAGGTGTTGCCAAATGTCCAACAACAATGAGGGGTAAATCGTCAGCTAAAACAACTTTAATTTTCTCAAATACCGGCTGCTGGTCACTTCTGTCCACAATTGAGCTTCCCCAAGCATCTGCTAACGAAAGGTGCAGGTAATCAATCGGCTTTTTGTTTAGTTTTGAAACGAGTGCGATTGTATCTGAAATCTTGATCCCGGGTTCTTCGATTTCTTCTGGAGAAATTCGGTAACCGAGAATAAAAGGCGAGTCTGCAAATTGCTTAATGGTGTCGGCACAGGCATCAACAACTGCCAACGGAAACTTCATGCGGTTTTGTAAGGAACCGCCCCATTGGTCTGCCCGTCGGTTGGAGTGGGGACTAAAAAATTGTTGAAGAAGATAAGTGTTGGCACCATGCAGTTCAACACCGTCGAAGCCGGCTTCTATTGCGAGTTTAGTCGCTTTTGCAAAATCCTCAATGGTTTGAGTGATTTCTTTCTCGGACAATGCCCGTGGGGTTTCAGCGCCATGTCGAAGTGCGGAAACAGCACTTGCAGAAACGGGTTGTTGGCCGCGGAGTACTTTTGAGTTAGTCATCCGACCGGCGCTAAAGATCTGTAAAATAGCTTTAGTGCCATTCATCTTAATAGCATTTGCCAGTCGGGACAAGCCCGGAAGCATACTTTTATCAGCAACACTTAGTTCGCCCTCAAAGCCCTTTCCCAAGTCATTAACGTTGGCACAACCGGTAATCAACATGCCAACACCACCGGTGCGCAATCGGTAATAATTAATTTCGTCGCTGGTAATTGACCCGTCTTCAAAACTGGACTGTTCTGTCATTGGTGACATGACAACCCGGTTTTTTATTTTAACACCATTTCGAAGTGTATCAGGTTTTAAGAACTTGTATTTAGTCATTAAACGACCCCCATTGTAGTAATCAACAAGCACAATACAATTTTAGCATAAAAGTCAAATTAAGATGGATTTGAAAAACGCATTATTTCGGCTTTTAGTCGTAATAATGCGTTTAATAAAGTCTAATCTTAACAAAAAGATAAACAGTGTGAATGATTGCTTGGGTGCATATAAAATAGTGATAAATTATCGCTTAGACAATACATTTGTTTATGACAAGATCTTACCCGGTAGTAAGGGTAGTGGCTATGACACGTGAACACTTTTCTTGACGGTTCCTTCGACTAAAAAACTGATATCGAGTGGAGAAACGGCATTTGTTAAGTTTCCAATTGAGATAAAGTCAGCGCCGCATCCGCTAAATGACGCGATTGTGTCTTCGGAAATCCCTCCAGAAGCTTCGACATGGATGTTGTCAGGAACAAGTTTTTTCCATTTCTTGATAGTGGAAGGGTCCTGATTATCGAACATGATGACATCTGCACCGATTGAAATAGCATCTTGAAGTTCCTGTTTGGTTTCAACTTCGATTTCAATAGGGGTTAACGGACCAGCGTTTTTTTTGGCCATTAATAAGGCTTCCTTAACGCCACCGGCTAATGCAATATGATTGTCCTTTAACATGATGGCATTCGTCAGATCAAAGCGATGGTTAAATCCACCGCCAACGGTAACAGCATATTTATCAAATAGCCGTAAACCGGGAGTCGTTTTTCGGGTATCGGTAATTTTTATTCTTGGATCATTTAGTTCCGTGATAACCTGTGCCGTTTTGGTAGCAATACCACTCATTCGCTGCATTAAATTTAAAATCACCCGTTCTCCGGTTAAAAGGGTTGCAGCGGCCCCAACGACTTTACCGATTTTTTGACCGGATGAAATGTGTTGACCATCAGAAACAAGGGACGTGTAATGAGCTTCTCCAATTAAATTATAGGCCAGTTGGGGAAGCTGTTGGCCGCAAACAATACCGGATTGTTTTGCAATGAAGTAACCGGTTAGGACTTTATCGGTTGGCAGGTAACTGACGCTTAAATCACCGAAACCGATATCTTCTTTAAGAAAGCCAGCTAGTTTTTCGTTAACTAATAATGGGTTCATTGAATTTTCTCCTCATGATTGGGTGAAGTGGGCAGTGCAAGGACGGCAACGGAACCGATAATCAGTGAAATCATAAAAATAATAAAAATCACGTGGATATTAATTTGACGATCCATCAAAACACCAATTAAAAGTGGTCCAAAGATTGCGCCGATTCGACCAATTCCTTGTGCCATGCCGGTCATGGTTCCGCGAATGTCATTTCGATAAAGCTCTGGGGTTAACGCAATGATGGCACCGTATGCGCCGAGGTTGAAGAATGACAGCACACACCCTGAAATGACAATCATGACTGCGGTAGTAGATTGACCAAACATGATGGCACCAACCGCCGTTCCGAGCATGTATAAAGCAAAGACGTACTTAACCTGTAGTCTTTTGGCCAACCAAGCAGCGCAAAAATAACCCGGAAGCTGTGCAACAACGATAATAGTTGTGTAACCAAAACTGTTGACAATACCGTAGCCTTTATCGACCATAATGCTTGGCAGCCACATAAACATACCGTAATAACTGAACATAACCATAAACCAGGCAAGCCATAACATTAATGTCCATGGTCGAAAGGTTTGTTTAAGCGAAACCAGCCAATTTTGTGACGAACTTGTTTCAGGCTGACTTTCATGAATGTGTTTTCGAAGAATAATAGCAAAGAATCCTGTAATGGCAGTCACAATTAAAAGACCGCGCCAACCAAGGACAGGGGTTAGCAGGAATGATAAGAAAGAGGCTATCAACCAGCCAATTGCCCAGAAACTATCTGCTAAAATAAGCATTTGAGACCGCTTACCGCCTTTATAGATATCAGCAATATAAGTTGCAGCAACCGGAAGCTCACCGCCAAGGCCCATACCGACAATGAATCTAATTGTCAGAAAAGTGTAAAAACCAGGTGATCCGGCTAACACAAGGTTACCGATGGAAAAAGTCAGTAGGGTTGCAATCAAGGTGTTTTTTCGGCCGATTCTATCGGCTAAATGTCCAAAATAGAAGCCACCACAAACCATTCCGACTGTACTGATTGAGCTAATTAAACCGGTTTGGGAATTCGTGAGTGCCCATTGTTTGTGTACAATCGACATAATAAATGACAACAAACCAACGTCCATGGCATCAAACATCCAAGCAGTGCCGATAATTAAAAAGACGAGGGAGGTTGTCCGTTGCTTTACATTATCCATAATAAAGAAAAACTCCTTTCAAGGTGATAAAAGTATTTAATACTTTTAAAGCGTTAAAATAAAAGTAAAATTTACTTTAAATAAGAGAATACGCCATTGGCTGGAAATTATCAAGGGATTCTTGGCATAAAATTAAAAAGAAATGTGAGTTAATTTGAAAATATCAAAGGCGATGACGTATTCCCTTGACAAGAACTGGTCGTTCAGATGAAAATGGAAAGCAGTAGTCTTTTGATATGACAAGAAAGTAGGAACAATATGCAACAATCAGCAGTAAATTTAAGTCGCGATCAAGCAATCAACCTGCTGGAAAGTGCAACCGGGATGACCTTTTCGACAGAACAACTTGCAATTCTGCGGCAGCCTTATCAGCAGCCGACACTTATTAATGCGTGTGCGGGTTCTGGTAAAACGACCATCTTTATGTTATCCGCACTAGTCGCAATTATGACAGGGAAGATCTCTCCGGAAAATGTATTGGGCATCACGTTTTCTAAAAAAGCCCAAACAGATATGGAAAACCGTTATCGACAATACCTGATGCAATTGAAAGCGGTGGGAATAGACCTAGCAGCTGAGGGTATGCCATACTTTAGTACTTTTCACGCACTTTTTTACAGATTGCTGCGAACGACACCGGAATTTCGTGAAACCAAGGTTCTCACAAGCTACCGTCAATTTTCATTGCCGTTAACCAGACTGATTAAGCATACGCACAGTCAGGTGAATTCTCCGTCTGAAATATTGGATAATATGTTTGAACTTGCTGAATTTATCATTAATAGGGGCATTTCTCATAATGCGTTTGCAGATTTGTCTGATCCCAAGCAATTAAAGGCGCAATTGGGTGAGGTTGGAGAAGATGAATATGATTTAGATTTCTATACTGATTATCTTGCAGTTATGACACAGTATATGATTCTGAAACGTCAAAATAGTTTTGTTGATTTTAATGATATGAAGATTTTGCTGCGACAATTATTGGATCAACCTGATCACGTAAGGTCGTTCCATCAAATTATGAGTCGATTTAAGTTGGTCGTGATGGATGAGTTTCAAGATATAGACAACCTTCAATGGGATATCATGACCCGACTTCTTTCGCAAGAAGCGTTATCGCGATTAATTGTGATTGGTGATGATGATCAAAGCATCTATTCATTTCGAGGCAGCAATCCAAAGTTTATTTTAAAATTCCATGGTATTTTACCAGGTGCAAAAACATACCGTCTTTCAACTAATTATCGAACAGGAGGTCAAATCCTATCCGAGGCCAAACCTTTAATTAAGCATAACTATGTGCGGTTGGCAAAAGAATTGAAAGCTTTCAACGAAAAAAAGGGACAGGTACACGTTTATCCTCTGAAGACTGCGGGATTTGATCCGAACAGCGATATGTTTACCAAATTAGTTTCCCAAATTCGTGATCCGGAGATTGATAACCACCAAATTGCGGTGTTGGTTCGATATAATTCTGATAGAACATTGGTCGCCGACTGGTTGGCCAATCAACAGATATATGTCAACATTAATAACCGTGGTGCTATCTTTCAACATACGCTGATTTATCGGATTTTGGTTAACCTTATGCAGGCGTTTTGGCAAAACCGGTTCCAACCATTTCATGAACAAGCCACACGGATCGGATTCACGACCTATCGGAGGCATGTAACAGAAATTGATAAGGCTGCCGGCGGAATTGATTCATTGTCTGATTATCTTGAAATCGCAACAAAATATAATTTGCAGCATCAACGAACGGAGAATCAAAAACGGTTTGCCAAAATAGATACACGTGTTCGAATGGCATTTAAGATTATTAAAGAGCAGCGTCAGGATGTTGAAAAAGCCAACTCTGAAACGAGTATTGGGGATGTCTTTATGCAGATTTGGAATACCGTATTGGAATTAACGGCAACTTATTTTGATTATATGACTAAAAATGACTTTGTTTCAAAAGATACATTCAAGGATATGACCACTTACCTTCACACTGAAATAAAACAGATAACCGATCCCGATGTTTGGTTTGACCAGGAAGATCAAAAGCGTCAATTATTGGAAGCCAACAATCAAAAAGGGGTGTCATTGGAAAACGATGTGCAGTTTTTAAGCCTTCATCAAGCTAAGGGACTGGAGTTTAAGTATGTTTATTTATATGGACTCTCCGACAAACAATTACCGGTTGGTACAACCATTATCAACGATTGGTTTCATCCGGATATCAGTTTCGAGGACTTTATTGATCGCTGGAACGATTTGGTGACACGTCAACGTGTGAAAGAATTGACAGGTATTTTAGAAGCAGCTTTTATCGATATAACAGAAGAAGTTCGTAAAAATAAACATATTGATTTAAACCATATCGAAATTGAAAAGTGTCATGATTTGGATTTGGATTTACTTCATAATTGGTACACGGCAATTCGTCACTATTCACAGTTTATTGAAGAAGAACGGCGGTTGATTTACGTTGGTATGACGCGTGCAAAAACAGTTCTAAATGTCAGTGTCGGATTAAATGCGAGTCCGTTGCTGCGACAGGTTCCCATTGTATCCAAAGTGATGCAGGCTGAAAAAGAAAAGAAGTGCAAGGCCAAGTCCGACGATCATAAATAAGCAGAAACATAGACATAAAAAGCAGCTCGGGATAATCCCAGGCTGTTTTTTGTGTCCGTCAATATAGATGATCAGTTGTTTTTAGGTCAAAAATTAAAGTTCTCCGCCTTTTTCAAAAGTTGGCACCATTTTTTCAGCCCTTAGCAAAACCAGTTGATGGAGAAGATCTTTTAGATTATTTGTGATAACGGCTGCAATTTTATCATTCATTTTAGTATGCCATTCGGGCAAATCGTTTTTGGAAACATTTTCAAAAGCTTGATCCGCTTTGGCAACGGCTTTTCGGCCATTTGCAAACCCGAATTTACGGCTTTCAGAAACAGCGGTCATGGCGTCCCAATCGTGCTCGGCAAAGAATGGATCAGCCAACATAGCAATTAATTTATTTAACCAGTAGAAACTTTCGGTTGTTGTTCTCTCCGGTGTGTTTTTGAAGTTCTCGGGTGTATCAAGGCAGTTGGCAAAGAAGGGAACGGGTGAATTGAAAATATTCACACCTTCAGCCAGCCAGTGAATTGCAGCATGGTCGGCAGGAAAATCGGGGCGAATCTGTAGAATATGCATTTCCTGATTTCGATTCATGCCAATTGGCCGGTAACGAGAACGTGTTTCCGATGTTCCTGTTTTGCCGTAAGGGTCAAACTCAGTTTCTTGATAATGACTGCTCAAAATAAAGGCGACATCTTCAATTGAAACCAAGTGTGACGGAACACGACTAAAAGGCATCGTTCGACTTTCCGGATCCTGAACGATCTCTGGGTTGAGATGTTTCTGACCGTACCAAACCCGGGGCGTATTGTAATAGTGGTCGCTTTGAACATCTTCACCAAAGATATCTCTGAAGTTAAATCCTTTAGAGGCTTTATTCAGATGATATTTTTCGGCAAATTTCTTTAAATCATCTGAAAACATAAAATGTTGCGGATCGTTAAAATCAATTTCTTGGATGCCGGTTTGGTTGGGTGCGATGACATAGGTATCATCAGGAATTCGTTCAGCAGCCCAGTGATGACCACCAACTGTTTCAAAATACCAAACCTCATCCTGATCCGAAAAAGCAATACCATTGCTTTCACAAGTACCATATTTTGTTACCAAATCACCAAGTCGACGGACACCTTCTCGCGCATTGTGAATATAAGGTAATACTACCGTCAGCATTGCTTCTTCGCCAATGCCATCATCAACTAAAGGATCGAGTCCCAGCATGGTTGTATTTGTGAATTCGGTCTCGGTAGAACTCATCGCGACGTTATCAGTGTTGATACCCGATTCACCCCACAGACCGTCACTAACATCTGCACAAGGCGTTTCAGTATAACGAAGCGGCTTGTCCGGCAATTTTAACCGAAAATTGTTAAAAGTTGATATGTAATCTTTAGGCTGATCTTCCGGCTTTACGACAATAAACCGCTTTGCGTTGATACCGCTGCCGGCATCTTCATTTCTTGCAATCATCGTTGATCCGTCAACGGTGGCATTCTTGCCAACTAAAACAGCGGTACAACTTGAAATATTTCTTGTTGTCTTCAATTAAATCAATCCCTTCAAAAATTTTGTTCCTTTCTAGCATAACCCCAATAGACCATTTTCGGGAATAAAATTGATCTGATGAACAACAAATTAGGGTGAGTTACTTTTTAGCAAGTCGATAAAAAACGATCCAAGATAATTTTAGAAGCAAATTAATCTTAGACCGCGTATAGGCTGGAAATTAAGAAAAAACGGAAGTCGTGGTTGTTTTTGGAAAAATCAAAGCTTGCCCATAAACCCAATATTTTTGAACCTTCTGTTTAGCGGAAGTTGAATGAGTCTTGACCTTTCCTCTCAGTACGTTGGCTTTAGAAATTCGATACCAATTATATTGAGTTCCTTGGAAGGCATATAAATCAATATGAACGGCACTATTAACAATACCATAGCTGCTCATTCTTGCCTTTTTCCAAGAAATTGTTTTGATGTTTTTATAAGAACTGGTTGGGACGTGATTGTAAAGCTTAAACGACTTGTAATTTGAACCGATTGTCGCAAATTGATCTGTTTTGTGATAAGTAAGGGATCCAGGCATACTTTCGGTTGTTGCTGCTTTAGCAGAAGTCGAGATCTCAACGGTTGCCGTGAACATCAGGCCAGCTGCAATTATCGGTAACACTAAGTTGGATTTGAACATCATCAAACACTCCATTCATTAAAAATAAAGACTCCAAGTCATTAAATTCTATTTTAATTATATCGCTGAATACAAAAAAAGACACCCCGATCAGGATGTGATAGGGTCCCTGTCAAGTGCACCGATGAAAAACAAAAATCTCAGAAGTTCTATTTAGACGTTTTATGCGGCTTGATTCCGAAGTTCCTTCGGAGTCAGGCCGTTATTTTTTACAGTTCTTCGTTT
>Ga0214925_100656_pt1 | contig 13535 bp, 13 predicted proteins | sample Stichaenrichment_FD_168299 | JGI IMG/M metagenome (GOLD analysis project Ga0214925, IMG submission 168299) | Xylose enriched microbial communities from anaerobic bioreactor in Madison, Wisconsin, United States - 63SRT | ecosystem: Engineered > Bioreactor > Anaerobic > Unclassified | place: USA... | reverse complement strand
TTACTAATAGCTGGACCTAATCATCTTGGCCAATCTTTATATGAACAATTCCAAAACCGTGTTCATCGGCGGGCCTTGTAAATCAGAGCATTTGCAAATTCCTCAATGGGACAAGTTAAAGTCTAGTTCCCCACGTGTAATGATAATTCGCGTTATGAAACGAAGTTTTGTCATACGTTAATTGATTCGTACTTTTTGCAATAAATATTATAGCATGTTAAGAGTACTACTGTATACGTAGATTCATAAAAACAAGGAAATTTATTGGCAGGTAATTATCGTTTATTAGCCGTAAAAACGGGGGCAATTCATCACGTCCTTAAAAGAACGTGTTTTCTTGCCCTATCTCATAAATGACGGCTAAGATGATCATTAAACGGACCATCTCATAAAAAACGTTTGGACTTCAACCCACTGATGATTTGAATTAGTTATAAAACTCACATATAATCCGGTATCAGATTATAAAAATCATTAATAACTCGGAAACGATTATAACCAACCGAATTCAACTACGATTGAACATCTCATAACTTGCCTAACCAATCAAGGCTTGATAATGAACAAACACTTATCAATAAACTTCTTAAACTCCAGTCGTTTATCAATTTCTAAAAAAGAGGCCCTATTTGTGGAAAAAGTTCCCACACAACAATACTCCGTTATTCGTGACAGTATTAAATACGGCAGTTACATTTTCTTGTTATTTGCGACCGGTTGGCTATTGGTCATTCTGTACCTGGGAAGTATCCTTCTCTTCTTGCAATGGCCTTTTTATCGTTCACATTCGGCCTTCAGCATGCTTTTGACGTTGACCACATTACGACCATCGATAATATTACCCGCAAGCTCATTAATGATGGCAAAAACACACATGGTGTCGGCTTTTTCTTCTCCCTTGGGCACTCTTTGGTTGTCATGCTCATGACACTGATTACTATTTTCTTTGTTCACTGGTCCAAAGAAAGACTTCCCCATTTTCAACACATTGGTAACCTCGTCGGGCCGATCTTTTCAGGTACCGTCTTAATTGTTTTAGGATTAATCAATTTGCTGATCCCGATCCAGACGTGCCATCAATTCAACCAGATTCGTCAGGGACATACAGATCAGCCAGCCGACCAAATGACACATTGGACACTTGGCATTTTTAACAGAGCTCTGCAATTAATCCAGCACAGTTGGCAAACATTGATTGTTGGGTTTCTCTTTGGGTTGGGGTTTGACACCGCTACTCAGATCTCAGTCTTGGCAACTTCCGCTGTGGCCACCAATAATGGTGTTCCCTGGCTTGCGGTCATCTCATTTCCCTTATTATTTACCGCAGGAATGTGTTTGATGGACACCAGTGACGGTCTATTTATGAGTACAGCTTACAGCTGGCTGTTCTCTTCCCCGTTTCAAAAAGTCTACTACAATATCGTCCTAACCGGTTTATCGGTCACCACTGCTTTCTTTGTTGGAATCGTTGAATTCGTTCAAGTTGCAGGCAGACAGTTTCACTTACATAATCAACTCGTTCAATGGTGCACCAGATTGAACTTTCAGCATTTGGGTATTATATTAGTCATCCTGTTCATCATCACTTGGTCACTGGCATTAGTTGTCTGGCGTCGACTTAACCATCAAATAAAGTAAAGGATTGTGATCTCATGTTTATAGTCACAATCCCCTTTAGTATGCGCTTGCGATGATTTATTAAATAATGAAGACCACCAAACTCATTTAACAGCGCTCTTCAAGATGGCTACAATCTTCTCCTGGGCCTCACTAAAGACCATTCCCCGCCGCAGAGCCAATCCGATCTTAAACACCGGCTGCAACGGATCATCAAGCCGCAGTCGAACAACGTTTGGATCCTTAATTTTAATGGCGTTGGTTAAAAAGCCAATGCCAATTCCCTGAGCAACCATATTCACAATACTCTGGGCAGCGTTGGTTCGAAAAATGACTTTCGGCCGTACATGGTTGGTGTTTGACAGCTGGCGAAAGACACGGTCATGAACAAAACTGTCCTTAAACAAAATGAAATTTTGATTTTTCAAATCAGCAAAGTTCACGCGCTGTTGCTTCGCTAATCGACTGTTAGTCGCCACCAAAATCGAAAAAGGTTGTTGATCAATCTGGTGAACGTCAATCATTTGATCGGTGAGTTGACCAATATAACCTAAAAATGATATATCAAGCGTCCCGTTTTTCAAATCATTCAGCGCTGAGATAGACCCTTCTTCAACCGTTTGAATACTTGTTAGATCTTCTGGAGACAAGCGCTGGGCAATTTTTGGAAAATAATTTGTTTCAATAATTGGCGGCATCCCCACAACCAAGCGTCTTTTTTCACTATTTTTGATTTCCGTTTTTGCCAGCTGATAATGATACAGGATCTCCTGGGCATGTCCCAACAGTTGCTCACCAGTATGTGTCAGCGCAATGGTCCGATGAGGGTTACCCCGCACCAATAATTGGCTGCCAAATTCATCCTCCAACCGTTTAATCGCTGCTGAAACCGTCGGCTGGCTCACACGGTACTTTTTAGCCACGTTCGAAAAACTTTTTTCTTCAGATAGTGAAACATAATATGCAGCCTCTCTAATATTCACTATGTATCCCCCATTTAAAAGCAGTTTTGTTTGCTACTATAAATAATCATAATCGAATCCGCTGTATTTGACTATAGTTAAAATCAAAGCATACACTGACGGCAATAATATTAAAAAGGAAGTCAGTGATTAAATGTCTACTCAAACTATTTTAAGCGATCCATTTAAAAACAAAGGAACTGCTTTTACAAAGGAAGAACGTCAACAACTCGGACTAACGGGCATGCTGCCGCCAAGGATTCAAACACTGGACCAACAGGTAGCTCAAGTTTACGCGCAATACCAAGAGAAATCATCCAGCCTTGAAAAACGGATTTTTCTAATGAGCATCTTTAACGAAAATCGGGTTCTTTTCTACAAAGTATTCAGCCAACACGTCGCCGAATTCATGCCGATTGTTTACGATCCAACCATCGCCACAACCGTTGAAAACTACAGTCACTTGTTTGTTCAACCTCAAAACGCGGCTTTTCTTTCCATTGATGATCCGGATACAATCGAAGAAAGTCTTAAGAATGCCGCGGCCGGCCGAGATATCCGCCTTCTGGTCGTGACCGATGGTGAAGGTATCCTGGGCATTGGCGACTGGGGCACACAAGGTGTTGATATTGCCGTTGGTAAATTAATGGTTTACACGGCGGCCGCCGGAATTGATCCCCGGCAGGTATTACCGGTCGTCCTCGATGTCGGCACGAATAACCAACAGCTTCTCCATGACCCAATGTATTTGGGCAATCAACATCCCCGCATTCAGGGTGTTAAATACGATGCCTTTGTTAATAGATTTGTTAAAGCCGTCGAAAATAACTTCCCACACGTTTACCTTCATTTCGAAGATTTTGGTCGCGACAATGCGGCTGACATTTTGAATCGTTTTAAAGATAATAACTTGGTTTTCAACGATGATATTCAAGGAACCGGTATTATTGTGTTGGCCGGAATTCTGGGTGCGTTGAATATTTCCAAACAAAAATTAATTGATCAACGATACTTGTGCTTTGGTGCCGGAACAGCCGGTGCCGGTATTACCCAACGCATATTTGAAGAAATGGTTAACCTCGGATTGAGTCCGCAAGAAGCTCGTAAGCACTTCTACATGGTTGACAAACAAGGGCTCCTATTCGATGATACGCCTGACCTAACACCGGAGCAGAAACCCTTTGCCCGCTCACGAAGCGAATTCAACAATGCCGATGACTTAACCGATCTGCTTAGTACCGTTAAAGCTGTCCACCCGACAATCATGGTTGGCACATCAACTCAAGCCGGCGCGTTTACCGAAGACATTGTAAAAGAAATGGCAGCTCATACCGAACGACCGATTATCTTCCCAATTTCAAATCCGACTAAACTAATTGAAGCCCATGCGGACGATTTAATCAAATGGACCGATGGGAAGGCTTTGGTTGCCACCGGAATCCCCTCAAAGAACGTTGACTACCAGGGTGTTTCATACGAAATTGGTCAAGCCAACAATGCCTTGATTTATCCCGGACTTGGTTTAGGTGCGATTGCCAGTACTGCCAGCGTCCTCAATGATAAGATGATTTCGGCAGCCGCCCACTCACTCGGAGGTATCGTTGACGTCAAGAAACCTGGGGCTGCCGTATTACCACCGGTCTCAAAATTATATGAGTTTTCGGAAACAGTCGCTGAAGCCGTTGCGCAAAGTGCCGTCGATCAAAAATTAAATCAACAGCCCATTAAGTCAGTTGTGAAAGCAATCGAAGCCACCAAATGGGAACCTCAGTATTAATTTAACAGAATAGGAGGAAACTCCCAGCAATCGAACGAAACTGCTGGGAGTTTTTTAGCTTTTAGTTCAATGACTATTATACTTTTCCAAGTGAAAAAGTCTTTCATCATCTAATCGCGAATCGTCGTTTTTAAATGTGTACCCCATTTTTTCATAAAATTCAAGCGCAGTTATAGAAGCAGGCACTTCAATTCGTTTTGCTCTTTTAAAAAAGGGATCATTCTCTAAGGTATAAATAAGCTTTCTGCCAATACCACGCCCCTGATAATCAGGTCGTATAAAAATATTAAATAAGCTACTTTCATCTTTTTTATCCCAATAAGGTCCAATTGCACCATAGCCAATAATTTCATCACAGTTTTTGTCTATAAAAACATAGCAGTGGGCATATTGAGACAATTTAATAAAAAAATAAGGTGTTCGCTCCTTGATATCTTTTTCCAAATATTCTCTAGTGTATTCTTTAATATTAGTTGTCAACATCGTGGTTGTAACCAAATTTGATACCATTTGTGCATCACTTTCGCTAAATAATCGACTAATGATCATAATACCTCACCATCCCTTGGGCATTTACGCAACACTTTCAGCCGGTAGTTTTTGATAGGCCTGATCAGCTTTCACCAAATAAATAACGCTGGCAACTAATAAAGGCGTAAAGACTGCTAAAATAATGCCCCAGCTTGCCTGTTGAATATCAAATTTGGTCGATGCACTTGGGAACCAATCCAAAAGAAAATGTATTAGCATCCCCCAAAACAATGTATTCGTGGTGAAGCGAAGAGCCGCAAGAAATACACCGATCACAAAAGCCCAAAAGACTTGCTGGAAAACGGCACTAGAATTACCACCCAGCAGATTAACAAGGTGGAAAGTGCCAAACAATATCGATGAATAAATTGCCGAACGGGTCAGCTTATAGGAACGACTATTGTATTGCGCATATGCCAGAAATCCGGAAAGAAAGAAGCCACGATTAATAGACTCTTCGAAGATGGCCGCAGATAGGGCCACTAGTGTGTTGACGAGAAGATGCTTTGCCTGAAGGACCATAATGACATGCTGTGGAACGCCGCCAAACCCAAAGACGATCCCTAATGTGACTAAAGAAATGATTCCCCAAATAATCATGGGCTTTGTTAATGCCAGTCGATGCACGAAAACTTTCGTTGACTTAAGTGCCCAAAGCATAATCGCAAATGATAATAATGCATATACCAGATCTGCAACAGCCTGCTCTAAAAACGTGCCGTTATAAAATAACATTGACATCATGCTAAAACCTAAAAACAAAACAATCGCTATCGTTATCTGTCTACCCCATGACCACCGATTCTCTATTATCACTCTGACCAACCTCTTCCGGTTTAAACTCGTTCACATTTTATTAAAGTTAGTCACATTATAGCTTTACAAAAGTGACTTGACTAGGGGAGGGCCGACATTTATGGTGAAAATCCCAATCTAAAAATACCTAATTATTGATATCTTTAACCATTCTTTCAAATAGATCTTCTATCTTTTCTGAAGATAGTTTCGTATCATCAGAAGTTAAATAATCTTTGCTTATCCACCATTTTCTCAACTGCTGTATTGCAAATGGCTGTATCTTCAAACGATTGAATTTCAAGCTAAGTTCAAAAGGAATATCTACGTAGTAAACCAGGGATTTTCTTTTAGTTTCTTTGCACAGTCGTCTTAACATCGAACCATATACATCTTTTCGCAGAATTCCTTCCAAAATGACAATTGGATAATGTCTAAACCCAAATTTAACCAGTGTTTCTATTATGTCGACTGCGGGTGTTCCTTTATGATCATCTGCATGCAAAATACTCCGACGCAATACATCTTGTTGGAGCAATAAACACTGCTCATAGCCAAAATATGATTGGAGTTCCTTTGCTAATGTTGTTTTCCCCGTTCCTGAATTTCCACGAATTAGGATAAAAATTGGTTTCAATTAAAATCAGCTCCCTTATATATTTTTCGGGCCGGCACATATACAGTTTGCACACTAGTAATCTCTTTCTTATAAGCATATTCGACTAATTATACATAAATGATCTAATTTATAAGCATCATTATCACTAGAATGAATGCACAGAACTATAATAAAGCCGAGATAGACTAATGGTTACAACTTCACATTATTAGGCAGTGACCACCTTGGTTTTATTCACAATAATCTTAATTAACTCATTTTCATAGTTATTATTTTTAATTGGAGGCCTTATTTATGAAAGCACCAATGTCGATAAGAATCTTACTTGGCATTCTTTTGGTCAGCGTAGCAGTGGCGTTTCTCCTAAAACTTCATATCACCACAGTTGTCCTGATTATTATTACAGGAGTTATTGCTTTCGGCTACCCAATTATACTCAGCAAGAATACCCACAATAATCAAGATAGGAAGTGATTAACATGGCGAAAGTTTTACTGCAAATTAATCATTTAAAAACCGTTCTTGATTCTTTTACACTAAGGGACATTTCATTTACTGCTACTGCGGGTGACATTATTGGCATTATTGGTGAAAACGGATCCGGAAAAACATCTCTTCTTAAATCGATCGTTGGCATTTACCCCCTATCAGACGGAAACATTCATTTAGACACTGATCAAATCGGATTTGCATTTGATTCTATTCCATTTCCACAAAAATTAACTATCAAGGAACTCTCGAACGTTTTGAAGAACTTACTTCCAAGTTGGCAATCAAAAACGTTTGACGCTTACGTTGATTCATTCAACCTGCCACGCAATACTCCACTTGAAAAATTTTCAAAGGGGATGAAGATGCAATTCTCTGTAGCTGTCACATTATCCCATAAAGCATCACTTCTACTTTTTGACGAAATCACAAGTGGCTTGGATCCAATTGTTCGAAACACAGTTCTGGAGGCCATTAAAAACTACGTCATAACCAATCACGCTGCGGTTATTATGACAACTCACAATCTGGATGATGTCATCAAAATAGGCACTAGATTTATTTTACTGGATAATGGCAAAATCATTTTAGAAAGATCCATCAACTATGATGATAATGCCACTTCACTGGAACAAGACTTCGTCCAAGCTGTTAAAGACTGGGGGAATCAAAGATGAATGGACTTATTCTAAAAGACGTTTATAGTCTTGAAAAACTTTGGTTCAAAAAAAGCTATATTTTAGCAGCACTGATTCTTTTAGTCGGAAGCACGATCTGGCTAAAAGAAAGCGGTAGTATTATCTCTGTCATATTTTTAAGCATGCTACTCTTAAATAGCTTACAAACACTCTTTTTAGATGATTCTCATTCAAATTGGCTGTTATTTTTGAAAACATTGAATATCCCATTATCTAAGGTGATCCTTTCTCGTTACACCATTGCATTCATCATTTCTTTAATAGCAACTATTATTACTTTTGCCACAGCTCTTATATCAAGATTATTTTCTAGCGTAATGACAATCACTCAACTCTTTGAATTTAGCTTAATCGTTTTGGTGATCTCAGTAATCTACATTTTCTTTCTAATCCCATTTATCTACCTATTTAATCAAAATGGATTAATAATCGGCTTTCTGACAATCATTGCTTTAACTTTTGGTATCTTTAAACTCTTTTCAATAGACGCACTGACAGTATCAATTGTAAACACTTCTGGCTACATTATTTTTTTAATCGTACTTGGCGTTATAATTTTAGATTTTTCAGTTTCATATGCCATTTCCTTTTTAATTATGAAGAAGAAATCATTTAATGGCTAATTACTCTAAAAGAAGTGGTTATTATGATTGATAACAGGTGTCAAAAATTCATTACTATACATTATTTTCCTTTAATCACACTATCTCCGCTCGTATTATTGCTTTAATTTCTGTATTGAAATTTGATCAAGAAATGTCTTAGAAATACTCAGTTGTTCTGCTAGCTGTCGACCTAGTGTTCATCCCTTTTATGACGGTGATAGTAATTGATGTATTACAACTGATAATTACGACATTTTTTTAATTATTATGATCATGACAAGTGTTTGAAGTAGCTTAATCATTTTAAACTAAGTTCAAAAAATCATAATAGATTATCAAGTAATAGCTATATTCCCAATCAAAAACGGTGTCGTTGACAGGTTATTGTCCACGACACCGTTTTGGTAAATCCATTTCTAACCTATTTATATTCTTCAAACAATTTTTCAAAATTAACCGTACCTAATCCCGAAGCTTGATTATATACAGTGCCGGGTTGACCGGTATAATACATATTATTGTTATCAGTTGTGCTGTTTAAAGGATTAAACGGAGAATTCTGTGTGGTTGCTAATTGATAGATTTGAGCATTCAAGAAGCCCATACGCGTACTTCGACCACTGTTCAAATCAGCAATTGCTCCTGCCATTTGTGGCCCAACAATACTGGTACCTGCTCCCAAGCTCCATGGGCTCTGTCCCTTTTCCTTTTGATACACGATATAAGGCGTCAAAGCATCCGCATTAGCAGAGATATCCGGAAAGTTTCTTCCCTGACCAGTACCCGAAATAAGCGGGGCATTAAGGATCGGATAATTGTATTTCGTTAATAACTTTCGAGCATTAAATGTATTTACACCAGGCACTCCCTTTTGATAGCTTGGTGTCGCGTAGATTTCCGAAAATCCACCGCCACCACCGACCGTGAGCTTAAGTCTGATTATAGGATCCTTTTTTAATAATTCGGGTTTACTTTGTAAAACTTTTATGAAGTTTGAACCCCATGCCCGTTCGTTCTTGTTGCTAATGTTTCCAATATTTCCAAACTCTGATTTTTTTAGCATGGCTCCCTTGTAAAAATAAGGCAACGTTGTTCCACCACAACTTGTTAACCAAGGATTGGTTGTAATAATATCATTAGAATGCTGGCTATATCCTAAAAATGCATGATTTTTCGTAATTCGCTTCACATAGTAACTTCCTGCACCAGTATCACCACTGCCAACAAATGTCGAGATTCCTTGAAGATCACCTTGAGCAAACGTTAAACTCAAAATATCTAAGTATTGTTTAGGAAGCATCCCTTTTTTCTGCATTAAAGCATTTGTTTTATTACTTTGAAGTCCCCAGCTTGAAGATAACGAGCTTACCTTATTTTCGTCGTAAGCCATATTAAACAAGTTTACTGTATTTAAAAATGTAGGCATTTCACTCTTTTGACGATACATTCGAATATTTGCCTGTGGTGCAACCGATCCTGCATATTCAACATCCATGGTAGCCTCTCCACTATCATTTGAAATCATCTTTGGATTAAAGAAATTTCCTTGAACATTTTTTACCGTATAACGAGCTGGAGAAATACTGGCATGTTCATGCTTCCAAAAATGAAACACATTGCTTTTATGAATTCCTTCAAAAGAAATTATGCCAACAGCGTTCCCTTTACCGTTAAAACCCTTTTCAAGCAATGAACTTAGATGATAAGTTCTTGTAAAACGAGTCGTATATCCACCTACCCGATGAACTATTGGACTGATTTTAGCTAATTGAAGATCTGCATTAGGAATAACATTATCTCGATTATGGTCGGCCATGCCTCCAAATGCTAATAAACTTTTAGACAGGTTTTTAGGGAATTTTGGCCCCACTTTTCCGAATTGAAACGGGTTATGGTGATACTTGGCCGAATTCAAATTTGTCTTAAAAAGTTTACCAATTGAACCGGCTTTTCCGGAGACAAAGATAACCCGTTTGTTCTTCGATACGATAGTTTTTAAACCATGCTTTTTCAAAAAAGATGTCCAGCCAGTTATGACTGAATTTGATTGCCCAAATTTATTGCCGATTTCAGTTGGCGTCAGATAGTGCTTAAACTGACTATTCCCCGGAGTATTGACATCAAGTGCTTCTTGGAAATATTGACTTTCGTTCTTAGGCTTTAAGAAAACATCAAAAGTCGTTTCTTGATTTGGTTTGATCTTTGACGGTCGATATAACTTCGATTTAGTCAAGATCGCATTGACCTGTGTATTACTTAACCCTTTTGCCTTTGCAGACACCTGGATATTATTCAAATTAATACCGGTTATCACAGCCGAAATTGCCAGCATGGATAACCATAAACCCTTCATTCTAATCATATCCCATTCCCCCGTTCTCCTATAATTCGTTTTCAGTATACATCAAATCAAATAATTGATATATACAGGACGCTCATCAAAATCCAATTTAATTAGAGTGGCTTAATATATATCTATTAATCTTTTCTAAAAAACAAATAAGATCCATCCAAATCAATCTCTTAACCCCATTTACCATGTTACAACTAACATCAATAAAATTATTCGGGGGAAATTTTGATGAGACATTGCAAACTTATTTTTTGGGGCGTGGGCATCGTTGCATTTATCGGTATTGGATTAGTCTTTGCAAAGGCAACTTGGAGTCCAAACGAGGTACCAACTTCTGTCACCGAGGTTAAACAGACCGTGGCGCCAAATCACATTTACCAATCATATCGATTTCCATATAAATTAACCATTTCGACCCCAAAGGCCAAATTATACTCTGCACCTGCCGGAACCAAGGGAGCTCAATACTTGGGAACAGCTAGTGACAAACATCTCCAAAATCATATTAAGGGTAGCGTAAGAGCTGATTTGAATCACAATCAGCGTGCCGGTTATATCAAGTTCAAGCAAGGTAAACACACCTACTGGATCAGCGCACAGCAAACTCAATTTCGCGATTTAAATGCACTCAAGGGACATAACAAACCAATTGAAACAGCCATTAGCGCCGGTTTAAAACTCGTAGGCCATTCTAAATACGACTACGGTGGCGGACGAAATTTAACCGATATCCGTCACCATCGCTTTGACTGCTCATCCTTTGTCAGATATTGCTACGGCAAAGCCGGTATCACGCTCGGAAATCTGGATAGCGTGACAACTTTCACGCTTGTTACAATGGGCAAGCCCGTTAGTTTTAATCACATGAAACGTGGCGATTTGTTCTTCTTCACAAATGCAAAAGGACAGGTCAACTCACACGTTGCCATTTATTTAGGTGATCATTTATTCTTGCATGACCATGGCCAATCAGATACCGGTGGGGTCGGCATTACCTCACTTAATGCGCCCAGCTGGCGAAAGGAAACAAACGGAACGGTTAGACGAATTGTTAATTAACTGTTAACGTCGCAAACATCAAGAATACTAAAATGATTTGTCCTTTCGAAAAGTCATTCACCAATTTCGCATGACTCTCTCAATCCTTTTTGTTTTCATTCATTTCAGTCTTGAATTAAACTGAGTGTAAACCTGTTGGAGGGGAAGTATCGATCAACATGAGAAAAGTATTATTAGTAATGGCTGGAATTTTTTTACTTATTTTTATCGGTATCTTCAGTTATGACATTGTTAATCATAACTCAATCCTGGTTATTGGTTACAATCGGCCACAAGGCTTACTTGGCTGGTCATTTGTTCTAACCATCATTTTATTTGGCTGTTCTTTTATTTTTCGTCCTACAGATAAAAAATAGGCATAATGTTAACTTGGCAACTTTAATTTATGGCAATAAGAAAATGGCTGCGATCAATAATGATCCAGCCATTTTTATTGCCGAGCATTAATAAGGGGGAAGACAGGCACAGTTTTACCTGTCAGTAATTATATACGTAAGCCTAACGGTTATGTTTTTTAAATTAATGATCTTCTTTTTATTGGTCACCCCGCTATCCCTTTATTAATTAACATAGCCTTATCATTTAACTTAGTTGCAATAGTGCCCTTCATGAATCACAATGAGCATCATTAATCGTTTTATTGACTTCTCATAAATTATCGAAAGAGGTGTCACTATGAACAAATCCTTACTGGCATTCAAATTGGAATGCTCGCTGATTGGTGTCATTACCGTTATCTTTTTTATTTTGTCACCCGCATTGTCAATAACATTTGGAAACCTAGTCTTTGGCATTTTAACAGCTGTTTTGGGGCTTTTAATTACCGCCAAAACAATCATGAAAAGGCCTTATTTACAAGTTATCGACAATTTGGCAAAAATGCTGTTGGTCCTCACTTTTCCAGCAACCTTACTCACCAGTATTTGTTTGTCTTTTTCTTCAATAATGACCGCAAATACATATGTGAAATGGGGGATCCTCGCGGCCATATTGGCCATATTCGGGGTATTGATGCTGCCATTTATCAAAATTATCCTAATGCCACAGTCACAAATTGGTTGGCAAATCGCCAGTAGTATTCTATTGATGACCGTTTTTTTCTCAACATCCTTAAATGCTTTTCAATATCTAAAGATTCCCTTTACTCTCAACTTGGGTTCACCCATTATCTGGATTCTCATTATTGGAAACTTTACGATTGCCATTTATTTAATGATTTATTGGGGCTATCGGCTGCCAAGGCTAAAGATCAATACCAGTGTCAACTACTGGTGGCTTCTACTGGCGGTTGTAATATTGCTTTTAAATATGGGATTATCCGCTGGTAGTTGGATGCGCCTGCTGACAAACTTCGACCTTACCTTGGCTCAGAACTCATTACTAATCGTTCTTTTTACCATTATTTGGACAGGCTTAAAAGAAGAATTTATGTTTCGTTATTTATTTTTGTGGCCGTTAGCATCCATAAAAAGAGTTTCCATTGAATCCAGAGTTTTCTGGTCCAGTCTGATCAGTGCTCTCTTTTTCGGACTTTGTCACGCTCAAAATCTAACTGAGCAAGGCGTTTTACAAACTTGCTTACAAATATTTGCGGCATTTGGTATTGGTTTCCTGTTTAGTGTTATTGCCCTATACACCGGCACAATATGGATTTCAGTGGTTATTCACTGCATGATTGACCTAATTGGTTTTCCAATCAATAATGGTGGCGCCTTTTCGGGCAACACATCTTGGTTCCTGGTCGAATTCATTCTCCTAACCAGAATCATTGAACTGATTGTTGCGTTTTTGCTCTTGAATTTACACTTTAAGTGCAACACTAATTAAATAAAGAATGGCCCATGGCCAAATTTCTGTAAAATGATGTTTGCGAAAACAATCATGAAAGGAATTTAGCCATGGACCACTACAAGCATATTACCATAGATGAACGGGAAACTATCTTTTTAATGAGGAATCATGGAAACTCACTTCGTGAGATTGCCAGCCATATCAAGAAAAGTTACTCAACCATTTCTCGAGAATTAAGC
>Ga0214925_100655_pt1 | contig 13551 bp, 11 predicted proteins | sample Stichaenrichment_FD_168299 | JGI IMG/M metagenome (GOLD analysis project Ga0214925, IMG submission 168299) | Xylose enriched microbial communities from anaerobic bioreactor in Madison, Wisconsin, United States - 63SRT | ecosystem: Engineered > Bioreactor > Anaerobic > Unclassified | place: USA... | reverse complement strand
TCAGGGATTGTCAAAACTTTGGTCGTGCGGGCCGCGGCACATACCGACGACGTGCAATTGGTCTTCATCACCAACTCGCCTAAGCTCCCGCATAAACGCGAATTGCTGGAGCGCATTGCTAATGAGCTGCCCCAAGTAACCTCAGTGATGCAAAACATTAATCCTGGTGAAACCTCATTGGTCTGGGGCGATGATACGCGCCACTTGGCTGGTGCCGAGGCAATTACGGAAAAGCTGGGCGACCTGACCTTCAAACTGTCAGCGCGAGCCTTTCTACAACTCAATCCGGCACAAACGGAAGTCCTCTATGATGAGGCCAAGAAAGCCCTCGACTTACAACCCGGGCAAACTGTCGTTGATGCCTACGCTGGTATCGGCACGATCGGGCTGTCATTAGCCGATGTCGCTGCCGAGGTTCGCGGAATGGAAATTATTCCCGAAGCCGTCGATGATGCGAACGCTAACGCCGCGGCTAATGGGATTACCAATGCGCACTATGAAGTGGGCACAGCTGAAGATCTATTGCCTAAATGGGTCATGGCGGGCTTCCGTCCCGACGCCATCGTGGTTGATCCACCGCGTACCGGCTTAGATGCTACGTTAATTGAAACCATTCTTGCCATTCGGCCAAGTAAGCTGGTCTACGTTTCCTGCAACCCATCGACGCTGGCTAAAGATCTGGTTGACCTGACGGCTGACTATCGGGTTGAGTATATCCAGTCCGTTGACATGATGCCCCAAACTGCCCGCTGTGAAGCAGTCGTTAAATTAACGCGGCGCCAATAGATTAATAGGCAGACACGCTGTTTCGTGTTAGACTTTTATTTAACGATTAATGACCGAATTTTAAGAAAGTTGGCAAATGACATGCAAGATCCTTTCAAGGGCTTCAATGACGATCAGAATAATAACGGCGACGGTCCACAAGGATTTCCGTTGCCACCGAACTACGCGACCGTCGTGAATCCTGAGACGGGAAACATGCGGATCGCTAAGGTTGGGTTTTCGTGGACGTCATTTTTATTTGATGCCTTCCCTAGTATTTTCCGGGCTGATTGGTATAACTTCCTATGTATGATGGGTGTTGAACTCGGAGTCCAGATGCTTCTATTGATGAGTGTTAGTGGTGAAGCACAATTAGTCCAGTATACGTCAGCATTAAGCTTTCTACTTCGTGTTCTCTGGGGTTCTATCTATAACATGATGTACTTCAAGCACCTATTCAACCGTGGTTTCGTCCCCGCCGACGACCGTTCGCGTGACCTGTTAACCCGGGCACATTACTGGTCTCAGCCAAAAGAAAAGTAATTAATCTCAAATAAGACCGGTCTTTTCGGAAAGTAGATTTCTGAGAAGACTGGTCTTATTTTAATTGCACTAATAGCCAACTAGTTAGCTCAATATATATCGACATCAAGGGCGCTGTCGGCTATATTAATGAGAAAGGTATTAGGGGCGTGGGGTTTGCAATGGCGGCCTACGTGTTTAGTCAATTTGGATAGAGCCTATAGGATAATCAAAGCAATGCAATAATTATCATCATGTATGGGATCTTTTAAGCGTAATGGAAGCTTAATCATGGGTTGTAAGGACCCAATCACGACACCAACACCAGCTAATAGCTCCAGCCAGTCTGCTCGCTACAATTCTTTAATCGCCTAACTCTGTATCAACTAGGTTCATTTTCGTTTTCCTCGTTACATCACTTGGCATAGCCAGCACCAACCAGGCAAAAAAACCAACCCACACATGACCATGCGGGTTGGGCTAATCTAACGGTCAACTCACTGTCGCCGTTGATGAATCAAGCGTTCAATCGTTGCGGTGTCGTGCTGTTGCGCCAATACTTTTAAATACTCGTCCAAGATATGGGGATGGACCTCATTGGTTCCTGCTTCATAGTGAATGGTCTCAGTCCCTGCAGCAACCGCCGTTTTGTAATACCATTTTTTAAATTGTAGATAAGCCAACGTGTCCTGCAAATCCGCAATTTTTGTCTTGAGATTTTGCTCATGCTCTTCCAGTAAGTGATACCGCGTTGCAAGACTCGCATCACCTTGCGCTCGTAAGTCTACAAAGGTTGCAATCTCCGCTACCGGAACACCAGCATTCTTCAGACACATGACCATTTCCATCAGATGCAAGTCGTTAGCCGTGAATTGCCGTCGGCCCGCTGAATCTCGTTTGACAAACGGCATTAACCCGGCTTTGTCATAGTAACGAATCGTATCAACACTAAGGCCAAGCTGTTTAGCGACCTCACCAATGGTATAACTCATCGTGCATCCCTCCTTGCCGACTAGCTTATCACGAATTAGCGAGTCGCCGCACGTACTAGCCCATCTAACCAATCTTGATGACCATTAAGCATAGGATTAGGTGTCTGCTTAGCCATATCTGCCGCTGGTTGACCAATCTGGGACTCTTGCGTCAGCACCCGCACACGCTTACCCGCCAACGCCTCGATTAGAAAAGCATGGTACACATCTAAGTCATTGTTTGCATCGGCCGCGTCTTTTTGCCAGCCGTGCCATGAAATGCGGGCTACCCCATCAGTCGGTGCAACCAACTCCATTACCTGAGCATTGATAGGGAATCCGAACGTATGAAAGTTAAATCGATCACCAAAAGCCAATCGGCTCCCCGCGTGATCTAGCAACTCAATATGATCGGCATTATCATAATAGTTTTCCCACTGACTACTATCGACCAGCTTTTCCCACAGTTGTTCAACGGTAACCCCCGTTACAATTTTTTCGTTAGAGACAAAGTTATCTGTGGTACCCGGTAAAAACATTGACGGCCAATTGATTGTTTTCATATATGAAAACCTCCTTGAGATTTGATATTCGTAGCATACAAGCTGGAGTCAACTCCAGGTCAAGGAAATTATTTAAGCCCCAAAAGTTTAAATTATTCTAGCCTTACGCGCAGTAAGCTTGTCGCGCATAAATTTTTTTGGTAAGCTGACTCTAACTTAGCCCTTGAGGAGGACCTATTCGTGACTAATCGGCAAGATCACCCCATCGTGCGTTTCTGTAAAGGCGTTATCATCGCCCTAGGCTTCATTCTTCCCGGTGTTTCCGGGGGCGTGCTCGCCGCTATTTTAGGGTTATACGAACGTTTATTAAATTTCATGGCCCATTTTCGGCAAAATTTCCGTCGTGATTTCTGGTACTTTGTGCCGGTTGGTCTGGGCGGCATCGCGGGCGTCGCGCTATTATCGGCACCGCTGGAGTATCTGTTGGCTCATTGGCAAGTCATTGTACTGTGGGGCTTCGCGGGAGCCATTGTGGGTACGTTGCCCGCCCTGATGCATACCGCTAACGCCCACACTCCCCGAGATGGCGTTGACTGGGCTTGGTTTTTCGGTACCTTATTGCTCAGTGGAGGGCTCTTATACTTCATGAGTGATCTCTTCGGCACGTTACCCGCCAACTTTGGCGGCTTCATCGTGGCGGGCGCCTTAATTGCCCTGGGGGTCTTAGTTCCTGGGTTAAGCCCCTCTAACTTACTCCTAATCTTAGGTCTCTTTACTCCCATGCTAACTGGCTTTAAACAGCTTAACCTACTGGGCGTCTATTTACCGATTGCCTTAGGCGCAGTGCTAGCGATGGCGCTCTTTTCCAAAGCCATGGACTATCTAATCCGTCGCTTCCATTCACGGGTGTATCACTTCATCTTGGGCATCGTGGTGGCCAGCACCATTCTGATTCTGGTTCCCAATCCACACGCTGCTGAAAGCATCTCCTATGCTGGCGTAACGCCGTTAACCCTGGGGTTAAGCGCCGTTGCTGGTCTGCTGGGCATTGCCCTGGGTTACTGGATGAGTCGTTTAGAAGTCAAATATAAATAAAATAATCAGCCATTTCTCATCAGAAGAATGGCTGATTATTTTTTACGCCTGTTCTCGCGAAGCGGCAACTTCCACACAGTACGTTGTCTTTCCACATGCCGGACACGTTAATTTGCGCGTCCGTAGATGATGCCCGGCCCAGAAAGCCTGCTTAAATCGTGGTTGAAAAACGGTATGGCAGTTGGGACAGCGGTAACGTACCGCTTGAAAGTAATGATAGGTTAACCACCCAGCTACCCCACAAGCGAACAGCATCACACCACCAAATACCCACCAGTTACCGGTCAGCCATGCATATACGAGCCCCGCTACCTCAATGGCATCCATGACTAGTCCACCAATAATTAGTTTTCCATGAACTTGACGTAACCGCTGTTGATTTGTCATGAGCTGATCCATGTCATGAATGGATTCGAGCGGAAAGGGTCCCGACACAGCTAGCGCTTTTTGGACTGCGATAACCGTCTTGAGTTGGGTCGTTGTCGCGGCCTGGTCTTGACGCAAACGCTGTACCTGCTCCGTCAACAACAATTGTAAAACATCAGTCGCATTGGGACTATTTAGAATATCCTTGATCGCCGCTAATTTCAGGCCCATACTTTTTAACACTAAAATGAGCTGTAGCCGTTCAATATCTTGGGCCGTATACTCACGGCGGCCACCGGCGGTCGTCATTGGTGTGAGTAACCCCCGCTGATCATAGTACTGAATTGTGCGGACAGAAACGCCCACGTGTTTGGCCAGTTCTCCGGTCGTATAAGTTGACATGAATCTCACCTCCTTAGCTTGGTTATATCAGGTAACGTCGCGTCATCAGCAAGCCTTTTGCAAAAATATTACCGATTAACCCGGGAAATAACCGAAAAAGGCCCAACTCATCGCGAGGATAAGTCGGGTCTTGGTATCTAAGCCGTCGTTTCAGTAGCCGGTCGTTCAAAATTCAATTCATAATGATCCAACCCTAGCGCGCGATGGGTAATGAGTGAACAGCCACCCAAAACCGTCGCTAATCGGGCATTTTGTGTTAAATCAATGGTCAATGCATTATGCGCTAAGTTTTGATATACCGTTCGAATTTGCATCAAGAGTGTTGGAATTTCTTCGACCAATGGTGAGTTAATAAAGAACGCGTCGGGGTCCAAGCTACGCATGAGGTTATAAATCAAGCCCCCAATTGCCGTAGTAAATTTAGTCAAAACGGCCAGCGTATCAGCGTCCTGTTTTTGATAAAGGGCCACTAGTTGTGTACGATCCAGATTCGTAATTCCTTTTTTCTGTTCTAACTGCTGAATGATCGCATCCTCAGAACTGATATCTTCCGCGTGGACCGGATGGCCGGCACCCGCATCGTCCATTTCAATGCTGACGACCGTCTGCCCGATTTCACCCGCATCGCCGTGCTCACCCCGAAACAATTCGCGCTGAAGGATGATGCCGGCACCAATCCCGCGGTGAATGCTGACGGTAACCGTACTATTCAAATCACGGGCACCATTGAAGTCTCGCTCATAAACGGCGGATAAATTGGCCTCATTTTCGAGTACCACGGGCACTTGATACATGGTAGAAAAGACCTGTTCCAAGTCAATGCCAGCCATATCAATAAAGGGCGACGTCTTGATCTGATTGTCCATGACGATTCCATGAATGGAAAAGCAGATCCCCAGTAAGCCATGGCTGGTCGTATCTTCGGCTTGGACGGCCGCAATGTAGTGATTGATTTGATCAATCATTTCATGGATGGATTGCCCCTTAGTCTCAATGCGATCATACTTCCATACCTGACCATTCAGATAGGTCACTAAGGCATGTAGGTGGCGATACCCCAAATCAAACGTTAACGTGAACCCATAATTTCGATTAATTTCGATTAGTGTTGGCTTACGACCACCCGCGTTCGAGGCCTCTCCTAAGCCAAGCTCCGTTAAGTATCCATCGGCCATCAAGGTATTATATAGTGATGACACCGTGGACTTATTAAGATTTAACTGATGGGAAATCTCGATCCGCGAGGTGGGATGATTATTAAAAATTTGTTGAAGCACAAATTTTAAATTCTGATCGTGCAATTGGTTACGATTCATACTGCGACGGACCATAAAATCCCCTCCTCATTAATTCTGATTTACTAGTCGGTCATTTCAATGTTAGTAGTTCTAAAAAACCAACTAACTAAAATTACTAACTATCCCGACCAACGTCATTTTGCAAACGGTAACACCATTTGCATCATGGTTCAGTGAACCAACCAACTCCAGTATCGCTTACTCTTCCTTAAAATTCAACCGTTTTCCGGCATTTTTCTAAATAAGTGAATCAGTTTTAGGAAATGATTTGGTTAAGTGATTAAAAAACTGCCCAGATCACACCAGACAGCTTTCTTTAAATCTAATCTTCATGCACCGTGATCTGGAGAATTCGCTCAACGTCAGCCGCGGTCCGCACATGGTTCTGTGGCATCTCTAACTCAGTAATTGCGACCATATCAGCTGGTAGCAATTCGAAATCAAACACTTCTAAATTCTCTTGCAGTCGTTGCTCATGGGTTGACTTGGGAATAACCACCACGCCCCGCTGAATTAACCAGCGAATGGCCACTTGAGCAGGTGTTTTATGGTATCGCTGACCAATCTTAGTCAAAACCTCATTGGTAAACAAGTCATGCCGCCCCTCGGCAAACGGTCCCCAAGCTTCTGGCTGAATGCCATTAGCCTGTAGATAATCCACCGGTGCCGTTTGGGGTTGGAAGACGTTGATGGGAATCTGGTTAACCGCTGGTTTAATGCGGTTAAAATGGGTGAACGCCGCTAATAATGCCGGCGAGAAGTTTGAGACACCAATCGCCCGAATTTTACCGGCTTCATACAGTTCTTCCAGGGCGCGCCACGCCCCATAAACATCGCCAATTGGTTGATGAATCAGGTAAAGATCTAAGTAATCTAACCCCAACTTAGCCAATGAGTCGCGCACGCCGCGTTGGGCGCCCGCATAGGTCATATCTTGAACCCATAATTTTGAGGTCACAAATAACTCTTCACGGGGCACCTTGCTTGCAGCCAGCGCGGCGCCAACTGCCGTTTCGTTATGGTAGGCCGCCGCGGTATCAATCAGACGATACCCCAATTCTAAGGCTGTTTCCACAGTTTGTTGCGTTTCGGCTGGGTCCCAGACTTGAAACACGCCCAGTCCTAGCTGGGGCATGGTGACCTCATTGTTCAATTTAACGGTTTGCATGGTGGAACCCTCCTTTAGTTAATCACGGTGTTGCTGTTGCCACCGTTTAATCTCGGCCAACCGGGCTTTGAACCGGCCCTCACGCCCTTGCTCGGTTGGCTCGTAATACACGTGACCACGCAAAGCTTCTGGCAACGTCTGCATCGTCGTCAATTTAGCGGCCGACTCATGGGCATATTGATAATCTGCCCCATAGCCTAGGTCTTTCATCAGCTTCGTTGGCGCATTGCGCAATTGCAGCGGAACTGGTTCATCACGGGTCTGCTGGACATCCTTTTGCGCCGCCTGACTCGCTTTATAAATCGCATTGGATTTGGGTGCCAGCGACAAATACGTCACTGCCTCGACCAGGTGCACATTACATTCTGGCATTCCCAAAAATTGACAGGCTTGAAAAACATTGATGGCCACATTTAACGCGTTCGTGTCGGCCAACCCAATATCCTCACTGGCAAAGCGCACCAGTCGTCGCGCCACATACAGCGGGTCTTCTCCGCCACTAAGCATCCGCGTCAACCAATAAATTGCCGCATCCGGATCGGAATTGCGCATCGACTTGTGTAACGCCGAGATAATATTGTAGTGCTCCTCACCCGTCTTGTCATATAGCACAAACTTTTGGGTAATCAGCTGTTTCAAATCAGCCTGAGTAACCGTGACTTGGTCGCCTTGCTTATCACCATTCAACACGGCCATCTCTAACGTATTCAGCGCCATACGCGCATCCCCGTTGGCAAATTCAGCAATCGCCCGCAACTCAGCGTCACCAATGGTCACCCGGCCAGAAAATCCAGCTGGATTAGTCAAAGCGTTACGCAACAACTGGTCAATATCCGCCGTTGCCAACGCCTTTAACACGAATACCTTACACCGTGACAGCAACGCTGAGTTGACTTCAAATGACGGATTCTCCGTGGTAGCACCAATTAAGATAATGCTCCCCCGTTCAACGTAAGGTAAAAAAGCATCCTGCTGCGCTTTATTGAAACGATGAATTTCATCCACGAAAACAATCGTCTGCTCGCCAATTTCCCGATCGGCTTCCGCCTGATGCATAATTTTTTTGATTTTACTGATACTACTATCGACCGCACTAAAGCTCAGAAAGGTGGCTTGCGTTTGCCGGGCGATAATTTCAGCCAGCGTTGTTTTTCCCACACCCGGCGGTCCCCAAAAGATCATGGAAGACACCTGATCATTTTCAATCAGTTCTCGTAAAATCTTACCTGGTCCCAACAAATGTGCCTGACCCACGAACTGGTCCAACGTTTGCGGACGGACCCGACTAGCTAATGGCGTATTACGCTGACTATTTTCAAATAATGACCCTTGCTTCATGGTGACCGCCCCTTTCCTCATTTTATGATACCGCTGATGTTGCTTAGCGAACACCATTTCGCATAAAAAAGGGCTATGACCTTCGCCATAACCCTAAAATACGCTACGCATTGGCAGCTTTCTTCTTTTTCTTCTTGCTCTTCTTTTTCTTTTCATCGCCCACGTACTCGACCGCCGTTGACTTACGAATCGTGGTAACTTTGATCTTACCTGGATAAGTCAGCGTCGATTCAATCTGTTGGGCCACTTCCTGCGTCAAATTGGCCGCGGCGGTATCATCCAACTCCTGGGGTTTAACAATAATCCGCAGTTCCCGACCGGCCTGAATAGCGTAACTTTCAGCCACACCAGACTGATCGTTGGCAATTTTCTCCAACGCACGCAATCGATTAATGTAGTCTTCGACAGACTCACTCCGTGCACCAGGTCGTGCACCAGAAATCGCATCCGCTGCCGCCACTAGTTCGGCCAGTGGCGAGGTCTTCTCGACGTCGCCATGGTGCGCAGCGATTGCGTTAATCACAACATCATCTTCCCCATATTTCTGGGCAAACTCCGTTCCAATCTCCACGTGCGTGCCCTCGACTTCGTGGTCGATCGCTTTTCCAAGGTCATGGAGTAAGCCAGCCCGGCGCGCCAAACGCGTATTATACCCTAACCGCGCTGCCATCGCTCCCGTTAATTGGGCCACTTCGATTGAGTGCAACAACACATTTTGACCATAACTAGTCCGGTATTTGAGTCGTCCAATTAGCTTCATCAAATCAGGGTGCATCCAACCAACGTGCAGTCCGCTGACGGTCTGCTCACCCGTTTCCCACAAACTGTGGTTTACATCACGTTGGGCATTTTCCACTTGGGTTTCAATCTGGTTCGATGAAATCCGGCGACTAGCCACTAAATTGGTCAACGCCACGCGGGCCACTTCTCGCCGAATAGGATCATGGGTACTGATAAACAACGTTGTATTATCATCTGGCACAAAGATTAGATCGGTCCCCGTGAGCGTTTCTAACAAGCGAATGTGTTGCCCATCACGGCCAATAATCTTACTACGAATTTCACCGTTAGGCACCGTCACCGTATGCTCCAAATGTTCTTTAGGGAGGTCTTGCGGGCCACTTTCAGTGGCCGATAATACCACATCCTTGGCCCACCTCTCCGCGTTTGCGACGGCGTTGTCATTCAACGCTTTAATCTCAACATCACGATCACGCTTCAAGTCCAACTCCGTATCGGCTAACACATGGTCTTTAGCCGCTTGTTCATCAATTCCTGCCTGTTGAGCCAACATCTCATCTCTGTCAGTCCGTAGCTGGAGTGCCTGGGCCTTGAGGTCGCGAATCTTTTGGCGTTGATCGCGATTAGCCTGACTTCGTTCATCCAGTATCGCTGTTTGGTCAGCTAACCGGACGCCCATTTGGCCCAATAACTGTTCACGTTGTTGACGCCGCTGTTCGCGAACTGCGATATCACTTGTTTGCTCGGCTAATTCATCCTTCACTGATTGTTGGTAAGTAAGCGTCTCACGCCGACTGTCGGCCGTCAGCTTCGCAATCTTTTGCTGAGTCTCAGCCGTTGCCGAAGCAATGATGTCGCGGGCTTGTTTCTGTACCGCTAACAGTTCTTGACGATGCTGATGTTGCCGCACCACGTACCCAATTACCAAGCCAATCAGCAGGCAGCCAATAATAAGTCCTGTGATTAACAATTTAAATGTGCTCCTTAAATTTCAGTCTGTCATTAAGTTATTTTCATTTGTGCTCCCCAATTTAGAGGGCCACTTATCTTGTTAATTATACGCTATTTCTAGCCACAACCCAACCAACTATCTTACAGGCTTTTCCATCGCTACGGGCAGGAACAACCAAGCCAGTAAAATCGCCTTAACAGCCGTCGCAATCCAGAGCACGCCATGGGGCGTCAACATCGCTAAACGCGCGCCAATGCCACATCCGACAATAAAAATCAAGAGAACGCCAGCCAAACGGATTTGACGCTGACGGGCAGATTGATCCCCGACAATCCACGCCCGATAGGTACTGGTTGCCAGATTTTTGGTATTGCCCGTCATAATGCCATTGTTGATTCCTAGGCCACCGACCTGCCGAAAGACAGTCAGCTCATAGCCAGCTACAATCCCTAGAAAAAAGATTAACCACATGGTCGGCAGTGTCTGTTGCAGGCTCGCTAAAATCACGTACGCACCAACGTCTAATACCATCAACCATCGCATTTGACGCCGATTATTGCCGCGCCCTAAGTGTTCACTCAAGCCCTGCGCGCCAAAACACCCCAGAAAATAACCGATCCAAACGGGCACGTTGACCCACGCGGCGCCCCAGCCATGTTCAATTAGCTTAACCGCAAACACAACCAGGTTACCCGTTTGGGCGCTGACGAAAACCGCGCCATGATTAAGAAACGTATCCGCATCAATCATCCCCATTACTAGGGTTGCGCCTAAGGTCAGAATCGTCGCTGTAACGGGGCGAAACTGTCGCGTAGTTTCTGCCATGTTAGCCATCCCCTTTGTTAACCCTCCAAAATTCCTAATAACTTCTATCCTACGCCAGCACTTAAGCGCATACTTCTGGGTACCCGCCTTGCTGGGCCCTTGGCAACAGTCAATGTGGTTTCAAGCTAACACTGTCCAATATCTCTACAGTAATGGTCATAGTTGGACCAACCAACGTGACCACGCCACACCACCATAGCCCGACGGGAAGTGGCAAATGGGCTCAGTACCGTCGTTATCCTTTGTGCGCGTCTTTCGCGCGCTTAGGATAAGACCGAGCTTTAAGACAAGTGATCTGCTTGGCTTAAAGTCGTGTCCGGTACGTTCCAGCCCATTTGCTGCGACCAGAGGGCGGGCAGTAGTTGGCTTAGTCGCACTAAACCAGTATAGTTATGCCGCAACTAGAAATCAGACAATTCTGGCAGCCCTCTAAGAAGCATCACTTAATATACTTCGCTAAAAAAGCCTTCACCGTCTGTGTATAACGTTGCGGTGCATGCGATAGTGAGGCTGCATGCTGGGCGCCCGGAACCACGAGCAGTTGCTTAGGCCCAGCATCTGCCCGATAGACTTGGTAAACCATCTTCGTTGGCACAAAGGAATCTGCCCCACCATGAATAAATAACATGGGTTTGTGGTTTTTCTTGACTGCTGCAACAGCATTAGCGTCTTTAAAATAAAAGCCCGCCTTAGCTTTGGCAACGGCACTCGTCAATGGCACCATTGGCCAATAAGGTAAGTGATACATTTGCTTAGCCTGATACGTGATTTCGGCTTGTGCGTCTGTATACCCGCAATCCTCCACGTAGGCTTTTAATTGACTGGGCGTTTTCAAGCCACTCGTCATCATCGTTGTCGCGCCACCCATGGAAACGCCGAACAAGACCACCTGTGACTGGGGCCCTTGCTTAGCAATAACCTGTTTGACCCATTTTAAATAATCGCGACTTTCGTAATAACCGTAACTAATAACCTTCCCTTGGCTTTGCCCCTGTCCTCGGGTATCCGGCGTGAGCGTATTGTACCCTAGCCGATGAAACATCGCGACATAGCCACCCATAGCCTCTTTACTGGACCCAAATCCATGAACCAACACCACCGTTTTCTTGGTGTCATGGGCTGCGGGAACATAATCAGCGACTAATTTTAGACTTGCCCCGGCGGCTTTCTCCGTCCACCGTTGTTTATGTACCTGTCGATACCACTTCTTTTGTGCATACAGCGGGTCTGACTTCTTCAAGGTCGTTCCAGAAGACACAAAACTCTTTTTACCACTTGCCACCGTCATATTGTAAAAATACAAACTTCCCCCTAAAAGGCCACCTAAAATCAAGACCACCACGATTCCTAGGCCAATTAGCCAATGTTTCAGTCGTTTATTCACCGTTATGTCCTCCTCAATTCTCTCAACTCTTTGCTACTGGTTAGTATACGGAGTTCCTTTCGCCAACGCAATCGTTAGGAAATTTGCTATAATGAATCCAACTTACGCCTAGGAGGCCTTGCCGATGAAATACTCGTTAAATTGGGATTTAGACTCACTTTTTGCTGGGGGGATTAACTCGCCCCAGTTAGCTGCCAAGCTAGCCCAGCTCAAAACGGCGATTGCTACCCTTGCTGATTTACTTGATCGCTGGGACGCCGCCAGTGACGCGCCACAATATCCCCAGTTCGTCAAACTCATTGACCAACTGCAAACCATTGATGCGGGCCTTGGTCAGGCTGGCATCTTCATTACTGCCGTGGGTTCTGCCGATGTGAACAATCCCGGTGTTGCCCCAATGGAAGCTCAATTACGTGACTTGGAAACCCAAGCCGATAACGTCAGTGGCAAGCTCAAAAAGGTGCTGGTTCAAGTCCCCGACAACTACTTTGCCGCGCTCTTAGCCCTTCCAGCTCTACAACCAATTGCCTTTAATCTCCGGGAAATGCGCGATGCCGGCAAGGAATTACTGGACGACAAAACTGAGGCCCTGATCAACCGCTTAAACTTAGACGGTAAGGCTGCCTGGAGTAGTCACTACGACTCATTAGTCGCCACCATGCAGATTCCCTTTCACGATGAAAATGGGCACCCCGTGACGCTATCCGCCGGTCAAGCTGACAATAACCTTTTGGGTAATGCTGATCCTCAATATCGAGCGGAACTACTCCCCGCCTGGGAACAGGCTTGGGCCGACAAGGAACAGCTCTTTGCTGATACGTTGAACCATTTGGCGGGCTTCCGCCTCACCGAATACGCCGCGCACGGAACCACTGATTTTCTCAAAGAACCACTAAAAGAAAATCGGCTCAGCGCTGCTACATTGGATACCATCTGGCAAGTTGTCGCTGATAACCACCAATTTTTATTGGATTACCTTGACCGTAAGGCGGCCCTGCTTGGTAAAAAGCATGCTGGTTGGCAGGATGTGGAAGCCCCTTTACACCTACCAGGTAGTGACGAGCACCACTTCACCTTTGATGAAGCCGCAGCCTTTATCATTCAACATTACGGTGAATTCTCACCTAAAATGGCTGCGTTAGCCCAACACGCTTTTGAACATCGGTGGATTGAAGCCGAAGATCGCGCTGGCAAAGCCCCTGGTGGCTGGATGGAAAGTGC
>Ga0214925_100653_pt1 | contig 13566 bp, 10 predicted proteins | sample Stichaenrichment_FD_168299 | JGI IMG/M metagenome (GOLD analysis project Ga0214925, IMG submission 168299) | Xylose enriched microbial communities from anaerobic bioreactor in Madison, Wisconsin, United States - 63SRT | ecosystem: Engineered > Bioreactor > Anaerobic > Unclassified | place: USA... | reverse complement strand
GCATGTCTGAGGATATACGGGCCCGCATGGACGAACTGACAGCGCGACGAGAGCAAAAACAGCCGTTAGAGCTGCCAAGCGCTGGCTCGACTTTTAAGCGGCCAAAGGGATTTTATGCTGGCAAACTGATAACGGATGCTGGCCTCCAAGGATATCAAGTCGGTGGTGCCGCTGTTTCTATGAAGCATGCTGGGTTTGTCGTGAACCTTGGCGGCGCTACGTCTGCTGATGTCCATGCTGTCATAAAGCATGTGCAAGATGAGGTCTTCCGGCAGTTTGGCGTGCATCTGGAGCCTGAAGTTCGCTTCTTGCCATAAGTTGCTTGATGCTAAAAGAGGCCGGTTTCAAGTTGGAACTCAGTTTGCTTCGAAGGATTCCCCTTGAATGTCCCCAGGGTCTCGGCGAGATCACTATCTTGAGAAACGAGTTGGTCATGCGCCTCGTCAAGCACCGCGAATATAGGTGTGAGCTCATCCATGTCGCTAGCGATCGTGCTCATTACGGTGACGACGTATGGGCCCGAGTCAGACCAGACAATTCCAGCGTCTACCGTAGCAGGTGCAGAATACGATCCATCATATGATGGATACCAGCCGGCCTTGCTCCAGGTGAGATAGCTGTCCTCCAGGGCATCCTTTATGGCTGATGTCTCTCGGTTGGCATATATCCCCGAGAGAATGCCACCTGCCGCCGTGTCCTGCATGATGTAGTCGTAGGTATATAGCCACATTGTCACGAGCTGTCTTGGCGAGGTAGTGGGGTAGTAGATGGAGCTATAGGTTTCGATGTCATCGTAGGCGCCTGCGCTTACTCCGGCACCTTCTAGCCACTCTTCGAATGCGTCATTGCCATATGTCTCGCGGGCGTTGGTATAGGCAATGTTGTCTGAGTTGATGATAATGTCATAGCTGAGGTTGTAAAGGTCATCAACACCAAGCGATCCACTCTCGACTAGCTGCTCGTAGAGGCTTGTGACATAGGGGCCTTTGATGCTGCTTGCCGGATAGGCTTCCATGTCTTGGTTATAGGTGATGGTGGTGCCGCTATTGATGTCGATAAGGGCAATGCCTAGGTAAGCTCCATCATCTTCCACCGATCCTATGGCTTGGGTAAGCCTGCCGTAGGCTGCGCTCGACCAGAAAGAGCTATCGCAGGGCGTCCCCGAGAGAGAAAATAAGGTGTCACGAATATCAGTGGAATACTGCTGCTGGAGTTCGGCCGCTGTGGTTGTGACCTCCTGCTGCGTTTCTGTGGAGGGAGTTTGTGACTGGTCTTCCTGGCTGGTGCCCTTGCAGGCCCTCACAGTTAAAACGCAGGCGGCAATAGCAACGATGAGCCCCACTATGATATGAGTTCGATGAATTGTGTGGTCAAGTGTTGATCGACGTGAGGGGTCAATGGGCTTGGCGTAGTTGCGAGGGGTGTCATGAAAATAGGTGGGTTTCCTGCGCGAGTGACTATAGCGGCCCTGATGGGTTAGGCTGTGGTGGCTGTCTCGCTGATGGGGACTACGGTGTTTGGCAGCTATTCGCCGGCTCATGGCGTGTGCTTAGTTCTTTAGGGAGTTGAGCGGAGCTGGGAAGCGTCCCCCACGCCGTGCGAGCACAGAGCCAGCATGCGGATTGACTGCCATGACGGGGGCTGCGCCAAAGAGCCCACCGAACTCAAGTACATCTCCCTCTTTTTTGCCGATAGCCGGTATGAGGCGTACGGCAGTAGTTTTTGCATTGATGACGCCGATGGCCATCTCATCTGCAATGATGCCGGCAATCGTCTCAACAGGGGTATCGCCCGGGATTGCGATCATGTCGAGGCCAACCGAGCAGACGCTGGTCATGGCTTCAAGCTTTTCGATGGAAAGCGCATTATCTTTGGCCGCACGGATCATGCCGGCGTCCTCTGATACAGGTATGAAAGCTCCCGATAAACCTCCAACGCTTGAGCTGGCCATGACGCCGCCCTTTTTGACGCAGTCATTCAGGAGGGCCAATGCGCAGGTTGTGCCGGGGCCACCACATTCGCCTACGCCAATGATCTCGAGGATTTTGGCTACAGAGTCACCAGCTGCCGGAGTAGGTGCGAGCGAAAGGTCAACGATGCCCTTTTCGACGCCAAGGCGCCTTGCTGCTTCTCGGCTTATGAGCTCACCGGCACGTGTGATTTTGAAAGCCGTTTTTTTGATAGTCTCGGCGACTTCCATAAGGTTTGCGCTGTCAGGTAGCTGCTCGAGCGCGGCAGCCATCACCCCTGGTCCTGAAACGCCTACATTAATCGTCGCATCAGCCTCACCAGAGCCGTGAATAGCGCCGGCCATGAATGGTGAGTCTTCGACCATGTTAGAGAAGACCACGAGCTTCGCTGCGCCATAGCAGTCGACGTCAGTCGTCAAACGCGCGGCTTCAACTATCTTTTGCGCCATGAGGAGTACCGCATCCATGTTGATGCCAGCGCGCAGGCTTGCGACGTTTACAGACGAGCACACGCGTGTTGTGGAGGCGAGGGCCTCAGGGATCGAGTTGATCAGGCGGCGGTCTGCATCTCCTATGCCCTTTTGGACCAAAGCCGAAAAGCCTCCCATGAAGTCAATGCCAAGCGTCTCTGCGGCATGGTCCATGGCCTGGGCAAGCGGCGTGAGGTCTTTGTCTGTGCAGGCCGCTGCGACTTGGGCCATTGGCGTGACGGAGACGCGCTTGTTGGCAATGGGAATGCCATACTCACGCTCAAGCTGAGCGGCTACCGGCACAAGTTGGTCAGCGGTGCGCACGATGCGCTCGTAGACCTTTTCGCACATGCGGCCCATGTCCTCGTCGGCGCACCCTAGAAGAGAAATGCCCATCGTGATGGTACGAAGGTCGAGATGCTGTTGCGAAACCATGCTTAGCGTCTCAGTGACCTCCTCTGGTGTGATGGACATACTCGTTTCCTTTCGCTGTGAGAGCCTTCTTCCTGTGCGCTTCTATTATGCAACCTCTAGCCTGCTTGCATAAGAATTCTTTTTCTGTCCATCAGGCATAAAAGCAGGTTAAATAAACCCGTTTAGCAATAAGGTCGGTTCATGGTCCTTTGTGCATTGTGCAGGGGATTGATGCCATATAAACAAATTTTAAAACGTTTATATAGAAGAGCCCTCCTTTGTTCTGTTGTAGTCATAAAATAGCGGGGCATTGCCGCTTAAAACAGTTTTTATACCGTTCGAAGGTTATGGGGTAGAGTCGCTGTGCCAACGAGTGTAAAAACAATAGTGGGGAAAGCAGCTGCTAGGTTAAAGGGGTAGCGGCTGGATAGATCTTGTTCTATCCACAGAAGCGGAGAGAACTTTGTGCACCTGGAGCGTAGGGGAGACGTTTGTCGTATAAAAACGTTTTGTAAGATGAAGTGAAAAAAATCGCTTCTCTAGCTCTAAAGTTTGACAACGGTCCAAGTGGATAGGCAGGAATGAACAGTAATGTTGGAAGGTGTGAAGGGAGTTTTAGGCATGGGCAAAAGCAGTTTCTCTAGGCGCGATTTCCTGAAGCTTTCAGGCGTCACAGGTGCTGGTCTTGGTGCAGCTGCGCTTCTGGCGGGTTGTGGCAGCAGCTCAACATCATCAAGCGGTTCGAGTAGCTCAGCTGCGGCTGACAGTGGTGTGAAGATAGGCATCTCGATTTGGAGTTCGACGGATGCATTGGGCAAACTTTCTGTTGATATCTGCAAAACAGCAGGTGATGTCCTTGGTATTGATACCTCTACGGTTGTCGACCAGGGCCATGTTTCAGAGCAGGTAACAGCGTCTGCCGAGACCATCGCGTCAGCGGGCTGCCAGGGCATGATTATCTGCAACTCTGCAGACTCTGAAATGACCTCCGTAATCAACACATGTGACCAGAACCAAATGTATGTGGCCCAGTTCTACCGGATCATTTCGCAAGACTCGTCGCCAGACGTCTATAGCGTTGCTCAAAATTCTCAGTATTATGTGGGAGCCGTGCATGAGGATGAGGTCGCAAACGGCACCAAGCTTGTTGAGCTGATAACTGCTGACAACGATGATGCTGCTACAGATGAACTCAAAAAAGGCTCTCGTATGATCTGTCTCGAGGGCTGGACTGTCGGTGACTCCACATTTGCGCTGCGTTGGCAAGGCTATAAGGCGGGCATTGAAGAGTGGAACAGTGCCCACCCAGATGATCAGGCTACGCTGACTGATCCTGTATATGCCAATACGTCCTCCTCGGAAGGCGCATCGGTCACACAGCAGTTCTATAACACCTATCCCAATATGGACGGCCTTATCGTTGCTGGTGGTGGCGGCGACCCGCTCGTAGGTTCTGTGGGCCAGCTTGCCAACATGGGGCTGACTGGCAAGATCCGTGTTGTTTCCACGGACTTCCTCGATGACCTTGAGGATCAGTTGAAGTCCGGTGGCATGTTCGCTGAGTCTGGTGGTCACTTCTGCGATCCTTTGTACTCTCTCCTGCTTGTCTACAATGCCTGCAAGGGTACTGACGGCTATGTTCCTTCCAGTGGGGACTTCGGCCTCGAGATTAAGTTTCCTTACATCTATGTCTCCTCGGTTGCTGACTATCAAGACTATGAGAAGTATTTCGTCGAAGACGATCCATATAACTCAGACGAGATCAAGGACCTTGCGACCAAGAACTTTGATGACCTTAAGTCGGCTGCAGAGTCACTCTCTATTGACGATGTCAAGCAGCGTCACAACAAGTAAGGCCATGCGGTTGGGTCCTTTTATTTTGCATAGCCTGTGACAGTTTGCCCAACGCAGGAGGGGAGCCTCTCAGGGCTTCCCTCCTTTTGTAAGTAAGGAAAGCGCACATCGGAGGGAGCGCAATGCAATCGTTTCTCAAGAAGGCGCGTCAGAGCCAATTTTATGGCGTGGCTCTTCTTATCCTCGTAACATTGATAATATGGATAATCTTCTGGCTGCTCACCAACGTTATCAATCCGGGGAGTTTCGGTCAGCCTGATAAGATGCTTACGTATTTGCAGCGCGGTCTCATCTACTCCGTCGGTGCGTGTGGTTTTTACTTCGTTGTGGTCCAAGGACTTTTCGACTTCTCCATCGGCTCGATGATCATCTTGTCTGAGCTCATGTCAATTGCCTTTATACCTCAAGCGGGCTGGTTCTCGGTCATTGTGATACCGGTGCTCACTGGTTTCGTATTGGGGCTCGTCAATGGGCTTGTATTTAAAATGCTTCGCATACCGTCAATGATCGTGACGGTAGGCATGTCGCTTATATATGAGGCTCTTTCCGTTTGGGCATCTGGTATCAACGGGACAACGCTACAGTCAGAGTTTTCCATCTTTGGGTCTTATCCGTGGAACCTGGTCTTTGCGCTCGCATGCTTTTTTGTCACCGGCTTTATTATCAAGTACACAAAGATCGGGACCTACTCAAACGCAATTGGCTCTAACGAGCTGACGGCGAAAAACATGGGCGTCAATGTTGACAAATACAAAGTCATCGCCTTGACGCTTACAGGTACGTTTTGTGGTGCGATGGCTGTTTTGTATCTTGGCTATGGTACCGCCCAGACGCCACAGACGGGCATGTTGTCCCAATCGCTCAACTTCTTGCCCCTGATGGGCGTCTTCTTTGGTATTGCCTTCAAGCGCTATGGCCATCCAATCGTGGCGATTGTGATCGGCGAGTTCATGGTCTCAATGATGTTAGCTGGCTTTATTGCCATCGGCGTGTCTACGACGGTTAACCAAATTGTCACTGGTATCACGGTACTTTTGATTCTTGCACTTACCACGAAGCGCCGTAACGGCGCAGTTGTTAAGTAGGAAAGGGGGGCAAACAAATGGCAGACAAAGAGCTTTTACTTCATGCAGAGCAGATTGACAAGAGGTTTGGGCCTACGCACGCTGTCAACCATGTCACCCTTGACTTCTATAAGGGTGAAGTGCATTGCCTTATTGGTGAGAACGGCTCTGGAAAATCCACTTTTACCAATATGCTTACTGGCATATTGCCCATTGGAAGCGGGACGTTCACGCTCGAAGGCAAAGAGATTGCGCCAAGAAATCAAATTGACGCGAATCACCATGGCATTTCGATCGTCGTTCAGGAACAGGGCACGCTTGATGGCCTGACAGTAGCAGAGAATATGTTCCTTGGCGATGAAGACCAATTTATGAAGAACGGCATCAAAAACGCCCGCGCAATGGTCAAAAAGGCCCAGGAGCTTCTAGATTCTTACGGTTTTAACTATATCAAGGCGTCTAACCCGATTGAGAACTATACATTCGAGGAGCGCAAGCTCATTGAGATAGTCAAATCCACGTGGTTCAACCCGAAGATTCTCGTTGTCGATGAGACAACGACAGCGCTTTCGCAGGATGGCCGCTACGAGTTGTTCAAGGTCATCAACCGTGTGCGTGATCAAGGGAACTGTGTGATCATGATCGACCATGACATGGATATCGTCATGTCTATGGCCGACGAGATCTCCATTTTGCGTGATGGAAATCTTGTAGGCACGGTGCAAAAAGACGAGGTCAACGTTGAAAAGCTCAAGACCCTCATGGTAGGTCGTGAAATGAACGGGAAGTACTACCGCACCGATTGGGGCGCATCTCTTGCAGGAGACATTGCCATTTCGATGAAAAATGTCTCTGTGCCCGGACAGCTTGATGATGTGTCGCTGGATCTGCACAAAGGTGAGATCCTTGGTATTGGCGGACTGTCCGAATGCGGTATGCATGAGGTGGGCAAAGCGCTCTTTGGCGCCTCTTATGATCGTACGGGAAGCGTGGAGCTGGCTGATGGCACGCCCATCAATGATATAAATACTGCAATTGATCATTCCATTGCGTATACGTCAAAAGACCGTGACAACGAGTCCCTGCTTATTAATGACTCGATTTCTGACAACATCTCCCTGCCATCGCTTCGTGATATGGGTCGGGTTCTCTCTGGGCGTAAGATCAGGGAATTTGCTGATAAATATGCCCAAGAGATGTCTATCAAGATGGTCAATACCGATCAGTTCGTGATGGCTCTTTCCGGCGGCAATAAACAGAAGGTAGTGCTTGCCCGCTGGCTCGGCAAGCAATCAAACATCTTGCTGCTCGACTCTCCCACACGCGGCATTGATATTAAGGTTAAATCTGATATTTATAACCTGCTTGATGATATGCGGCGCCAGGGCAAGGCAATCTTGATTATCTCCGAGGAGATTGCAGAGCTCATTGGCATGTGCGATCGCATCCTGATCATGAAAGATCACAAGATCGAAGCCGAGCTTAAACGCAGCAAGGATCTGACCGACACCGAAATCATTAAGTACATGATTTAAGGGAGAATAGAAGATGCCTGAAACTGATACCGTAGCCATAGCCGAGGGGATGTCGACAAAGCGCTCCACCCTTGAAAAGCTTCGTCCTATTCTCCCATTTTTTGGCTTGGCGATCATACTCATATTCTTTGCTTTTACGACACATGGTCAGATTCTTACCGTACGTAACCTAACGTTGATGCTGAACAGCACATATATGCTCTTTATTGCCAGCGTCGGCGTGTTTTTCATCATGACTATGGGGTCCTTGGACTTTTCTCAGGGCTCCATGCTAGGCGTCGCCTCAATTGTTGTATGTGTTTTGTCTAACTACAACATCGTTCTCGCAATCATCGGCGGCATCCTGACAGGCATGCTGGTTGGCGCAATCAATGCATATTTCTTTGTACATCGTCAAATAGCTTCCTTTATCGTTACGAACTGCACGATGTTTTTGCTCCGTGGCGTGGTCCAGTTTTTGACGAACACTCCCGTAATGGGCGCGTCGTACCTGCAAAGGGATTTGTGGAACATGCCTCTCATGATTGCCATTACAGTGATCACGCTTGCTATTGGCTACTTTGTCTTTACTTATACCTCTCTCGGTGCTCAGTTGAAGGCAATAGGCGCAGGCCAGACGGCGGCGCGCTTCGCAGGCGTGAAGGTCAAGAAGATGCAAGCCCTCATCTATATTGTCGCAGGGGGCCTGACTGGCTTTGCGGCATTTATTAACTGCGTGAAAGTAGGCTCTGTCACATCTCAGTCTGGGACGATGCTTGAGACGCAGATCTTGATTGCCCTAGTTATGGGCGGCATGCCCATCTCCGGTGGCGCGAAGGTCCGCTTCACCAACATCATCGTCGGAGTTCTGTCATACCGTATTTTGGCCCAGGGCCTTGTGATGATGGGCTTTGACACGATGATGCAGCAAATCATCATGGGCATTGTCTTCTTGATCGTTGTTGCGCTGTTCTCTGATCGTGATTCCATCTCTGTTATTAAGTAGGGGTCATTGCGTATTAGTTATTGAATCGTTTTGAGTACATGTCCAACCAAAGGAGGTTGTGATGCTTGAAGTTAAAAAGTATAAATTCTGGTTCTGCCCCTGCACGCAGGACCTCTACGGAGACGAGGTTCTCAAGCACGTCCACGAGCATGCGGTGCAAGTCGCTGCAGCTCTTAACGCCTCTCCAGACATTCCCTACGAGATCGTAGTGAAGCCCAACCTGTTAAATGACGACACGATTACCGCGCTTTTTGACGAAGCCAATGTCACTGCAGATTGCGCCGGGATTATCACATGGGCGCATACGTTCTCCCCTTCAAAGAACTACATTCATGGTCTTGTAGACCTGCGCAAGCCGCTTTGCCAGTTTGCGACGCAGTTCAATGAGGAGATCCCTTACGACACGATCGACATGGACTTCATGAATGAAAACCAGTCAGCCCATGGCGAGCGAGAGTTTGGACATATTTTTGCGAGGCTGCAGAAGAATCGCAAAGTTGTCTTCGGCTACTGGAAGGATCCAAAAGTCGTCTCAGAGCTTGGTCGCTGGATGCGCGTTGCCGTTGGCGTCGTTGAGAGCCGCAATATCCGCGTGGCACGCTTTGCTGATACGATGCGCAATGTTGCCGTGACTGACGGTGATAAGGTTGAGGCACAGGTAAAATTTGGCTGGACAGTCGATGCCTGGCCGATCAATGACCTTACGCCGTATATAGACGGTGTCTCAGATGCCGATGTTAAGGCGCTGACTGATGAGTATTATGACAGCTACGACATTATTCTTGATGGACGTAACCCCGAGGAGTTCCGTCGTCATGTTGAGGTCCAGGCGCGTCAGGAAATCGGCATTGAGCGCTTCCTGAAAGAGCACAACTATAATGCATTCTCTGATCACTTTGGTGACCTCGGTGACCTCAAAGAACTTCCTTCGCTTGCGATACAACGGCTCATGCAGAAGGGCTACGGCTTCGGCCCGGAGGGCGATTGGAAGACGCCTGCTATGGTGCGCCTCATCAAAGTTATGACTGCTGGCATGAAAGAAGCCAAGGGCAGCGCCTTGTGCGAGGACTATACCTACAATCTCGTACCCGGCAAGGAGGGCATCCTCGAGTCTCATATGTCAGAGGTCGATCCCTCTATTGCAGACGGCAAGATTTCCATTCGCGCAACGCCGCTTTCTATGGGCAATCGTGAGGACCCCGCACGCCTGATCTTTACCGGCAAGACAGGCCCCGCCATAGCTACCTCAATGATTGACCTTGGCCCTCGCTTCCGTCTTGTCATTAATGTTGTCGACTGCAAGAAGGTCGAAAAGCCGATGCCGAAGCTTCCTACAGGCACGATCTTTTGGACTCCTCGCCCGTCCCTCAAGGTGGGGTCGACCGCTTGGATTTATGCAGGGGGCGCACACCACACCGCGATGACGTTTGACCTCTCCGCTCAGCAGATGGTTGACTGGGCCGATGAGATGGGCGTTGAGTCCGTCGTTATTGACGAGCACACGGAGCTGCGCACCTTCAAGCGTGAGCTTGCCCTTGGAAATGCGATTTACCGCTAGATCTCATGAGCTTCGCACGATGACCCGGCCGCGTCCCCTTCCGGGGCGCGGCCGCCCGTGTAAGGAGGACCGATGTCACTAAGCAAGGACCAAGTTGTCTCTGAGATTGAGGAGGGGCGTTGCACCCTCGGAATTGAATATGGCTCGACGCGCATCAAAGCCGTCCTTGATGACTCTGCTGATCAGCCAATTGCGGTTGGCACATTTGATTGGGAAAACTCTCTTATAGATGGGTATTGGACCTACAGTGAGAAGGAGATATTTGACGGGCTCTCTGCATGCTATGCATCGCTTAAGGCTGACGTGAAGGCTAAGTATGGTGTGAAATTGACCCGTTTGGGGGCTCTTGGCATCTCTGCGATGATGCATGGCTACCTGCCGTTTGATAATGACGGCAACCTGCTCGTGCCGTTCCGTACATGGCGCAACGCAACAACGACCCAGGCTGCGTCGGCACTTACGGAAATCTTTGCGTTCCACATTCCTGAGCGCTGGAGTATTGCTCATCTGTATCAAGCAATCCTGTCAGGAGAGCAGCACGTTTCAAAGATTTCCTTCTTTACGACGTTGGCTGGCTTTGTGCATTGGCGTCTGACGGGGAAGAAGGTCCTTTCAATCGGCGATGCGTCAGGCATGTTCCCTATAGACCAAAAGACGAAGACCTACGATGCTCGCATGGTCAGCAAGTTTGATACCCTTGAAAGCGTCAGAAGACTTGGCATCAAGGTTGAGGATTTGCTTCCGCAGGTGCTCTTGGCTGGAGAGAAAGCTGGAGTTCTCTCTGAGGATGGCGCACGCCTCCTTGACACAGAGGGGGATCTGCAGGCAGGTTGCCCGCTTTGCCCGCCCGAGGGTGATGCGGGCACGGGCATGATCGCGACAAATTCAGTCGCCCAGCGTACAGGTAACGTCTCAGCGGGCACATCAGTTTTTTCTATGGTCGTGCTCGAGCATGCCTTGAAGGACCAGACAGTGCCTGCAATTGACTTTGTGATGACACCCGATGGGAACCCGGTTGCGATGGTGCATTGCAATAACTGCACGTCTGATATCAATGCATGGATCAATTTGCTGAAGAGCTATAACGACTTGATGGGCTTTGAGGTAGATACGTCTGAGCTTTACACCAAGCTGTTCTCTGCTGCACTGGATGCTGACAAAACAGCTGGCGGGCTTGTGAGCAGTCCATTCGTTTCAGGTGAGAACATCATGGGGGTACAGGTTGGACATCCCATGGTTCTCCGCAGGCAGCATGCTGATTTTTCGATTGCGAACTTCATGCGCATGCACATCATGGCCGCGTTTGGGACGCTCAAGGTTGGCAACGATATCTTGAAGAAAGAGGACGTCAGAATCGATAAGCTCTATGGGCATGGTGGCATTTTTAAGACTCCAAAAGTGGCTCAGTCCATTTTGGCAGCAGCAATGGATGCCCCTGTCACGGTTCTCTCGACAGCAGGAGAAGGCGGCGCTTGGGGTCAGGCGGTGGCCGCCTCGTATATGATTCATAGGTCTGAGGGACAAAGTCTGGATGAATACCTCAGCGATAAGGTTTTTGTTGGCATGCAAGGAGTGACAATTGACCCAGATCCGGCCGACGTGGCCGGCTATGACAAGTTTATTGAGCTCTTCAAACAGATGAACGAGATTGAAAAGACGGCAGAAGCGTCGATTAAAGAGGATTTGGACTGAACGACAAAGATATGTTTGGCGTAATTGGATGGCTACATGTCAGAGCCGAGTGCAGTTTGAAAACGATGGTATGAGGGGGACGTATATGTTGCTCAAAGAAATGCGTGAGCAGGTCTATGAGGCTAACATGGACTTGCCCAAGCATGGTTTGGTAGTCTTTACCTGGGGTAATGCCTCTGCGTTCGATCGTGAAAGGGGCTTGTTTGTAATCAAGCCCTCAGGTGTCAGCTATGACAAGCTGACCCCTGAGAATCTTGTCGTATGTGACTTGGAAGGCAAGGTGATCGAAGGCACGCTGCGGCCTTCCTCTGATACGCCCACGCATGCCATTCTCTACAAAACTTGGGGCGATAAGATTGGCGGTATCGTGCACACGCACTCTGCAGCTGCTGTCGCATGGGCTCAAGCTGGCCGTGCAATCCCTTGCTATGGCACGACCCAAGCTGACTACTTCTATGGCGAGGTTCCCTGCATGAAAGGTCTCACCAAAGAAGAGATTGAGCAAGCATATGAGCTCAATACCGGCAAGGTGATCATTGAGGGCTTCAAGGACAAAGATATTATTGCTCAACCAGGGTGTCTTGTACGCAACCACGGGCCTTTCTCTTGGGGCTCAGATGCCGCTGAGGCCGTTTATCATGCTGTCGTGATGGAGGAGGTGGCCAAGATGGCGCGCGATACAGAGCTTATTTGTCGCAGTGCAGATAAGCCTTGTACTGAGGCTCTTGCGCCACAATACCTTCTTGACAAGCATTACATGCGCAAGCATGGCCCCAACGCTTACTACGGACAGAAGTGACTCCGTCTCCCACTTCCCCTTCCTTTTTGCCAAAGGCCCATCCGCGATCATTGATCGGGTGAGCCTTTGGCATTACTTTGGCATTAGTGCTCATGTGGCAAAGAGCTGGCAGCTAAGGAAGTGACGGTGCTAGGCGTTCTTGAGAAAGGCAAAAATCTAGAGCCTTAGTTTTGGGAGAAGGAGAAGATTGTCTTTGAGTGAAAGGGATGTTCAGGGGTAAAGATCGGTTGGGGAAAGTTCTTGTGGTGGATCGCATCAGGAGGAAACTGCGTTTCGATCGCTATGCCTGCCCCCTTTCCATAGGCGACCCCGTCTTTTCCGCGGGCTACGTCTAAGTATTCAGAGGTGTAGAGTTGTAGCCCGGGCGCATCTGTTGAGATGTCGAGAGCTATGCCCGAGAGGTCGCCCTCAAGGCGTGCGGCGTGCTGGAGACGATGTTCGTATGCTCCAGCAAGGAGGAAATTGTGGTCATACCTTGCGCCTAGCCCAGATGCGAGGCTACGTTTCTTGCGGAAGTCGAAAACGCTGCCATCAACTTTTCTTATTTCCCCAGTTGGTATGTTCTCCTCATTTGGGGGTGTATAGGAGTCGCTGTCGAGCATGAGCGTGTGGCTAAGGGCGCTACCCGATGCATGTCCGTTGAGGTTCCAGTATGCGTGGCAGGTAAGATTTACAATCGTCGCTTCCGACGGCTGTGCGTCATAGCTTATTTCTAGGGCGTTTGACTCGTCAAGGCGGTAGTTGACCGCAATGTTGAGCGAACCTGGAAAGCCCTGATCATTTGGCTCGCTTGTCAGCTCAAAGGTCACGCTGTCATTAGAGGCTTGAGCTCTATGGGTCCACAAGCGCTGAAAATACATGTGCGGGCCGCTGTGGAGGTTGTTGGATCCCTCGTTTGCAGTCAAATGGTAAGAAACGCCGTTTAACTTGAATGAGGCCTGTGCGATACGGTTGGCGCAGCGACCAACTATGGCGCCGAAGTCAGGGCCGTTGACTTCATAGCCGGCCGCGCTGTCGTAGCCTAAGAGGACATCAGGTCTGTTGCCGTGTCTGTCTGGTACGCGTACGAGGACTAGGTCGGCTCCAAGATCAGATACGCCGACCGTCATGCCGCTGTCATTTGACAGGAGGTATAAATTGGCGCGTCTGCCATCGGAAAGGGTGCCGAAGGGCAACGTTGCTTGATGCATATATTCTCCTTTGTCGACTTTTCTCTACTATAAAA
>Ga0214925_100652_pt1 | contig 13569 bp, 7 predicted proteins | sample Stichaenrichment_FD_168299 | JGI IMG/M metagenome (GOLD analysis project Ga0214925, IMG submission 168299) | Xylose enriched microbial communities from anaerobic bioreactor in Madison, Wisconsin, United States - 63SRT | ecosystem: Engineered > Bioreactor > Anaerobic > Unclassified | place: USA... | reverse complement strand
GGGGGCCGAGGTTCCCATTGCCTCCAGCACGGTGTTATAGCCCCAGACGCGATCCCCTGAGCCTATAAGTCTGTGTTGCGACGCGTAGTCAACGAGGCTTTCGATGGTTTCTCGAATCTCCGCATAGTCGTGCATATGCTCTAGAGCCATTGCGCATAGGCTCCTTCCTCAGCTATGTGGTAGTGTCGGCAAGATCCTGCGCCGAGCCACGTATTCATGGACGTAGAGAATTTGTCTAGGATGTCAAGTGGCACGAAGCATTGGATAGAGCCGCCGAAGCCCCCGCCATGGATGCGTGTCGCACCACGCCCGTCGAGTACGCGCTCAGCGAGGCCAAGGGCAAGCATTGCCGGCTGGTAGTCGCCTCCGCAGGAGACATTTTGCAAGAACATGGCAGAACTCGCCCCGGACTCCCTTGTCTGCTCAAGGAAGGAGTCCATGTCAGAGGCGTTTAGGGCATCCCAGCGCTTGTCCACCAACTTGTTCTCGCGCCAGAAGTGAATAGCGCGTAGCAGCGCCCTGTCTCCGAGCTTCTTGCGCAGCTCGACGACATGGGCGTTAAAGTCAGCCTCATCAACGTCATTGAGACGTTTCTTGCCAAACTGTGCGGCTACCGCCTGCATCTCTTGGGGCATGGCTGCGTATTCGTCGGTGAAGCGCACATGGTCACAGCCAACATCGACGAGGCACAGGGCATAGCCGAGCGTCTCGAAGTCGAGGTTGATCTTCTGTGCTTTGGGATTTATTGGGTCGCTGAAGTCAATAAAGGCGAGTCCGCCGAGACATACAGAGGTCTGGTCCATGAGCCCGCAAGGCTTTCCGAAATACACATTTTCGGCGAACTGGCTCATCTTCGCCATCTCGAGCGGATCATAGGTGCAACCCTTCCAGAGCTCCTCCATCGTACGCCCAATGGCGGCCTCAACAGCCGCAGAGGAGGAAAGCCCTCCTCCTGCGGGAATGTCGCAGGTAATGGCTAGGTCAAAGCCCGCTGGGACGCGTCCGTCCTTTGCCATGCAAAAGGCCATGCCCCGCAGCAGGGAAGCAGTTGTGATGTGCTCCTCGCTCACAGGCGAAAGGTTGTCGAGCGATATCTCAATATTCGGGTAGCCTTCGCTTGCCATGCGTATGTGATCTGTGCCATTTGGCGCGGCGATGCCGTCCACTGAGACGTTAAGCGCGCCGGCGATGACATGGCCTCCCTCGTGATCGGTATGATTGCCTGCGATCTCGGAACGGCCTGGAGCATGCACGGCAACAACATGCTCATTGTTTTTTGGCACGCCAAACTCTTGCGTAAAAAGGTCGTATGCAAGCTTGCGTCGCGCTGTGGCCTTATCCTTGTTGTCCGTGGTCATGATAGTCCCTTCAAAATGTGCGTCCTATTGTCCTGCTATGCCGAAACGCCAGATGATGGTTGAGTTGTATGTATGCTCAGGTTTACAAATGGGCTGTGGCCACCCAAGGTGATGGGGGCAGTAAGTCTTGCTCCCTAATATGAGCTGGACCCGATCGGTCCGGTTTGCTACAGGCTCAATCGTTGTCCCATAACAAAGGACTTCAGAGTGGAGCCAATATGCATGAACTTGTCTACCAGAAGGTAGTCTTCCAAAAGGAACTGCCGAAATCATGTGGTCTCTCCATCCGATGCGCTTCATTTGGAATACAATTTCTCTACATGCGTAATCGTGGATTGCCAATATGTTAACGTACTCAGTACCAATTATCTGCACAAATTTGCGTTTCCTGTGATTGGCTTTTTCAAAGCTGTAAACGGATGCGCAAAATGTCGGTAGTATTTGAAGTCGGCGGAAGAGACGGTACCATGAAGGATTCAAAGAAAAAGAGGGGCTTTAGGCATGCTGTTTCTATGGCCGATGTTGCGAAGAAAGCCGGCGTATCCCAGCAGACAGTCTCGCGTGTCGTCAATGACCAGCCTAAGGTCAGCGAAAAGACTCGCCAACGAGTGCAAAAAACAATGGAGGAGCTCGGCTTTCGCCCTAACTTCGCTGGTAGGTCGCTGCGTAGTGGGAAATACCACTCAGTAGGCCTGTGTCTTTACAACATCACCGAATACGGCAACCTTTCTACGCTTGACGGGATCCTTTCCGCTGCTCGGGAGCATGGCTATGCCATCACCATGATTGAAATGGGAGACGATGCTCCCATTTCGCTTGCCAGCGCGTCACGGCAGATGCTAGAGCTTCCCATAGATGGCATGATCATAAGCATGAGCATCAAGGCAAATGATTTTAAGGAGTTTAAGCCGAGCTCTGAGCTCAACACAGTGCTGCTGACAATGTACAAGCACCCGCATTGCACGACGGTTGATTCAGACCAATACGGCTGCTCAAAGTTGGTGATGGACCACCTGTTTTCCCATGGTCATCGCAACATCAGATTCGTGGCTGGACCAGAGTATTCTGTTGACTCGATTTTTCGTGAGCGAGGCTGGAGAGATGAGCTCGCCAGCCAGGGGTTGGAAGCCGTGCAGCCGCTCCATGGGGACTGGACTGCCAACAGCGGATACGAGATAGGGGAGCGCCTGGCTAAGGACGAGGATGCGACGGCGATCTATGTGGCAAATGATCAGATGGCCATGGGCGTGATCGCGGCGCTTCGAAATGCCGGGCGCAAGGTTCCTGCGGACGTGAGCGTGGTGGGCGTAGACGACTCGCTTGAAGAAATGGTTCCTCACACTGAGCTGACAACCATCCGTTTTAATCTCATAGAGCGCGGCAGGTCGGCATTCGAACATGCCATCTTGCGACCAGACCCAGATGACGAAGTTTGCCATATACGAATTCCAGGAAAGCTCATTGAACGTGCAACTGTGGCGGACTTGCATTGAGGAACCTGCATTGAGAAGCATTGAGAAAATCAAAGCGGCTCTATGCGCCCATTTCAGCAAAACCCGTCTGCCGCAGAGCCTCGTATAGCACGATGCATACGGCGTTCGAGAGGTTGAGCGAGCTTATGCGAAAGTCCTTTGGATCGATGAAGTTTCCGCAAATGTCTTTCCGCTGGAGCTCGGCATCGTCGTTTACCGAGCGAGGAGATGCCCACGCACGGGCATCTTTAATCGAGACATCGTCAGGCAGCATGGGGATGCGCTCGCAGCTTTCGGGTAGTGCTGTGAGGATCTCGTCAGGGATGCCCGTGCTTTCCTTGCCAAATACAAGGAAGTCTCCGTCTGTATAGTGTGCGTCTACATAGCGCTTGCGTGCCTTTTCGCTGAGCAGATGCAGGTGAGGCTCGTATCCCTTTCCAACAAAATTGTTTTTAGAGAGAAACTCATCCCAGCCTTCATAGCAACTCACATTAAGGCTGTTCCAATAGCCAAGCCCGGCACGATGAAGACTATGGTCGTCAAGGGAAAAGCCAAGTGGTCCCACAAGATGCAGACGGGATCCTGTGAGCACACAGCTCCGTCCTATATTTCCCGTGTTGGCTGGGATCTCTGGCTCAAACAAGACGATATTGAACACAGGTGCTCCTTCATAAGTATGACTGACCTATATATCAGACTAATATTTCTCTAGAGATGCAAGCCTGGGCACTATAGATCTCAGTGGTTTTCTTAGGAATGTTTTGCCTTTTCATATTTGTAATAGTCTCCTTTTAGGTAAGACCGCTTTCTTTTCTGATTTTTGCAAACACTCTTTTAAATGAGAAAAGACAAAAAGGTAAGGCCACCTTGTGGCGGCCCTACCTCTGGGTGTATCTGTGTTTATCCTTACGCTTTAGCTCTTAATCACATACCAAGAGATGTTCTCATAGTGCCAGCCCAGTGAGACCAGATAGCTCTTCTCGGCGACATTAGCCGTATAGAAGTGCTCGCCTAAGTTAGGGTTATACAGACGATGCATCATAGAGCAGCTGTTGACCTTCCACTGGGCATAGAGGGTAAAACAGTCGCCCCTGAGGTAAAACTGAGGTTCTTAACAAAGGCACCGTCGCTATAGGAGATACCTATGCCATTTGCTTTGGTGTTCCAGCCTGTGAAGGTATAACCTGTGCGAGAAAAACTATTTTTCGTCAATGTCTTGGATGTGCTATAGGTCATAGTCTCAGAGGTCATTGAGCCTTTGCCCCCGTTGGCATTAAAGGAGACGGTGTAGAAAACAGTATCGGTTGAAAGATAACGAAGACAGTCAGCAAGCTCGTTACGGTACCAGCTCTACCCCTCTTCCCAGTACTCCGACTGGGAAGAGTAACGTATAGATACGTTACTTATTACGTAGTTACAGAGGGTTGTTACAAACTCAGTACCGCCCATTGAGTTGTCCACGCCAGAGTTTTTAATGAATCAATTAGCACCATAGCAATAGCCTGCATTTACATAATTGGCACCGCCTCCTTTGCCAAATAGGTTGCTCAACTCCCAGCAAAGACCCTTCACGCAATCTGCTCGCGGGTCAACATCAGTGCCCATCGCCTCGAGGCTACCCCTGATTCCATCTGAGGAAGCATAATATTGCTGATATGCCCTTCCATTCTGGAGTAGAGAAATTTTTTAGATTTACTGCATGGGCTGCATTCCATACAGTATTCAAGTCATTTCCTAAGGTTGTAAAAGAGCTATCTTTCTACGTTATGCCACTCACGTCCCAGTTATACTTATCACCTATTGTCTCAAGTGCTGCGAAAGTGGTTGGAACATAGCCATAGACCGCCTCAAGAAAGCCACCAAGACCGTACCTGTTATCAAATTGGAAGTATCCTATAGCGTGATAACCATCGCCAGAACTCAAGCCTTGATTGTAGTCACATCCACTTTCATACTTAAAAAGAACAACATTTCTATGCGGCGAACCTCTCTGAGCGTGACTGACTTATCTCTCTTGGTCGGCAATATGAAGGTGTCGCTTGGTATGGAGTATGACCTTTTGACACAGCCGTTGTCTGCCAGAGCTACAGTCTCAGTCGATTGCTGATATACGTTTTATGCTCATAGGCTTTCGTCTAACATACTGCGGGTGGGAAAAGTAGCGCGATCAAAGGAATTTCTATAATGATGCAAAGTGCCAATCCAGCGGGGTTGAAGCTGACGACCACTACTCGTGGCTCAGGCAAGATCTATACGCTGCTTGAGGGTCAACTCGATAGCTCTATAACACATTGGGAAGCTGCGGCCAAAACTACTTCTGGCCGCGAAGTGCCATCAAAGATTTTTATCACAGAGGATGGATTGCCGGTACTTGTTACGCCTGTTTTAGCAGAGAGTATTTTAGTTTCGGTTTCTGCATTTATTTCGGATGGCTCTCTTGTTGCCCAAACGTCAGGTTGCATTGATGCCAGGGGAGCAAAGCTTTCTTCTGAGTTCAACACGCTGACACGAAATAGCATGGCGGAACACATCAGAAATTGCGATAAGGAGTGGAGAGCTCAAGACGCTCATATTGAGCTGATGCGCGTGATTTCTATGGGTACGTCCCAAGACGTTGTGCATTTTAGTGTTACATGGACATCGATTGCACATGAAGACACCCATACAGCTGTCGACGCGAAACTGCTTGATTTGCATGGAGCCAGAATCGGCAATCCTGCAGTGGTGATGGGGGATTGTTGCTATGAGTCCCAGAAATATCCTGGCATACTCTGCCGTCGGACAGTTTTTTCAGCCCATATCCCATCCACTACTCCTTCATTCATTATAAATGTAAGGCCCCACAGCCAAACCTTGGCTTCAAACTTCCATTGCATCGAAGGCTTTGTACTCGCGCAGGAAAAGGCAAAATGGCACCCTCATGCCATTCCTGCCGAAGTGGACGATTACTGGTATAAGCGTTGGTGGGATTACCATCGTACCCCTGAGCATGAACTAGAAGTCCAAAGGGCCGCACAGCACAAGTTTCCCATCCGCCCAAAGTTCTCGATAGTTGTGCCGCTTTTTCATACGCCTATTCCGTTTTTCAAGGAAATGGTAGCTTCCGTTCTTTCGCAGACGTATGACAACCTTGAGCTGCTTCTAGTGAATTCAACACCTGAAGACAGGGAACTGACATCTGAAGTTGGGAATGTTAAAGGCCAAGATAGTCGGGTACACGTAGTGACCCTAGATTGTAATTACGGCATCACAGAGAACGCAAATGCTGGAATAGCTGAGGCGACAGGTGAATTTATTGCCTTTCTTGATCATGACGACGTCTTAGAGCGTGACATTCTCTACTGGTATGTCAAAGGAATCAATGACTATCCAACGACCGATTTGCTTTATTGCGATGAAGACAAATTTGAAGATGATACATACTTCTTCCCGTTTTATAAGCCCGATTGGGATCCCTATTTCCTAGAGACCAATAATTATGTTTGTCATATGTTGGCTGTGCGCACGTCTGTCTTACAAGCATGTGATAGGCCTACATCTGATGTTGACGGTGCGCAAGATCACAGCCTAACGCTTGCAGTGGGGGAGAAGGCGCGAAACGTCTATCATGTGCGAAAAGTTCTCTATCATTGGCGCGTGCATGAGGGATCGACAGCTGGTAGCGTTGAGGTAAAGCCTGAATCTCTGAATGCTGGCAAAATTGCCGTGCAACGTCATCTCAAGCGTTGTGGGCTTCCTGACAGAGTCGAAGAAGTTGCAGGTATGCCTCATTTTTATCGTACCTATCGAGAGTTTGACGAAAAGCCAAAGGTGACGGTTTTACTTTATGGCTGCCATGATAAGTCGGCAGCACAGCAAGAGGCGCAAGAGCTGCAGCGGCTCACTTCGTGGCCCTTGCAGCTCGTCTGCTGCAGCAGTGATCATGAGCTTGCCCAACAGGCATCAGGCATTTCAAGTGGCTATATTGTTTTTTTATATGCGGGAGTGCGGCCATGCAGCATGCAGTGGATTGAAGGGCTTGTTGACGTGGCCTGCCGTGCGCATGTGGGGGCCGTCGTACCAAAAGTGATCTATCCAGATGGCTCTTTACAAGGACTAGGGGTGCTTACTTCGTGGAAGGGCATGCTCAAGCAGATCGGCGAATATTATCCACCAGACTATCGAGACCCGCGTGGATACTGTGTTTTGAGACATGTGGTCTCAGCTGCACATGGGCCATGCTTGATGGTTTCTACTCGTGTCCTTCGTGAAATAGGGAACATACGGAGTGATGCGCCATCGGATCTTTGGGATGCTGAGCTTTGCTTGCGAGCGTCTGCCCATGGTTATGCAACGGTACTAGAGCCTTCTGTTGAAGTGAAAACTCCTTTGTCCGATGATACGTTCTCTGAGAACAACGAGAAAGCGGAGGTCGAGTGGAACAAAGCGAAAATTTGGATTCGAAATCTCTGGCCAGAGGCCTTTAGTCAATTCGATCGTTTTTATAATCAACAGGTCAAGCAGGATGGATATCGTGGAATCGACTAACACCTCTAGAGCAACTACCGCACAACCGCATACGTCCCAAACTCATATAACCTTTTCGACAATCAGCCGAGGAAAAGGTAAAATTTTTATACTTGTCGATATAGAGGGCATTCCTTCTCGCGCTCAAGTTAAGGGTTACTCGACTTCTCTTGCTGGCAAGCCACTTCCGTGCCAGCTTTTGCGTCTCTCGGCCAGGCAGTGGGTACTTTCAGTGGCTGTGCTCGAGGTTTCTCAGAAAGCGACGGTTCAGATCTATGACTCGACAGGCAAGCTCATCAGCTCTGCCTTTCGGAGGATTATTCCTACGTTTGCGAAGCTTTCATCGCAGATCAATACGGCGCTGGACAATCCAGATGTCAACAGGATACGTAACTGCGATTATGATTTTTCGCCTTCGGTGGTTGCCATCAGGTATCTTGTGCGCGACAGCAATGAAGATGTTGCACGTTGCTCCGCACAAGTTCCTTCTTACATGGCAGCTCTTGAGCTATCTGTTGAAGTGCTGGATGACAAGGGTCAAGAGATTGGGGCACCTTGGGTTTGTCTCGGGGACAAGATATCTGAACTCATTGATTATCCTGGGGAAACGTGCCGTACGATAGATTTCTCCTTTCGCATCTTGGCTGAAGTGCCTTCATTTGTCATTTGGCTGCGCAGAAAAGACAGCAGTGCCACAGTCGCTTTCCTTTCTGCTGAGCCCCATATGGTTCAAGAAAGCCGTGAGGCATGGCGCAACTGGACACTTCCCATTGATCAAGATCCTAACTATGAGAATTGGTTTCTTACAAAGCATCGTTCTGTTGCACGAGATCTTTCAATGCAACAAATCGCGCAAGAAAATTTTAAAGTGCGACCACTTTTTTCTTTTATCGTGCCTCTTTACAAGACGCCGCTTGATTTCCTCAAAGACATGATTGGCTCGGTGCTTGCTCAAACATATCCTCATTTCGAGTTGATTCTTGTGGATGCTAGCCCTGAGGATGGAGGCTTGTCAGCGGCTGTCGGTAGGTATTGTGCGGTCGACTCTCGTATACGCAAGATCGAGCTTAAGGGCAATTTAGGTATTACAGAGAACACGAACGCTGGCATTCAAGTAGCGCAAGGCGACTTTCTCGTCTTCCTCGATCATGATGATGTCATTGAGCCAGATGCGCTGTATTGGTATGCGAAGGCAATAGATGACAGCCCTGAGACAGATCTCCTCTATTGTGACGAGGATCATCTGCTAGATGGACATTACGTCGGGCCTTTTCTTAAGCCTGATTGGGATCCTGACTTGCTCTGTCGAGAAAATTATGTTTGCCATATGTTGGCTGTACGCAAAAAGACGCTAATGTCATTAGGAGAGCTGCCTAGCAAGGAATTCGACGGATCCCAAGATCATAATTTGACCTTCCTGATAGGTGAAAAAGCACGGTGTATCTCTCACGTCAAAAGAATTCTCTATCATTGGCGCATGCACGCGGGATCTGTTGCCGGAGCCGGTATTGGTCAAAAGTCGTATGCGCTTGAGTCAGAGCGTAAAGCTGTGCAAGGCCATCTTGATCGTTGTGGAATTCCCGCAAAAGCAGTGATGAATGGCCGACACGAGGGGCGCTGTGATGTGGCCTATCGTTTTGAAGATTATCCGCTTGTCTCGATAATCATTCCCAGCCATGAGGAGCCAGAGGTGCTTTCACGCTGCATTGAGTCTATTTATGAAAGGACTGAATGGCCCTCTTTTGAAGTTTTGATTGTAGAAAATGGTAGCAAGGACAAAAAGACGTTTGGTTGCTATAAACATTTTCAAAATCAGCATAAAAACCTTCGAGTAGTGACTTGTGAGGCAAACGGAGGATTTAACTTCTCTCGTTTGGTGAACTTTGGCGCACAAAAAGCTCAAGGTGACTTTTTTCTGTTTCTGAATAACGATACGCAAGTTATTTCAAAGGATTGGATTGATTGCCTTGTGGGACCTGCCCTGTACGGAAATGCCGGTTGTGTTGGTGCAAAACTCATCTATCCTGATGGCTTGATTCAACATGCTGGTGTGACCATCAATAGAGATGGCTCGCCTGTGCATACTGATCAGATGATGCCTTCGCATGATGCCGGCTATTACGAATGTAATGCGTTGCCCCATCGTGTTGCAGCTGTGACAGGTGCGTGTCTGCTTACTCCGCGCAAAGTCTTTGAGCAAGTTGGAGGATTCGACGAGGAGCTCGCAGTCGACTATAACGACATAGATTACTGTATGCGCGTGAGTCAGGCTGGCTATACCGTGTTGCAGCAAAATGATGTTGTTTTGTATCATTTTGAGTCGGTTTCCCGCGGCGCAAACGAAAGTCCGGAGCAGCTGAGGCGTTTTTCAAAAGAGTATGCACTATTCGCAACACGTTGGGGGGATCTTTATGCCTACGGAGATCCCTACTACAATCCCAACTTTAGGAAGGATAATTTTTACCATACTTTGGGTGAGTAGGGTAATGATGCTTTAATTCTAAGCTAAGCACCTTAGGACGCTGCTGCCTATGTTTGTTTAGGTTGAGAGAATTAGCATAGTCAGCAATGTAAGATATGACATATTTAGTGCTGTCATTCCTGTTATTAATGCATAACCCATATTTGCATGTATTTGTATGGTGTGATTACGCATTGCAAGTAGTCCTAACGGCAAAACAGGCAGGAAATACCGACCTTGAACTCCATTGATAACAATCTCGGTGTTAAATGTCCAGCCAATGAGCATGCTGAGCATAATGGCTAAAACTGAAGCAACAGTTATTAATCCAAAAACCATCCTGCTCTTTTTGGAAGGGACGTAAGGATCATCATTAGATCTTTGTGCTGCGATAAATAGGCAGAGAAATAGAGTTCCATCTAGATAATAGGGAGCCCTCAAGTTATCTTGCAACCAACCAAGTGATCCGCCGACCATTGAATATAAGTAAAAATCACCGAGAGCATGAAAAGTACGAAGGTACATCATTATCGTTTTACCAGGGTGAAGAAGTACATCAGAAATAGAATAAAAAGTACCAGTTTCTAGACCACGTACGTCCACTTGGGAAGATGAGGATGTTAGTTCACGTAGTGCTGGCATTCTAAATATTATGAGAGACGATACTGTAGATATAAAAAAGATGCATTTATACAAGAATGCCTGTTTTTTATCTTTAAAACGCGATTTAGGTATAAGCAGGCAGAGAAAAGATATAAATATATAAACTAATTTACAGGGTGCTAGTAAGATAGAGAAAATAACCATTAAAGTCATTTCCCTTGAGGTTATTTTCTCTGATTTATAAATTGCTCGAAGTAATAATGCTATTAAGAGAAAAGCTATACCGATAGTTCCTGCATCATAAGAGTAGGATCCTAATAAGTGTAAAGTCATAGGAAGTAATGCAACAGACATCATTATATTTTTTCCTATGGGAGTAATCCTAACAGCAATAATAATTAAGGTGGCTCCAAAAAATAAATTGAATATACGCCCGATATAAAAAAGGAGTATTCCACTTAAATTCAGCAATCGTGCAAGATTAATGCCAAGAGCTGAAATTAACTTCAGTTGGGGAGGATTAGAGCTCCAGTCGGATGCCGTAATTTTTTTGGGAAACTCATCGGTATCAGTTTTAGTAGCAAATATTGAAAAGTAATCTTGCTCATTTTTCCAAGTAGAGCTATCTATGGTTCCATCCGCAAGCAAGTCTTTGTTAATTACTAGATCTTCGCTGCGTATTTCGTTGGGATTCTTATTAAGGGATATTAAGTTTGCATAGGCATAAGACATCTGAAAGTGATATCGCTCGTCTGGAACCCTTCCTGCTGGGAAAAAAAGCGAGAAGATGATGCCTAACATTAATAGGCATACCGGGAAAAACCTATTTTCAATAAAATTAGGTATTAACGTGTGCTGCTTGTAATACCAAATTCCTAAAAATAGTATAAAAAATAAGCTTAATGCAAAAAAAAGAAACATTCTCCGTGCAGGATGAGTGACAATAAGATAGATACCATCGATGAATATAAAAAATATTAAAAATAGTGTAAAAAAAGAGGTTCGTGTAAATTTAGGCTTATTCATATTATGGGTGGCCACATCGAATCTCTTTTTCAAATCTATCTCATTCCTATAGTCTATAAACTAAAATCTATAGATGATAGTAGCAAAAGTTTACTTTAACAAGGTGTATTATCTTTAAAGGGGATTACGTGCATTCAACATGAAATTAGAAAAAAAGAGTTCTTTTTTAGACCCTTTTAGTTTATGTTAGTAATATGAGTATTAGAGATATCAGTACCTTGCATATAGGGTAGAAACTGTATTTAAAAAGATAAATAATCTGATTTTGTGATTAAATATAATGGAGGTTGCTCTGAGTTTGTCACTTAATTCATGCGATAAGCAGCCTCTCTCCCTTAAGAAAAACATGTTGTTCAACACAGCAGGTAGCCTCTTCTATCAAGGTTGCCTTTGGCTTACTACAGTTCTTGTAGTGCTTTTATCGTCAGGTTATGATGCTTCAGGTATATTGTCGTTTGCAATGACCATTGGCAATATGTATTTTGCTATTGCCACATACAACATGAGGACATATCAAGTATCCGATACTTCTAATAAGTATTCCCAGCAAAATTATGTTGGATTTCGGCTTGTTACCATCAGTATCGGCTTTGCGACGATGATCCCTTATACCTTAATTGTGTCTCCTGATGTCATGACAATGCTTACAGTGCTTCTCTATCTGCTTTTTAAAATGGATGAGGAATTCTGCGATGTGCTTTATGGTGTTGATCAACGTGGCGGGCGTATGGACTACATTGGCATCTCGCAGACTCTTCGGGGCTTTTTACTTGTAGCTGGATTTTCTGTGGGTATGGCTGCACTTCATAGCATCAACCTTGCTATTGTTCTTATGTTTGTCATGTGTCTCAGTATAACTTTTGTTTATGATGTACCACATGCTAGAAGGCTGGATAAAATACAGCCGAAAATTTCCAGGGAACAAACTATATCTTTGCTTAGAGAGTGTCTACCAGTGGTGCTATCAAGCCTTTTCCTTGGAATGGTGGTATCTGTTGCCCGTCAGTATTACGGCAATGTATACGGCATGGATAACTTAGGAAAGTATGCAGCGGTTGCAACACCTGCGGTGCTTATCCAGGCTGCGGCACGTTACCTTTATGCTCCTACACTTGTGCCTTTAGCAGAAAAATGGAAAGAAAACCCTCAAAAAGAATTTATGAAATCTTTTAAAAAAATACTTGGTACGCTGACCCTATCTTCTCTGGTTATGGTTTTACTCTTATCTCTATGTGGGAAGCCTATTCTTCTTGCAGTTTATGGCAATAACATTGCGCCGTATACCTACCTTTTTCCTTATGTGCTTATAAGCACAGCTGCAATTGCGGTGATATGGTTCATCTCTGATAGTCTCATCATCTGTAGAAATCTGCAAGGCCTTTTGGTTTCTAATGCTGTTGCATTGGGAATTACGTTGTTGATAATGATGCCATTTGAAAGGCTCTTTGGAATGAATGGAATCAACTATGTTGTGATAGCTTCTATGCTAATTGGTATCATTGTGGGATTAGTTTATTTGCATAAAAATATCCAGAGGTTAATGTGAGCCAGAGTAGGAGTCATTGCATGGGACCTATATATAAGAAAAAACTAAGCATTATTGTGCCATGCTATAAAGTAGAGAAATATCTTCCTAAATGCCTTGACTCCCTTGTTAATCAAACATTAGATGGAATAGAAATCATATGTATTAATGATGGCTCTCCAGATAGTTGTAAGGATATAATTAAAAGGTATGCGATAAAGTATACTGATATGGTCATACTGATTGATAAGAAAAATGAGGGTGTATGGCGTGGCCGTCAAGATGGGATTCGTGCTGCTAGAGGTGAATATATAGGTTTTGTTGACAGTGATGATACGGTTTCTCAAGATTTTGCAATGAGTCTTTACAACGCAGCAAAAGACACTAATGCCGATATTGCTGTAGGGGGTTTTCAACGGATTGACTTAGAGACAGGAAAAGTACTTTCGAAAGAAATGTGCTCATTTCGATCTGCATTTAACATTGCTGATGATCCAGGAAGAATACTTGAACTTAATGGTGCGCCTTGGAACAAAGTGTTTCGAGCATCAGTCTTAAAGAACATGTACGACCTTTCTTGTCCCCCCCCCGTTTTAGATGATTTGATTTTTCATTTAA
>Ga0214925_100651_pt1 | contig 13579 bp, 12 predicted proteins | sample Stichaenrichment_FD_168299 | JGI IMG/M metagenome (GOLD analysis project Ga0214925, IMG submission 168299) | Xylose enriched microbial communities from anaerobic bioreactor in Madison, Wisconsin, United States - 63SRT | ecosystem: Engineered > Bioreactor > Anaerobic > Unclassified | place: USA... | reverse complement strand
AAATCGGCTGCTCATCAATCAATAACGATAACGTTTTAGCGATATGTTCCGGTTCACATCCCAAAGCTGCCGCGGCATCTGCCACCGTTGCACTTGATTGATCCAATACTTTAATCCGTTCTGAAAGCCCTAAATGCTCGAAATATTGTTGCACATTCTCTCTAGACACGATTATCAATCCTTTCAGTTGTAACTTGTTAATAGCATATAATGTTTGCAAAAATTAGTAAACGGTTAGAAAAAATTTAATATAGAATTTCTTCATTTTATATGCCGGTGAATCGTTCAGTTCTTAAATCAGTAAAAAAGGCTTCCACCAACAATCATGAAGGTATACCCGCCACATTTAAATATTTATCGCTTAAACACGAACATTAGAATTAAATTTAATTTTGTCTTTCGTATTGAACAATGATTGTCAACAGTCTATAATAACGGCTATACAGTAATACGAATTATGAATTAAACATTAACAATAAAGTTCGTGTTTTACTTAATTACTTTTTAATGAGGTGAGCTTTATTTCGATTACAACTATTATTGAAGGATCCACCATTACATCAACCGGACCCGAAACCATTTCTTTTTTACCCCATCAACTGATTTGTATTGATAACAGTGGTTACATTAGCCGCATTATTGATCAGACAGATCCGGACTATTCATCAACTCGAAATGCCGCAAAACGTCAAAATCAACTGATTTCTTTAAACGAAGATGACTTCCTGCTGCCCGGGTTTATTGACCTCCATGTTCACGCACCACAATGGCCAAATGCCGGGCTTGCGTTGGACAAGCCGCTCAATGAATGGCTGAACGACTATACCTTTCCACTTGAAGCCAAGTATAAAGAGGTCGCCTTTGCCAAGAAAGTTTATAATCATTTAATTCAGGAACTGGTCGATAATGGCACAACTTCGGCACTTTACTTTGGCACTATTCATAACGAAGCCAATCTTGAGTTGGCAAAAGCTTGTATTCGCCATCAACAGCGTGGCTTTATCGGTCAGGTAACAATGGATAACCCTGATCAAACACCAAGTTATTATCGAGATGCTTCAGCAAAACAGGCCATTAGCCATGCCGAAACATTTATCCAGCAAGTAATCGATTTGAATCGAACCGCCGACTTAAAACAAACGCCTGTCATCACACCCCGTTTTGTGCCGAGTTGTACCCCTGAATCATTAGCAGGTCTCGGTGCATTGGCCCAAAAATATGATCTACCCATCCAGTCACATTGCAGTGAAAGTGATTGGGAAAATAGCTACGCGTTGACTCACTACCATAAGAGAGACGCTGAAGTTCTTGATCAATTTGGATTACTGACGGATAGGGCCATCATGGCTCACGGCACCCTTTTAAACCAATCCGATCTTGACCTGTTTAAAGAACGTGGGGTTGCCATTGCCCACTGCCCAATCTCAAACGCCTATTTCGGCAATGCTGTTCTGCCGGTTGCTAAAATCCTGGCTCAACAAAACAAAATTGGCCTTGGCACTGATATTTCCGGTGGCTATTCACCAAGTCTTTATCGAAACATTGATCAGGCGATTGTGTCATCCCGAATGCTTCATGATGGTGTTGACCAGGCACTGCCACCAGCAAAACGCGGTACCAGTATTAATGCAATTACCGCTAAAAACGGCTTTTATCTGGCAACCGTCGGCGGTGCTCAAAGTCTACACCTCAAAACCGGTCAAATAAAAGTCGGGTACCTGGCGGATCTGCAAGTGGTTAAAGCACCCTATCCGACTTTTACAGATCAAACTCCGGATGATATTTTTGAAAAACTTATTTATCACACAACAAAGAACAACATTAAACAGGTCTTTGTTCAAGGAAAACTCGCAAAGGAAGGTCACTATGAAACGCAAAGATAACGGTTTACTTTATGGTCCCGAAGATAAGGTTTCATACTTTCAATCAGGTCTTTTGGGCCTTCAACATGTTTTGGCAATGGATGTATACGTGCCGCCATTGATTATCGCTGGTTTACTATCAATGAGTGTGGTCCAGAAAACCGGCTTTTTACAAGCTGCCTTTCTAGCCTGTGGCATTGGTACCATTCTTCAAACCAAATTCTTTATGAAGCTGCCCGTATCACAAGGGCCGTCGTTTGTGCCAATCGGTGCCGTCGCTGGGGTATATCTGGCAAATGGCGGTCCTAACGGCGGAATGGCAACCGTACTCGGTTCATTAATTATCGGTGCTGTTTTATTGATCCTGCTGGGCCTATCCGGTATCTACCAAAAAATAATTAATACCTTGGTACCCGCACTGGTCGGCGGCACGATCATCACTTGCGTGGGACTGTCCTTGCTTCCTTCCGCATTAAACGACAATATTTTTAAAGCAACCGGTAACGTTGGTCAAAATATCGAAATTGCTGCCATAACCGGCTTTGTCATGTTGCTTGCTATTACCATCGGTATTCGGATTCCTCAATTGCAACGACTATTCCGAGTCAGTTCAATCATTATCGCTTTGATTGCTGGAACGGTGGCTGCCTCATTCATGGGACGTTTCGATTGGTCATCCGTTAATAACGCACCATGGTTCAGCATTCCACAGTTCACATCATTTCATTATGGCTTTCACTTTTCATTACCTGCAATTTTAACGTTCATTGTGATTTATATGGTACTAACTACTGAAACGACCGGTACCTGGTTTGCCATGAGCGCCGTTGTCGGTGAAAAGATTTCCAAGAAGCAATGGAATCAAGGTATTATCGGTGAAGGGCTCAGCTGTTTCTTTGCTGCTATTCTTGGAACCACCCCAATGACCGGTTATTCAACCAACGCCGGTGTTATTTCCATCACGGGTGTTGCCAGTCGTCGAGTATTTGTTTCAGCCGGCATTTGGTTTATCATTCTCGGCTTTTTCGGTAAATTATCCGCATTCTTATCTGCTGTGCCGGCACCGGTTATTGGCGGGATCTTTTCAATTATCTGTGTCATTATCATGTTGAACGGCTTGAATGTCATTCGTTATCTTGACACAAACGAAAGTGCCATTTATATTCTGGGAATTCCAATTGTCCTGACAATGGCTGTTATTTTGGTACCAAGTCACCTTGTTAGCAGCACACCCCAGATGATTCAATATCTCTTAGGGTCCCCCATCACCATCGCGGCGGTCAGCGCCATTATCCTAAACCTGGTTATGGGCGATCATCGTCCGGAAACAGAAACCGTCGATGAACCAAGAGAATCCAAAAAGACAGTTGATCACGATACAAAATTAGCAGCTACAAAGTAATGACTTATTTTAAACACAAAAAATCGTCGGACATGATGTTCGACGATTTTTTGCACCTAGCGACTTGCAAATACAACAAAAGAGATCGGTAAATTGAAGGATGTTCCGGTCTCTATTCTTTTTATTGAAGGATAATATTTCAGTTTCAAATCTGATTAAACTAATGATTAGTGATGTATCGGCTATTTTAACGACCAGCTATGACTTGTTCCAAGTAGCCTTCATACTGACTAGTATAAAAAGCAATCGGAACGTCATCTGCTGGAAGCCCCCACTGCCAACACAATTAAGAATAATCCCCCAATTAACCATTATTATAGCATTGTTAATTTAGTTGACAAGTCTTTTTAGAAAACAGATGTAATAAATGCACCGCCAATGATCAATACCAGGCCGATTAACGTAAAAGTCAGCTCACGTTTACTTTTAGACTCATGCATAACCAGCATGCCGCCCAAAGTCGAAATAACAACGGATAACTGTGACACAATAAATGCGGTATTCACGCCGTTATAGCGAACTGAGTAAATATACGAAACGGCCGCGAACGAAAAGACAATGCCGCCAATACTGTTTAACCAACTCGTCTTCTCTTTAAAGACACTCATCTGTCCACTGAAAAGCAGGTAAATCAACACACCAACACACATACCAATCGATTCCGGTAAGAAAATGGCGATGCCGGAACTTTGAAGCCCCTTTGGAATGGATTCATAGATACAGTACCCGATTGTCGTAAAAATCAGCATGATAATGGTACTTGTCAAAACCTTTTTATTTTCCGTTTTGCTTTTGTCCTTAATTGATGTGAGCCAAATACCGATGATTAATAAAATGATCCCCGTAATACCGGCAGCTTTTTCGATCCCTGTCGACCATTCACCAAAGATAAACACACCGATTAAAGACGTTCCGATTAATTGCATCCCTGTTGAGATCGGCATCGTCGTTGACACACCGATTTTCTTATATCCGATGTATTGGCCAACCTGACCGGCAATCCAGAAAGCACCCGCTAATCCCGCCAGAAGGAAGCTCTTCATATCAGTCGTCGGTCTGACAACGGCAAACACAATTAAACTGGCTAGAAGAAGTCCGGCAGCGGTTCCAAAAATCTGGTTGGCAGGCTTACCGCCAATTTTAGCAACAATCGGCGGCAAAAGACCCCATCCCAACGCTGGTAGCAACAATAGTAAAATACTCAAAACAAACATCCTCTCTAATCGACCATCTTATTCAGGCTAAAAAAACTTATGTGTTAATGATAAAGTCAAAAGACTTAAATGTAAACGGATTCCTGTAAATTTTTTTCAATTTTTGATAAAAAAACTCATTCATACGAAAAAAACTTGCCAAAATTTAAATCTTGGCAAGTTGGTCTGATTATCCAATACTTGTGAACTTGAAAGCATCACTTTTTAATTTCCGACTTCAATCCTTGCTGTAGCGAAAAGCCATTAAGAAAGCTTTTCTGAAACTGTTCCCTGGTTTTGCATAATTTGCCAAACTCATCTATTAACCCGTGAAATTCCTGAGCATCACGATAATCAAAATCAACCGGCAATCGAATGCGTTTTTGTAGCTTGGCATAAGTCTCAATGTGGCGACAGCCTAAAAATTGAAACAGATTTCTGGCATATTTATCCGCAATAAACGCTGGCTGATCAAAAACATAAACCAACAAAGAATCAGCAGTTTCTTCACCAATCCCGGTCAAGTTCAGCAATTGATGTCGTAGTTTCGGTCCATACTGCTGAACCATTCCGGAAAAATCATATTGATGATCGTTAAACCATCCCAAAACGCTCAAAAGGCTTTTGGTTTTATTCACATAAAACCCGCTTGGTCGAATCAACTGCTGAAGCCGGACCGCAGATAAGTTCAAAATTTGTTTGGGATCCAGTCCCGTAACCGTACGTAAATTTTGAAGTGCCAAATCAACGTTATTCCAATTTGTATTTTGAACCAGAATCGCACCGATCACAATTTCCATTTTGGTATCGGCCGGCCACCAGTGTTGTGGACCCATCTCATCAAATAATTTGTGATAAAGGCAAACGGGGTTAATATCCTGCATTAAATCACCTCACCCGTATTTTAACACTGATAACCATTAATCTCTAAGACCCTACCACTCGTTAAAAGACTTGCTTCTGGGCCAACTTTCCCGACTCAAACTCTATAACACCAAGTGCCCTGTCAATAAGAATGCCACTAAGATGCTTTTGATTGATCAGTCTGAGGAATTTAGCAGTACCGGCATTCAACCCAGCGATCGCCCATATTGTCGCCTCACTGACTCGTTCACTAATGATTGTCAGTTGCTTGATCGGGCTTTGCGGTCTTTTGGACGTCTTTGCATTAACCGTGACAATGCCACCGCCGGTCAGCTGGTATTTCTCCAATAAGCCCTCTCCCTTAAATGAATCATGAACCAAAACCGGCCAATGAAAGGCTGAACTGGTGGCAACCGCAGTTTGAATAACGCCATCTGCCTCAAGCATGATCCCTGCTACCGGGAGTTCTACCAACGGCCTCAGATACTGATTGAATACCTGGTCGACCGCCCAACTCTTTATGAGGTCAGACGGCGTATAGCGACCGCCGTCAAAGGGATCAAAATAACCATTTGTCTTGTTTTTTGATATATTTGCCAACGAATAAACCGTCTGAAAATCAGGTGACTCAAGCAACTGCTGTCTATCTCCTCTTTGAAACTTAGCAACAAGTGAACCTGAATTTTGTAATGAGAAGACCTGATCTACCTGATCAAATTTTTCTTTGATTTGACCGGTAATTGCTGTAAATTTATTTTTAAATTGATTGACTTTGTGATTAACCATTTCCGAAATCACAACTGAAACTCTGAGGTGCCGAAACAGTGATGTTTGAATGGTGTCATTAATTGTTTGCATATAGAAGCCTCCATGCTCATATTGGTTATTTCCGAATCACTAACCTCATGGTACGAAGAATACCTTAATTGATCCTTAAACCAAACAAAAAGCACCCAAACCACCGGATGCTTTAATCATTTCTTAACTTATCAATTTTGATTCGGGTTTTCGGCCCAATTATGAGACTTGCTTTTCTTTTTATTTTGATACTGAAGAAATACCCAAGCGACAAAGCCAAAGAAGATTGGGCCGATAATGGTCCAAAACGCCGTCTGATAATCATGCGCCAAAACCGGTGCAATGGCTGTGAAGCCGATACCGGCAACCAATACAAATAACACAACGCCAACGATAAAATCCGTCCAGCGACGATTGGTGTAAATCTCAAATGGTCGCTGCAAATTCTTTTGACGCTTAAAGAACGGAAACGCCGCAATCAGGAAGAGGTACGGGAATGATGTTGAAATATTGCCCATGTTGGTGAGAATAACGTAAAACTGCTGGGCACTGGAACCACCAAAACTAACAAAGAAGATAATCACAACCACAACGGCAGCCTGCGTCCACATCGCAAATGCAGGCATCCCTTTTTTGTTGAGTTCGGTCATTCGCTTTGGCCAAAAGTTGGGATTAGATCCCATGATAAACGATTTAAGTGGTGAATAAACCAGCACGAAGAATGAGCCGAGATATCCGATAAACATCCCCAGACCGGCAAACCTGGCGAATAAGCCACCCAAAAAGGCACTTGCCGAAGCCGAAAGGTTGAATCCTTCCCCCAAGGAATAGCCCAAGTTATTCATTAAGACATAAGTAATATTTCCCAAGTTAACCTGGTCATTGCCCAAGACCTTTTGCCAATTGGTACTGATTCCCCAAAGAAAAATGGTTAGGGAATAGCCAAGGGTGATGATAACCGCCGAAATAATCAAACCACGCGGAAATGTTTTTTCGGGCTTATCCATATTATCGGTTACACCACCCATGGACTCGGTTCCAGCATAAGCGAAAACAGCGTAAACAATGAACGAAATCAGTGTCACCGGTGATTGAAACTGGGAATTGGGTGATTGAATAAAACTGGATATGCCGTTAATTGGTTGGGCAAAATGACCACCGTTTAAATAAAGAATCATCAAACTGGCAATCCCAAAGATTACATTCAACAAGATCGTAAAGATGCCACCGATGGAAGCAATTCGAGCAATTGAGTCCATCCCGCGAACGGCAAACCAGGTAATCGTTAAAATCCAAAAAATGGCCAGAATCCCAATAACCTGATTTGAATTTAAGCCCATTACGCCCCAGCTTTGTGTCTTGTCACTGCCAAACAATGTTGTAGAAAACGGAATCCAAACTTTTGAGGCAGTCGATGTCATCCAAATAATCCAGGACGACAACCAAATAAAGGTCCCGATAAAGGCCCATTCTTCACCAATCGAGCCGGCCAGCCAAGAATAGATCCCACCATGGGCATCCTTAAAAGTTGCCCCATACTCGGCAAACATTAATGAACTCGGAAGCAGGAAGAAGACCGCTGCCAAGACATACCAGATGATACTGGCATATCCCATCTGCTCATAGGCTACTGTCGTATTAGCAAACCCGAAGATCGTTGAAATGATCATTAAGACAAGCCCACTCGTCTTTATTTTGTTATGTTTCATTATTAATTAACGCTCCAATTTTATAAATATGTCACTTTTTACCAAAAAATAGTATAGAAGTTACTGGTAAAAAACGTCTGTGAATTAAGTAACAAAAGAATGGCAAGATTACAATCGGAATGAGAATTGCTGTTATTTGAAAGGGATTTCATACAATTGGCATCTTGAATTCCATATGAGATTGCGCCTATAATGAAGAAATTGTGGGCTTTACGAATTGATACATAATACTATTGGAGGATCAAATGGATAACAAAAGTAACCCAAAGGCGCCCAAAAAGTTTCACCTTTCTCAGCGCCATCATATGACAATTCCATGGAACAGCTTTATTCAAAACGACAACCTTCCCGCTCGAAAGGCAAGTTTACGCGAACGGGCATCAATTGTCGGTCGGATTGGGATCATTATGTTGTCATGTGGAACCGGGGCTTGGCGGGTACGTGATGCAATGGATAAGGTCGCCAGAAAATTGGAGCTGACGTGCTCCGCTGATATCGGCCTGATTTCTTTGGAATTCACCTGTTTTAGTAATGATCACAGTTATACTCAGGTACTGTCGTTACCAAATACCGGCGTTAATACAGACAAATTAAACATTCTGGAAAATCTGGTCAAGAACTTTGACGATGATTTCTCATCATTAACCGTTCGCCAGATTCATAACATCATCGACGACGTTCAAAAACGGCCGAAACAATATTCACCATTGATTTCGGGTTTGGCAGCCGCATTGGCCTGCAGTGCCTTCATCTTTTTGCTGGGTGGCGGTATTCCGGAAATGATTTGCTCTTTCATTGGTGCCGGCATTGGTAATTGGACCCGGGCAATGATGGGAAAGCATTCAATGACAACGGTAGCCAGCATTTCAATCAGTGTGGCCGTTGCCTGCCTGACCTACATGTGTACATTCAAAATATTCGAATTTTACTTCCAGGTTTTAGCACAACATGAGGCAGGCTACATCGGCGCAATGCTCTTCGTGATACCCGGGTTTCCATTTATTACCAGTATTTTGGATATTTCCAAGCTGGACATGCGATCCGGATTGGAACGACTGGCATACGCAATCATGATCACGTTAATTGCCACCTTGGTCGGTTGGCTGGTTGCATTGATTTTTAATTTTCGCCCGGCAGATTTTCTGCCACTCGGCTTATCACCGTTTGTCGTCATGCTTTTAAGACTTCCCGCCAGTTTCTGTGGCGTCTTTGGTTTCTCGATTATGTTTAACAGTTCCCAAAAGATGGCGATGGTGGCGGGATGCATCGGCGCAGTTGCCAACACACTGCGGCTTGAATTGGTCGATTTAACTTCTATGCCTCCTGCTGCAGCGGCTTTCTTCGGTGCCTTGGTCGCAGGACTGATTGCTTCTATAGTTAATCGTTATAACGGCTATCCAAGAATTTCACTAACCGTCCCTTCAATTGTCATCATGGTCCCCGGCCTTTACATTTACCGGGCCATTTACAATATTGGCACTAATCAGATTGCGGTTGGGGCTCTCTGGTTAACGAAGGCATCTTTGATTATCATGTTCCTACCTCTTGGTCTATTCGTGGCAAGAGCATTGATGGACAAGGAATGGCGCCACTTTGACTAATCAACAGAAATCGTTTTAGTATCGGCAATCAATTATTCTCCGCATAAAAAGAAGTGGCGATAGCAAAATAAATTTGTTATCGCCACTTCTTTTTAAGCCACTTTTTTAAAGACACACAGCCTAAAAGACAGGCGCTTTAATTAACGTTTCGTCTGGATCTGCCGTTGGTTTGGCCCTTATCCAAGATTTCGGGCTCATCATTTCTGGCACGGGCATAAGCGTGCTGACGGCCAAATTGATCACGTGTTGTCTTGCTTTGGTTGTTGGACGAACGGGTTACGACATAATAAACGGCAATTGATGCCAGTAAAAGTAATGTAATCATTTAAAAAACCTCTCTCAATTGGATTGTCTACTAGAATGATTTAAAACGCTTTGTAAGCGTCGCTGATTATCAAAAATGACTTGATAATTGACACTAAGTTTACCTTCAATCATCAAAGAGTCAAGACATTTGACGACCCTCTTTTTCTAAAACGCTTCCAATCGCTTGTAAATACTGCATTAAGCGGTGTTTAAGGATTATTAAAGAATCATCACTGACAACCATCGCCACTCATCATTTCCTGTGGCAGACAGTTGCAGTCGACCATTTCAGGAGCAGTCTTTGCTTTCTCGGCAAGAATTGTCTGAAGCTTCTTGATATCACTTTGTGACAAGTCACGAGAGTCGATCACTTTAACCAGGGTGTCACCTGCACGCATGGCACACATATGATCAAATAGGTTGACGGCAGCCGCTCCCATTGAGTCTCTTTCATCAACGGCCGGTTCATATTCAAAAGGCCGCCCATCACCAACCCGCACAACCGCATCCTTTGTAATTAACCTGTGAAGCAATGTCTTGGTCGTTGATTCCGACCATCCCCTGGCTGAAGACATCACATCAATCAATTGTCGACTGGTCACGTGTTTTAACGTCCAAATGGCCCGCATAACTTCCCACTCTGAATCAGAGATTGCCACATCTTTTGCATCAATCATTTTGGAGTCCCCTTTAATATCATGTTCAAAATTAGTCGTCAAATAAATAACTGCTTATCATTCCCGTACGTTGATCCAACTTTCAAGAGCGTATTCAACGATCATAATTGGTGTCGACATCTTTTTAATTTGCAAACGTAAACTTTCTACATTTAATAGTCTACATTTGTAATCGTAAAAAAGCAAGTGTCATTACCTGGCTAACGACTTTCAATATTAAGTATAACTTTAACCACGGGGACCGTAAACTCTGATCAATGACACGACAGGTTAATGGGCACCCCATTTAATGTTTGACTGATTCCCCAAGATCTGATCAATCTCTGCCAGCTCCTCGCTGCTAAAGGTTAAGTTATCCAGTGCTTTTGCATTATCCAACAATTGCTGCGGTCGACTCGCCCCTACCAGTACACATGCAATTTCGGGTTCGCGTAAATTCCATGCAAGCGCCATTTCAGCCAGCGTTTGACCGCGTTTCTTTGCAACCTCATTAAGTTGTTGAACTGTCTTAATTGTCTCTTCAACCTGCAATGGATGCAAAAACGGACTGGTAGATTTGGCTGCACGGGAATTTTCTGGAATCCCATGTAAATATTTATCCGTTAGCAGGCCCTGTGACAACGAACTAAAGCTGACGGCTGCTTTCCCTTCTTTTCGCAAGACCGGGAATAAATCCTTTTCAATTGTTCGATCAAACATGTTGTAGCGAGGTTGATGAATCACAAATGGAGTGTGAAGGTCGTTAAAGATTTTTGTAATTGCCTCGGTTTGTTGGCCGTTGTAATTGGAAATGCCTACATATAAGGCTTTACCTTGTTTAACCAATTGATCCAAAGCCAGTGCAGTCTCTTCCACCGGTGTCTCCGGATCTGGGCGATGTGAATAAAAAATATCAACGTAATCCAAGCCTAGGCGTGTCAAACTTTGATTGGCACTGGCAATGATACTTTTTTTAGAACCCCAATCACCGTATGGTCCATCCCACATCTCATAACCGGCTTTGCTGGCAATAATCATTTCGTCCCGATAAGGCTTCATGTCCCCTGCCATGATTTGGCCAAAGTTCTTTTCAGCACTTCCGGGTACGGGCCCATAATTGTTAGCCAAATCAAAATAGGTGATTCCCAGATCAAACGCTTGGTGAATAATGGCCTTTTGATTTTCAAAGGAATCCACACTACCGAAATTGTGCCAAAGTCCAAGTCCCAATGCAGAAAGTTTTAAGCCACTCTTTCCCACGCGATTATAAACCATTTTTTCATAACGTTTGTCATTTGCCTGATACATTTTAAAACCTCCCGTTTATTTAACAGTTGTCTTTTTTGATCTTCTCTACTATGCTTAGCTATAGCATACAACTTCAAGTTAACTTGAAGTAAAGAAAGAAGTTAAAAACCTATGAAAACTTACTCCATCAGTCAGGTTTCGGAAATGTATCATTTACCCACTACCACGCTGAGATATTATGAAGACCTGGGGCTACTCTACGACATCCCTCGAAAGGGCAATCGGCGTGCCTATACCCAACAACATTTGGATCGTTTGGGATCAATCTGCTGTTTTAAAAATACTGGGATGACATTGAGCGAATTACAGACACTATTTAGTTATAGTGAGCACGGCGGTGACCTTGACAAAATTGTCGACCTGCTCGATCAACACTGTCAAGAAGTCGATGAGCAGTTAGCCCTGCTTAAACAAAATCAGCAGCATATCAAACGAAAGCTTCACTTCTATCAAGATATCCGCACCGCAGAACAGACCAACACACCGCTGCCGGATTGGGATAATTACCGTTCGAAAACGTTTCATTAACACAAAAATGAGTAGAGACATCGCCTTATGGGCAACGTCCCTACTCATTTTTTGTTTGAATCGCTCAAATTAACCTTTAGATTCTTTTTGAACCTTATAGGACTCATCCAACAACGTCACTGTCGCGTCTTCAAGGCCCACAATGGTCACGTGCCTATCTCGAGTTACGAAAACAGCGCCATAAATATCCGGCCGATCACGTGCCCAGCCGGCAAGTGGTTTCCCGGCAAAAAACAATCTGGCCGTTTCGATCTCACCGTCAATTGAGTATTTTGAAAAAATCGTGATGCTTGCAAGATCGTTTTGCTTTGGATACCCCGTTTGAGAATCCAAAATATGGTGATAAGAATGCCCATTTACTTCCAAATGCCGTTCATAAATCCCACTTGTCACAGCGGAGCATGGACCGATCTTAACGTTTAGAATCGACTGTCCCCTTTCTGAAGAGGGGTCCTGAACACCGATTCGCCATTGCCGATCTTGATGTGCGGGTGAATCACCGACAAGCAACAAGTTGCCACCTAGATCGATTATTCCGGAACGTTTGCCATAGGCCCGCCAATAATCAGCAATCCGATCGGCAATATACCCCTTTGCGATGCCTCCAAGATCCAATTGCATGCCTGATTGCTTCAAGAAAATCGATAACGCTTGATCATTAAAGTCGGTTTGATCGGGATTAATTAAGGCCAACTTCTCTTTGATGGCTGACTCGGATGGGACATTGGCGCCCTTAAACCCGATTTTCCACAATTTAACCAGCGGTCCAATCGTCGCGTTAAAGCCGAAATGTTGACGACTCAATTGAAGTGCCCGTTTTGTTAAGGTATAGGTTGCGTCTGAAACCTGAACCGGATGTTTGCCGGCCGCATCATTAATGGCCATCACTTCAGACTGTGGCCGATTGACTGTTAACAAGTTTTCATAATAGGCAATCAATCGATTAGTCGCGTCAAGCTGTTCGGCCATGACATCACCGAATAATGTCAATCTGATTTGCGTTCCCAGTCCATAATAATTTTTTGTGGTCTTTTTTTGTGCAAGATTTTCCTCGATAAGCTATCATCCCCAATTCTTCCTTATATACTAATGTTTTGAAGCACCGGTTTTGCCATCTTGTTTGTTATCTGCAAAGTCGGGTTGTTTTTTATCCCCAATTGTTGCTATTTTGAGTTACGCCTGTTTTGGCATCGCTAAAAGAAGCCCCTGTTATTTCATCTGGATAAAACTTCTCGTTTTCTATAGTTGTCCCCTTCTTTTTTAACGGGACACCTACTCGTGAACTGCAATATCGTCGCATCCGATTATAAGAAAATGTCGATTGCGTGTCGACAACCGCCATTAATTTTAAC
>Ga0214925_100648_pt1 | contig 13627 bp, 26 predicted proteins | sample Stichaenrichment_FD_168299 | JGI IMG/M metagenome (GOLD analysis project Ga0214925, IMG submission 168299) | Xylose enriched microbial communities from anaerobic bioreactor in Madison, Wisconsin, United States - 63SRT | ecosystem: Engineered > Bioreactor > Anaerobic > Unclassified | place: USA... | reverse complement strand
AGCAGAAGTGGTGCTGAAGTTATTCATTCATTTGTACCATTGGCAGAAATGTTTGGTTACGCTACAACACTTCGTTCAGCTTCTCAAGGCCGTGGTACCTTTACGATGACATTCGATCATTATTCTGCTGTACCAAAGAGTATTCAAGAAGAGATTATCAAAAAGAATGGCGGCAATACTGCCGATAATAAATAATTAATTTATTTCTTAGGAGATTGGCATTTTGCCAATCTCTTTTTTTTCTATTTTACTGAATAACACTCGATTACACTGGAGGTGAGAGGGCGTTTAAGCTTTAATAATTGATGACAATGTAAATCTTGTGTGTAAACTAAGCATTTAACTTCAGTCACAATTAAGTTGTTCGTAACAAAAATATTACAAAATTAATTTCTTGTCCTTAGGACTTGTTTTGAGACGTTTTTTTTAGTACACTAGTTGAGTACTGTTTTTAGGGATAAATGTGTCCAAAAAATCAGTATAGGTGAGCTTTGATGTGAAAGGTTGCGACACACCCGGATGCTTTGCCATGGGTTTGGCGGTAATTTTCACGGAGTTAGTCTTATTTTTAAAATAGACGAAGGAGGGAATACAATGGCAAAACAAAAAATTCGTATTCGTTTAAAGGCATACGAGCATCGTATCCTAGATCAATCTGCAGACAAGATTGTTGCAACGGCACAAAGAACTGGGGCTACTATTTCTGGTCCAATTCCATTGCCAACTGAACGCACGATTTATACTGTGCTTGCTTCACCGCATAAATTCAAAGATGCGCGTGAGCAATTCGAAATTTTGACCCATAAACGATTAATCGATATTTTAAACCCAACGCCAAAGACAGTCGATTCATTAATGAAACTCGATTTGCCTAGTGGTGTTGACATTGAAATCAAACTTTAATTAAATACAGAATATTGGAGGTGTACTCATGACCAGAAAAGGAATCTTAGGAAAAAAGGTTGGAATGACGCAAGTCTTCACTGAAAACGGCGAGTTGGTACCTGTAACAGTCGTTGAGGTGACACCTAATGTTATTATGCAAATCAAGACCGCTGAAAATGACGGTTACGACGCTGTTCAATTAGGCTATGCAGACAAGCGTGCTGTGCTTACAAACAAGCCAGAACAAGGTCATGCAAAAAAAGCAAATACTACTCCTAAGCGCTTCATTAAGGAAATCAAAGATGTTGAGCTGGGAGATTATAAGGTAGCTGAAGAAGTTAAAGCAGATATCTTTAAACCAGGAGACATCGTTGATGTTACTGGAACTACAAAAGGTCATGGATACCAAGGAAACATTCATAAAGATGGTCAATCACGTGGACCAGAAACCCATGGTTCTCGTTATCACCGTCGTCCAGGTTCACTTGGTGTAATCATTAACCGTGTTGTTCCAGGTATGAAACTACCAGGGCGCATGGGTAACAAAACTGTTACAATTCAGAATCTTGAAGTTGTAAGTACTGATAATGATAACAATGTTATCTTGATTAAGGGTAACGTTCCAGGTGCAAACAAATCATTTATTACGATTCGCACAGCTGTTCGCGGTGCAAACAAATAGAAGGGAGGCAACTATAGATGACTGACGTAGCATTATATAAACAAGATGGCAGCCAAAACGGCACTGTTTCATTAAATGATGACGTTTTTGGTATTGAGCCTAATAATAATGTTGTTTTTGATGCAGTTGTTATGCAACGTGCTTCAAGACGACAAGGAACTCATTCAGTTAAGAATCGTTCTGCAGTTCGCGGTGGCGGAAAGAAGCCATGGCGTCAAAAGGGTACTGGTAGAGCTCGTCAAGGTTCTATTCGCTCACCACAATGGCGTGGCGGTGGAATTGTTTTTGGACCAACACCCCGTTCTTATGCTTATCATTTGCCAAAGAAAGTATCTCGCTTAGCTCTTAAGTCTGTTCTTTCTGAAAAAGTTGCAGATGAAAAATTAGTTGTTGTAGATTCATTAGTATTTGAAACACCAAAGACTAAAGAATTCGCGGCATTACTAGAAAAATTGAATGTTTCAACTAAAACTTTAATCGTTTTAGAAGATGGTAACGAGAAAGCATCACTTTCTGCACATAACCTTGAAAATGTAAAGGTTGTATCAGCTGATGGAATTAATACATTAGATGTAGCGGATCATGATAAAGTTGTCATTACAAAGGCTGCTCTTTCTCAAGTAGAGGAGGTGCTCGCATAATGGAATCACGTGATGTCATTTTACGTCCAGTAATTACTGAAGAGTCAACAAGTAAGATGGATAATAAAACATACACTTTCGATGTTGATTTACGAGCTACTAAAACACAGGTCAAAAAGGCTGTCGAAGATATCTTCGATGTTAAGGTTGTACGTGTTAACATCATGAATGTACGTGGAAAATTAAAGCGTCAAGGACGTTATGCCGGATACACAAAGAAGCGTCGCAAGGCAATCGTTACCTTAACGCAAGATTCAAAAGAAATTCAATTATTTAGCGAAGAATAATCTTAATAAATAGGAGGTAAACGTTGTGGCTATAAAAACATATAAGCCAACCAGCAATGGTCGACGTAATATGACTAGCTTAGACTACAGTGCAATTACCAAGAGTAAGCCTGAAAAGTCATTGCTTGAGCCAAAGAGCAAAACTGCCGGTCGTAATAACTACGGTCATATGACTGTTCGTCACCGTGGCGGTGGTAACAAGAACCAATACCGTGTTATTGATTTCAAACGTAATAAAGACAATGTTCCAGCAATTGTTAAAGCAATCGAATATGATCCAAATCGAACTGCTAATATCGCTTTATTAGTTTATGTAGATGGTATCAAATCATACATTATTGCTCCAAAGGGATTAAAAGTTGGGGACAAGGTTGAATCAGGTACTGAAGCTGATATTAAAGTTGGTAACGCATTACCACTTGCAAATATTCCGGTTGGTTCAATCATCCATAACATCGAATTAAAGCCTGGTAAGGGTGGTCAGTTGGCACGATCTGCCGGCGCTTCTGCACAGTTATTAGGACGTGATGGTAAATATGCATTAGTTCGTTTGTCATCAGGTGAAGTTCGAATGATTTTGGCAACAAACCGTGCCACAATCGGTGCTGTTGGAAACGAAGAGCATGAATTGGTTAACGTTGGTAAAGCCGGTCGTACTCGATACAAGGGACAACGTCCACATGTTCGTGGATCTGTAATGAACCCTAACGATCACCCTCATGGTGGTGGTGAAGGTAAAGCACCAGTTGGTCTCCCATCACCATTATCACCATGGGGTAAGAAGACAGTTGGTAAGAAGACTCGTTCTAAGAAAGCACGTTCAAATAAATTTATTGTTCGTCGTCGTAAAGGATCGAAGATGTAAAAAACATATGCAATTGTTTTTGCATATGAAGAGGAGGTTTCAAAATGAGTCGTAGTTTGAAAAAGGGACCATTTGCCGATGAATATTTACTTAAAAAGGTTGATGCCCAAAAAGACCAAGAAAAGAAGTCTGTAATTAAGACATGGTCACGACGATCAACTATTTTCCCAAGCTTTATTGGATATACTTTTGCTGTTTATGATGGACGTAAACACGTACCAGTCTTTATTCAAGAAGATATGGTAGGCCACAAGCTCGGGGAATTTGTTCCAACTCGTACTTTCCATGGTCATGGTACTGACGATAAGAAGACTGTTTAAACAAGGAGGATAACAAATGGCTGAACAAGTTACATCAGCAAAAGCAACTGCCAAAACTGTTCGTATTGCCGCTCGTAAGGTCCGTCTTGTAATCGATCTTATCAGAGGTAAGAGTGTTGCCGAAGCTGCCGCCATCCTGGATTTCACACCCCGCGGTGCTTCTCCGGTAGTTTCTAAGGTGCTTAAATCTGCTGTTGCAAATGCAGAAAATAATTTTGACTTAGATTCAGAGAATTTAGTTGTTAGCGAAGCTTACGTTAACGAAGGCGCAACATTGAAACGTTTTCGTCCAAGAGCTAAGGGCTCAGCTTCACCAATTAACAAACGAACTAGTCACATCACAATTGTTGTGTCGGAAAAAGAGGAGGGATAACGCGTGGGTAATAAAATAAATCCTAACGGTTTACGAGTTGGAATCATTCGCGACTGGGAAGCTAAATGGTATGCTGGCAAAGATTACGCTGCATATTTACGTGAAGATTTACAAATTCGTAAGTACATTGAAAAGCGCCTTGCTAATGCATCCGTTTCAACTGTAGAAATTGAACGTGCCGCAAACCGCGTTAATATTTCGATTCATACTGCCAAGCCTGGTATGGTTATTGGTAAAGGTGGATCTGAAGTTGAAAGCCTTCGTAAGGAATTAAATAATCTTACAGGCAAACGGGTTCATATTAACATTATTGAAATTAAGAAGCCTGATCTTGATGCAAAACTTGTTGGCGAAAACATTGCTCGTCAACTAGAAGGCCGTGTGGCTTTCCGTCGTGCAATGCGTCAAGCTATGCAACGTACAATGCGTGCTGGTGCAAAGGGTATTAAAACTCAAGTTGCTGGTCGATTGAACGGTGCTGATATGGCTCGAGTTGAATCATATTCAGACGGAACTGTTCCTTTGCATACTTTGAGAGCTGATATTGACTACTCATGGGTTGAAGCCTTCACCACTTATGGTTCAATTGGTGTAAAGACTTGGATCTATCGTGGTGAAATTCTTCCTGAAAAGCCAAAGAACAGTGAAGCTGACAAAGGAGGCAAATAAGCATGTTAGTACCTAAGCGTGTAAAGCACCGTCGTGAGCATCGTGGCAAACTTCGTGGGAGTGCCAAGGGTGGTACAACTGTAACCTTCGGTGATTACGGTTTGCAATCACTTGATTCACATTGGATCACAAACCGTCAAATCGAAGCATGTCGTGTAGCGATGACTCGTTATATGAAGCGTGGCGGAAGAGTTTGGATTAAAATCTTCCCACACAAATCATATACTGAAAAAGGTGTCGGAGTTCGAATGGGTAATGGTAAAGGTACACCAGCAGGCTGGGTATCACCAGTTAAACGTGGCAAGATTTTGTTTGAAATTGGTGGCGTTTCTGAAGAAGTGGCTACTGAAGCATTGCGTCTTGCCTCTAATAAACTTCCCGTTCGTACAAAGATCGTAAAACGTGAGGAAGTAGGTGGCGAATCAAATGAAGGCTAAAGAAATTAATGAATTAACCACTGCTCAAATGATTGATAAAGAAAAAGATTATAAAGATGAATTGTTCAATCTTCGTTTCCAACTAGCCACTGGCCAATTGGAAAACACCGCGCGATTAAAGCAAGTTCGTAAAAACATTGCACGGATTAAGACTGCTCTTCGTCAACAAGAGTTAAACAAGTAAAACACGATAAGGGAGGTATAATTAATGGCTGAAGAACGTAACCAGCGTAAGGTTTATCAGGGACGTGTTGTTTCTGACAAGAATAACAAAACAATTACTGTTTTAGTTTCAACTTACAAGAAACACGCAACATACGGTAAGCGTGTTCGTTATTCAAAGAAATTCACTGCTCAGGATGAAAATAACGAAGCAAAAGTTGGCGATATCGTACGGATTATGGAAACACGTCCACTATCAAAGACAAAACGTTTCCGTCTGATTGATATTGTTGAAAAAGCGGTTATTATTTAACTTACTTAATTATCATAATTATCGTATTTTATTTGACGATGAAGGGAGGATATACCTGTGATTCAACAAGAAAGTCGATTAAAAGTTGCAGACAACTCAGGTGCACGGGAATTGTTAACTATTAAGGTTTTGGGTGGCTCAACTAGAAGATATGCCGGAATTGGTGACACTATCGTTGCTACGGTCAAACAAGCAACACCAGGTGGCGTTGTCAAAAAAGGTGATGTCGTTAAAGCTGTTATCGTGCGTACCAAATCTGTTACTCGTCGTACAGACGGTTCTTATATTCGTTTTGACGAGAATGCAGCAGTTTTAGTTCGTGATGATAAGAGTCCTCAAGGCACTCGTATCTTTGGCCCGGTTGCTCGAGAATTACGTGATAACAACTTCATGAAGATTGTTTCATTAGCCCCAGAAGTACTTTAAAACAACCAGGATATAAGGAGGTGCCAACATGTTCATTAAAACTGGTGACAAAGTTCGTGTTATTAGTGGTAAGGACAAAGGAAAAGAAGGGACAGTTACTAAGACTATCGCTTCTAAAGATCGTGTGATTGTTGAAGGTGTGAACAAAGTAAAGAAACATACCAAGGCTTCATCAACAAATCCAAATGGTGGAATTATTGATGCTGAAGCACCAATCCACGTTTCAAATGTCATGCTTATTGATCCATCTACCAACGAGCCAACTCGTGTTGGAATTAAGGTTGAAGATGGCAAGAAGATTCGTTACTCAAAGAAATCGCAAAAAGCGATTGATTAATTCAAATTAGGAAGGGAGGATAACTTTTAAATGACAAGTCGTTTACATGAACAATTTGACAGCGAAATTGTGCCACACATGGTGGAAAAATTCAGTTATAAGTCAGTTATGCAAGCTCCAAAAATCGATAAAATTGTTTTAAACATGGGTGTTGGTGATGCGGTTACTAACGCTAAAAACCTTGACGAAGCAGTTTCGGAATTAGCCTTGATTTCTGGTCAAAAACCTTTAGTAACTAAAGCTAAGAAATCAATTGCCGGTTTTAGACTACGTGAAGGTATGTCAATTGGTGCCAAGGTAACTCTTCGTGGCGATAGAATGTATGATTTCTTGGACAAGTTAATTAATGTTTCATTACCACGTGTTCGTGATTTCCATGGTGTTAGTTCTAGAGCCTTTGATGGTCGAGGTAACTACACTTTAGGTGTCCGTGAACAATTGATTTTCCCTGAAATTGATTATGATAATGTCAACCGTGTTAGAGGTCTTGATATTGTAATCGTAACTACTGCTAATACCGATGAAGAATCACATGAATTGTTGGCTCAATTCGGTATGCCATTTGCTAGATAATTGAGGAGGTTTCACATTGGCTAAAAAATCATTAATCGTAAAAAGTGAACGCCCTGCAAAGTTCTCAACACAAAATTATACACGTTGTGAGCGTTGTGGACGACCTCGTTCAGTTTACAAGAAATTCCACTTGTGCCGTCTTTGCATCCGTGAACTTGCCCACAAGGGTCAGATTCCTGGTATGAAGAAAGCTAGTTGGTAAAAATTATTAAGAAGGAGGTTGTTCGCTGATGTCTATGACTGATCCCATTGCAGACTTTTTAACTCGCATTCGCAATGCTAACATGGTTTACCATGAAACAGTTGAAGTTCCTGCATCAAAAATCAAACGTGACATTGCTGAGATTCTTAAGCGTGAAGGCTTTGTCCGTGATGTTGAATACATTGAAGATGACAAACAAGGTGTCATCCGTGTGTTCCTGAAGTATGGCAAGGATAAGCAACGTGTCATTACTGGTTTGAAACGAATTTCAAAACCAGGCTTGCGTTCTTACGTTAAGGCCGATGCTGTTCCAAAGGTTCTTAATGGACTTGGAATTGCTATTATTTCTACATCAAATGGTGTAATTACCGACAAACAAGCTCGCGCCCAAAAAATTGGCGGCGAAGTATTAGCTTACGTTTGGTAATATTTCAAAAAATTGGAGGTGTGATCCGTGAGTCGAATTGGTTATAAAACGGTTGTTTTGCCTAAAGGCGTTGAAGTATCAACTGATGGTAATAAAGTAACTGTTAAAGGTTCAAAGGGTTCATTAACCCGCGAATTTGTATCCGAAATTAAAATGAACGTTAAAGACAACGAAGTGAATTTTGAACCAGTTGTTGATTATAACAACAAAGTTCGTGCTCTGCATGGTACTATGCGAGCAAACTTTAACAACATGGTTGAAGGTGTCACTGATGGTTTCAAGAAAACTTTGAAACTTGTTGGTGTTGGGTATCGTGCTGCACTCAAGGGGAAAACTTTGACACTTAGTGTTGGTTATTCTAACCCTGTTGACATGACAGTTCCTGAAGATCTAACTGTTGAAGTACCTGACAATACGACTATTCATATTAGTGGTATCAGCAAACAACATGTTGGTGACTTTGCTGCATCTGTTCGTGCCGTTCGTTCACCTGAACCATATAAAGGTAAAGGTATTCGTTACGAAAATGAACATATTATCCGTAAGGAAGGTAAGACTGGTAAGTAAAATACCAGCTTAAAAAATTATTGAGGTGACTATTGTGATTTCTAAACCAGATAAGAATAAGAGTCGGAAACGTCGTCATAACCGTGTCCGTAATAAAATTTCTGGTACTGCCGAGTGCCCACGCTTGAACGTTTTTCGTTCTAACAAAAACATCTATACTCAAGTTATTGATGACGTAGAGGGTGTAACGCTTGTTAGTGCCTCAACACTTGATTCTGCAATCAGTGATGGTAACAAAACTGAAAAAGCAGCTAGTGTTGGTAAATTAGTAGCTGAACGTGCAAGCAAAAAGAACATCAAAAAAGTTGTTTTTGATCGTGGCGGATATTTATACCACGGTCGTGTTCAAGCTCTTGCTGATGCTGCTCGCGAAAACGGATTAGAATTTTAATAAAAGGAGGAATAACCGCACATGAAGAAGTTTATTGATCCTGATAAATTAGAGCTTGAAGACAATGTCGTTTCTATCAACCGGATCACTAAAGTTGTTAAAGGTGGACGTCGTCTTCGTTTTGCTGCTTTAGTCGTTGTTGGAGACAAACACGGCCATGTTGGCTTTGGAACTGGTAAAGCACAAGAAGTTCCTGAAGCAATTCGTAAAGCTGTTGAAGCAGCTCGTAAGAATTTGATTGAGGTTCCGATTGTTGGTACAACAATTCCTCATGAAGTTGTTGGAACTTACGGTGGCGGGCGTATCATGTTAAAGCCTGCTGAAGAAGGTTCTGGAGTAGCAGCTGGTGGTGCCGTTCGTTCCGTGATGGAACTTGCCGGTATCGACGATGTTACAAGTAAGCGATTGGGTTCAAATACTCCTGTCAACGTTATCCGAGCAACATTTGAAGGCTTGGTCGCATTGAAGAGTGCTGAAGAAATTTCAGCTTTACGTGGTGTATCAACCCAACATTTAGCTGAATAAGGAGGGTGTTTTAATTGGCTCAATTAAAAATTACTTTAAAACGTAGCGTAGCTCATCGCCTCCCAAATCAACGAAAAATTGTGAAGGCACTCGGCTTGGGTCGGATTAATAGTACGGTTGTTAAACCGGACAACGAATCAATTCGCGGAGCTCTGTTCAAAATCGCTCATTTAATTGAAGTTGAACAAGTTAAAGACTAATAATTCGTAAGGAGGTGCCAATTTCATGAAATTGAATGAATTGAAAGCTGCAGAAGGTTCTCGTTCATTACGTACACGTAAAGGTCGTGGTCGTTCTGCTGGAAAAGGAAAGACTGCCGGCCGTGGTCAAAAGGGTCAAAAGGCTCGTGGCAAGACACGTGTAGGCTTTGAGGGTGGCCAAATGCCATTGTATCGTCGTACTCCAAAACGTGGATTTAACAATATTAACCGTAAAGAATATGCGGTTGTTAACGTTGCAAAACTTGATGTTTTCGACGAAGGCACTGAAGTAACTCCAGAGTTACTTCAGGATCGCGGAATTGTTAAAAACGCTAAATCTGGTATTAAGGTTCTTGGAGACGGTGGACTTACTAAGAAATTAACCGTAAAGGCTAATAAGTTTTCAAAAACTGCACAATCTGTAATTGAAAATGCTGGCGGTAAAATCGAGGTGGTTTAATGCTCTCGACTCTAACTGGTGCATTCAAGGTTAAGGAAATTCGAAACAAGATTTTATTTACATTGTTTGTTTTGATTATCTTCCGGTTGGGATCATTCATAACCGTTCCTGGTGTAAATGCAAAGGCGTTAACGTCCGTTGCATCATCAGGATTGGTCAGCATCCTGAATACCTTTAGTGGTGGTGGTCTTACTAACTATTCGATTTTTGCTATGGGAGTATCTCCATACATCACTGCTCAAATTATTATCCAATTGCTTCAGATGGATATTGTTCCTAAATATGTTGAGTGGGGGAAACAAGGGGAAGTTGGCCGGCGAAAGTTGAACCAACATACTCGTTATTTAACAGTTGTCCTTGCCTTCTTCCAGTCAGTCGGAATTACAGCCGGATTCAACCAATTAAGTAGTCTGAATTTGGTTACCAACCCAAGTGTTAAAACCTTCATTGTCATTGGTATTATCCTGACTGGTGGTACAATGTTAACAACTTGGATGGGTGACATGATCACTGAAAGAGGAATTGGTAATGGAATTTCAATGATTATCTTTGCGGGTATCATTGCTCGAATCCCTACTGGATTACAATCACTATGGCAACAATACTTTGTTGGCGTAACGGGTTCTGATTTATGGCAACCAATTCTCTTCTCGATTGCACTTGTGATTATCGTTCTTGCCATTATTACGTTCGTTACTTGGGTGCAACAAGCTGAACGTCGGATTCCAATTCAATACACGCGAAGAGTTGCTGGTTCACCGGACAGTAGTTATTTGCCTTTAAAGGTTAATGTTGCTGGTGTTATCCCAGTTATCTTTGCGAGTTCATTTATTGCGACTCCTCAAACTATTTTAATGGCTTTTACGAATAATTATTCCACAACAACGTGGTATCAAGTGTTAAACAACGTGTTTAACATGCAGACAACCACCGGAGCTGCTTTTTACACAATTTTGATTGTCATGTTTACTTTCTTCTATGCATTTGTTCAAGTTAACCCTGAAAAGTTATCAGAGAACTTGCAAAAGCAAGGAAGTTATATTCCTGGCGTTTGGCCAGGGCATGAAACACAAAGTTACGTTTCAAACTTACTAATGAGATTAAGTACAGTTGGGGCTATTTTCTTAGGTGTCGTTGCTTTAATCCCACTGGTTGCTCAAAATATTTGGAACTTAGATGAATCCATTGGACTAGGTGGTACAAGTCTTCTAATCGTTGTTGGTGTTGCAATCGAAACTATTCGTCAGATTCGTGGATTAATGATGAAACGTGAGTATGTCGGTTTCATTAAAGGTTCTCGTCCAACTAATGGTGAATAAGACGATTAAACATCGAACAAGGAGGAAAAATTGATGGCATTAAATTTAATTTTAATGGGATTGCCTGGTGCTGGTAAGGGTACTCAGGCTCAATTTATTGTTGACAAGTACCAGATCCCACATATTTCAACTGGGGATATGTTTCGCGAAGCAATTTCAAACGGAACGCCACTGGGCTTAAAGGCTAAGTCGTTTACTGACAAAGGTAATTTAGTTCCTGATGAAGTTACTAATGGGATTGTTAAAGAACGACTTTCTCATAATGATACTCAGCCAGGCTTTTTACTAGATGGGTATCCTCGAACTCAAGAACAGGCGGATGCATTGGCAGATATGGCAGACGAGTTGGGGAAACCCTTGTCTGCTGTTATCAACATCGATGTTGATCCAGAAATTTTAACTAATCGACTAACTGCACGTTTTATTTGTAAGAACTGTGGTGCCACTTATAATAAGTTGTACCATATGCCTAAAGTTAATGGAACCTGTGATATTTGCGGTCACCACGAATTCTATCAACGGGATGATGATAAACCCGAGGCTGTTAAGAATCGCTTGAAAGTTAATGTTAAAATGAATACGCCACTGATTTCTTATTACAAAGATCGGGACTTGCTGTTTAATGTTAATGGTGATCAAGATATTGATAAAGTTTGGCAGGATGTTGATAAAATCTTGAGTACACTGTAAACACTCCATAGATTAGGTGTTGAGTCTATTGGATTGATGAAATATAATGGATGTGTTAAACTGTCAAAGGTTTGTCAAGCTCGCTTATATTTTAATTCAATCTAATTTAATTTTGGAGGTGTTAATTAGTGGCTAAGGATAATGTTATTGAAGTAGAAGGAAAAGTTGTCGAAACATTGCCAAACGCAATGTTTCGAGTTGAACTTGAAAATGGACATGAGATTTTAGCTCATGTTTCCGGTAAAATCCGAATGCATTATATTCGGATTCTTCCTGGAGATAAGGTTACTGTTGAAATGTCGCCCTATGACTTAACAAAGGGAAGAATTACTTATCGATTTAAGTAGTTATTGTCTTCATCATTTTTTGAGGAGGTTTAAAAATGAAAGTAAGACCATCAGTAAAACCAATGTGTGAACATTGTAAAGTAATCAAAAGAAAAGGCCGTGTGATGGTGATTTGCTCAGCAAACCCTAAGCACAAACAACGCCAAGGAAAGTAGAACTTAAAACAGGAGGTGTGTACTAAATGGCTCGTATTGCCGGAATCGATTTACCCCGTGACAAGCGAATTGTTATCGGATTAACTTATATTTTTGGTATTGGTACAAGCACTTCAGAAAAGATTCTTGCACAAGCAGGTGTTTCTGAAGATGTTCGTGTCCGCGATTTAACTCCCGATCAAGAGGATAAAATTCGTGCGATTGTTAGTGACCTTAAAATTGAGGGTGACTTACGACGTGAAGTTAGCATGAATATTAAGCGACTCCAAGAAATTGGCTCATATCGTGGTATGCGTCATCGCCGTGGTTTGCCTGTTCGTGGTCAAAACACAAAGAATAATGCCCGTACTCGTAAGGGAAAGGCAACTGCTGGAGTAGGCAGAAGAAAATAAAGATAAAGGAGGTCATCTGTTTTTATGGTAAACAAGAAGTCAAGTCGTAAACGTCGGACTAAAAAGAATATTGCTTCAGGTGTTGCACATATTCATTCGACATTTAACAATACCTTAGTTATGATTACCGATACTCAAGGTAATGCAATTGCCTGGTCATCAGCAGGTGCTTTAGGTTTTCGTGGAAGTCGTAAATCAACACCATTTGCCGCTCAAATGGCTGCTGAAGCTGCTGCAAAGTCGTCAATGGAACATGGTATGAAGTCTGTAGAAGTTGCTGTTAAGGGTCCAGGTTCTGGCCGTGAAGCTGCAATTCGTGCACTTCAAGCTACAGGTTTGGAAGTTACAGCTATTCGTGATGTTACACCTGTACCTCACAATGGCTCTCGTCCTCCAAAGCGTCGTCGAGTTTAGTTTTTATTGATTCAATATAGTGATGTTTATTTTGCCTATACGTATTGATATATTGCACATGGACTCACGCGTTTTGAAAGGGGTTAATGATAAGAATGATTGAATTTGAAAAACCTAACATTCATAAAATTGAAGAAACAAAGAACTTTGGTGAGGTTGTTGTGGAACCACTCGAAAGAGGTTACGGGACTACTCTCGGCAATTCACTTCGCCGCACATTGTTGTCATCACTGCCGGGTGCTGCTGTAACCAGTATCCAAATTGATGATGTTCTTCATGAATTCTCAACGATTAAAGGCGTTGTTGAAGATGTTACCCAGATCATCCTGAATGTTAAGAAAATTTCGTTGAAATTGGATGGACCAGAAGACGAAGAAGAGAACTTGGAAATTGATGTAATTGGCCCTGCTGATGTTACTGCCGGTGACATTCAAGGCGACAGTGATGTGACAGTCCTCAACCCTGATCTGCATATTGCTACTGTTGCTGAAGGTGCTACTTTCCATATGCGGTTAACAGCCAACAGAGGTCGAGGTTACGTTTCTGCTGTTGAAAATAAGAAACGTGC
>Ga0214925_100644_pt1 | contig 13692 bp, 12 predicted proteins | sample Stichaenrichment_FD_168299 | JGI IMG/M metagenome (GOLD analysis project Ga0214925, IMG submission 168299) | Xylose enriched microbial communities from anaerobic bioreactor in Madison, Wisconsin, United States - 63SRT | ecosystem: Engineered > Bioreactor > Anaerobic > Unclassified | place: USA... | reverse complement strand
TGACAAAAAATGAAGAGGCAGGGAAAGAGGTGCAGGGTCTCTCCGAGAAACTGGTGGAGCCTTGTAAGATTGAAGAAGGCTGTAACGCCATCATCAGCGGACGACTGGAATCCGGTATTGAGATTCTTTCCGGTTATAAAGAGGATCCCCGCTACAACCAGTGGTGGCCCCTCTGGTATTATCTGGGCGCCGCCTACCGGGCACTGGGCCTGACCCCGGATGCCCTGGACGCCTTCCAGAAGGTTTTGAAACTCTCTCCGAGCAACATCGAGACCATGGAGCAGCTGGTGGAGCTCTACGAGGCCGACGGTTTTGACGACAAAGCCGAGAAATACCGGAAGAAAATCGAAATCGTAAAGCAGAACCGCGAACTCGACCGGGAGCAGAAGCGCCAGAACGAGGGGATGAAGGTAAATTAGGCACGGAAGAATGGCTATAATGGGAAGTGCTGGATCATTCTATGGAAATAGAAGCAGGACACAGAAAATAGTTCTTCGCAGCAGAGCACATTTATAAGCTGGCGTTCTGCAGGAATAGCCATAAGAGGATACAATTTGAGGCCGCGGGGAAATGTGAGTGAAAACATATTTTCCTGCGGCGTTTTTGCGCAGGAAATGGACTTCGTGACTTGGTGAGGGATACATTTCTATTTGTTTAATCCATCAAATAAGGTATAAAAATAATATTCTCCGACAAGTAAAAATAATAAAATTTCAGAATAAAACAAGATTACTACCGTAATATCTTGAATGCAAATTAATTTATATGTAAAATCGGATTCAGCTAAATATTCTCGGGCCATTCTGGTGAAACTGCCGGTGGTCCTGAGAAAGCATGCAATGTTTCGATTTTGGAATAGAAGGAGAGAATGAATATGGCTGAATCCGAGATGATAAGAAAGATGACTGTGGATGGAAATCAGAAGGAGAAGAGCCGGGTTAAAGAAATGGAACAGATGGTATTGATGGAGAAACTGCTGGAAATCCTGCTGCCATCGGCCTGGAGACTGGAAAACAAGCTTTCTGAGAAGGAAGAAAATAGGATCGAAAGATGGCAGAAATACAACATCAGTCAGGAAGACGCGTATCGTTTATGCAGAGAGGCCCCAGTTGAATTTCGCTCCCGGGAGGAAGAAATTAAGTTTTTATATGTCAATAACGATGGTGAAATCAGGAGAGATCCGAACACTGACTATTTTCCATATATCACCAGATCGGATTCGATCTGTTTGGATTTGCATGAAATTATCCTCATAAAGTACAGCCTGACCCATATTATTATCCTGACGGTCAATCATGAAGAGTATCGAATGAAAGGAAAGATGGAAGATTATTTCAGATTTCTGAGTACAGATTTTTGTCATGCATATAAAGATACAATTGTCAACTTTGCTAATATACGGAGAATGAATAAGGTGACCGTCTTATTCAAGAACGGATATAAAATCACGATGGGTGCACAGTATTTTAATATGCTGCATAGAAAATTTAAAAAGTATCTGAAGAGGGGTTATAAAAATTCCTTGCATTCCTGATAGCCGTAAAGTATAATAACTATGTTTGTGCGGGCTGCGTGTATGCTTTTTTTTAGTGGGGCAGGCGTGAACGCACATCTGTTAATTTTACACATCCGGCTTAAGCGCAGATGGTGCCGTCCATGAGGATGGTTTAATGCGGCAGTCAGCGGGATGGAAGTCATAACCAGGAGGATATTATTATGTCAGTAGTTTCTATGAAACAGTTACTTGAAGCAGGTGTTCATTTTGGACATCAGACCAGAAGATGGAACCCTAAGATGGCTCCGTACATCTTCACAGAGAGAAATGGAATTTACATTATCGACCTGCAGAAGACCGTTAAGCTGATTGATGAAGCTTACGATTTCCTGAAGGACGTTGCTGCATCCGGAAAGCCGATCCTGTTCGTAGGTACCAAGAAGCAGGCTCAGCACGCAATTGCTGATGAGGCGCAGAGATGCGGAGAATATTATGTATGCGAGAGATGGCTCGGCGGAATGCTCACTAACCATAAGACCATCGCTACCAGAATTGCAAGACTGAACGAGATCGAGAAGATGGAAGAGGACGGAATCTTTGAGAAGCTGTCCAAGAAGGAAGTCAGCAAGCTGATGCAGGAGCATGACAAGCTGGTTAAGAACCTCGGCGGAATCCGTGAGATGAAGGGTATGCCGGGAGCTATGTTCATCGTAGATCCTAAGAAGGAAAAGATCGCTGTTCACGAGGCCAGAATCCTGAACATTCCTATCGTTGGAATGGTTGATACCAACTGTGATCCGGATGATGTTGACTACGTTATTCCGGCTAACGATGACGCGATCAGAGCCGTCAAGCTGATCTCCACCAAGATGGCTGATGCCGTTATGGAAGGAAAGCAGGGCGAGAGCATGGATGATGCAGAGGCTGCCAATGCAGAAGGCGCTGAGGAAGGCGAGAAGAGCATCGAGGAGATCGCTGACGCTGAATAATTGCATATCCGTTGATTCTGAATGTACATCTGGAGGTAAGATAGATGAAGATTACAGCAGCATTAGTAAAGGAGCTCAGAGATAAGACGCAGGCAGGCATGATGGACTGCAAGAAGGCTCTGACAGAGACAGACGGCGACATCGATAAGGCTATGGACGTACTCCGTGAGAAGGGACTGTCCAAGGCCACCAAGAAGGCTGACAGAATCGCAGCTGAAGGTCTGGTTGCTGCCAAGTTCACCGAGGACCACAAGCAGGCAGCTGTCGTAGAGATCAACTCTGAGACAGACTTTGTCGCTAAGAATCCGGAGTTCGTTGAGTTCGTAGACAAGATCGCTGAGATCGTTCTGAACAACGACGTTAAGGACGTAGAGGCTCTGAAGGCTCTGCCTTACGGAGAAGAGGGAACGGTAGATGAGGCACTCATCCAGAAGATCAGCAAGATCGGAGAGAAGCTGTCCATCAGACGTTTCGTCAAGCTGCAGACACCAGGAAATGTTTACGTCGGATACGTTCATGGCGGCGGAAAGATCGTTGCCGTTACAGGTATCAAGACTGACGCATTCAACGAGACCGTTGAGAGAGTTGGTAAGGACGTAGCCATGCAGATCGCTTCCATGTCCCCGAAGTTCGTTATGGACTCCGAGGCTGACCAGGAGTACCTGGACCACGAGAAGGAAATCGCAAGAAAGCAGCTTGAGGAAGAGGGCAAGCCGGCTCAGATGATCGAGAAGATTATCCCGGGAAAGATCAAGAAGGTCCTGAAGGAAGTCTGCCTGCTCGACCAGAAGTTCGTAAAGAATGGAGACTTGACTGTAGAGCAGTACGTTGCTGACGAGGCTAAGAAGGCTGGTCAGGACATGGCTGTTACAGAGATGGTACGTTATGAGGTCGGAGAAGGAATCGAGAAGAGAAACGAGGACTTCGCTGAGGAAGTTGCCAAGCAGCAGGCTGAAGCAGCAGCTAAATAAGTAAATAGCAAGCGATAACCATACCGCTGAGTCCGTCATCAAGTGCGGGCTTAGCGGTATTTTTCTTTTTTTGTAAGGACAAAAGAGATACGGGCAAGGAACAGATTTATCTGTTTGACTAACCTTAGCTTTATTTGTTTGATGTTTGCTTTTTGTTTGTTTAAATATTATGAGGAAAACTGGCCATGACCCATCCGGAAACACCAAAGAGCCGTTACCAGAAATATTACAGAAGGGAGAAATAATCGTATCAATACCCACTGATCGTGCTATACTATAAAGCCGTGAGTGAAATAATCAAGTGATGCAGCAGATCGTATGAGGTGAATAGAATGTTTATGCAATTGGCAGTAGTTGGAATGGGCGGCTTTGTCGGAGCCTGTGCCAGATTTCTGCTCTCTCTTATCCCGATGCAGAGCAGGGGAAATTATCCGATCAATACCTTTATCACCAATATCATCGGTGCCGTATTGATCGGCTTTATCATCGCTTATGCGAAGGATACCGACATGGATCCCAATAAGCTGCTGTTTCTGAAAACAGGATTGTGCGGCGGCCTGACGACATTTTCGACGTTTTCTGTGGAAGCCTGGGGCCTTCTGGAATCCGGGAGCTGGATTCAGGGAGGACTCTACATTATTCTTTCTGTTGTCTGCTGCATAGCCGGCGTATATGTCGGGCTCAGACTCGGTTAGAAGAATCTGGCCGTGCAAGTAAGTATATGCAGGCCGGGACAGAGCCGCCGGCATCTGTTTTCGCTGATGCAGACGGGTAATCATACGGCCTCATGAAAACGCAGAGTCTGGAGCCGGACGTGCTCGATCAGCTGTTCAAGCTGATCCGCTTTCTGATGCGCCGTCCGATATATAGCATTGATGGTCCAGGGAATGGAATCCTCGATTTCGATATAGTGGAGATCGTCCGGCATCGTAAATCTGCGGTGGATGTCGACATCGATGCCGATTCCCTGTCTGTCCGCGCACAGAGAGTAAATCACTGCGCTTTCCATAGTTGTGGAGCGTATATCTGGCAGAAATCCGCTCTCGCGGCAGCGCTGGATCAGAAGGTGATAAGACGAGAATTTTTCGTTCAAGGTGATCAGCGGCTGGGACTTGAGATCTTTAATCTGAAGGACAGACCGGCTGCTGAGGGGGTGGCCGTCATAGACGATGGCTTTCATTTTGGCTGTGTGCTGACCACCGTATTGTCCATCGTCATGGGCTTCATTATGGCGATTGCTGTCGTCATTGTCGATTCACTGGAGTTTAATTTTTCCGTCGTGTTTAAGATCATGGCGATGATTACATTTGTTGTCCTTGTCACGAGTATTTTTGTTCCATATGTAAAGTGGGGAAACAAGTCTGCGGAACTGATCGGCCTGAAGCCGGGATCGATCGGATATAAGCTGGTGGCGGGAATTATTCCATCCCTGATTTTAAATACTGCAGATACGCTCATCGTTTCCGGAGCCAACATTTTCTTCAACGAAGCAATTCCGGCTGAGGCGCAGTTCTCCGCATGGGTTCATGGAATCCGGAAAGACTGGCTGATCTGTTTCATTGTTTCCTATTTCGCAGCCTTCATCGCAGAAGCGGTCGGAAAATGGGCAGCAAAGAGAAGTGTGCCGCAGAATTCCGGCAGGGATGCCGTAAGAGAGATGGAATCTCTTGCTGTTTAAAATTTGTAAGAAGGAAAAGAAAGAAATCATCAATATTCAAGCTATAGAAATTAAAAGGAGATACCAATGACAAATAAATATCCAAATCTGCTTTCCCCGATCACACTGGCGGGAGTAAGCTTCAGAAACCGCATCTTTTCTGCTCCGATGGGCGGAACAGATATTACGCCAGACTGCTGCATCGGTCCGAAGACAACAAAGTTTTACGAGCTCCGTGCCAAGGGCGGTGCTGCTGCGGTAACGGTTTCCGAGTGTGTGGTCCATGAAACGGATGGAAGTCATATGTTCCGCCTGAATCTGTCCACTCCGGGCAGCCTTCCGAGCTTCACGTATACGGCTGATGCCATCCGCCGTCACGGATGTATGCCGTCGGTAGAACTTTCCCATTCCGGCCAGTTCGGCGGAACTTATCTCGCGGATAAGAATAAGCAGCACAACCTGGTGCAGTGGGGACCGTCTGCAAGAGTGAGAGAAGACGGCGTGGAAGTGAAAGAGCTCACAAAAGATTTGATTGATGATATCGTCAGATCCTATGGAGAGACGGCTGCCCTTGCAAAACGCGCGGGCTTTGAGATGGTCATGATTCACGGCGGCCACGGTTGGCTGATCAACCAGTTCCTGTCGCCTCTCTTCAACCATCGCAGCGATGAATACGGTGGATCCTTTGAAAACCGTGTCCGCTTTGCGGTAGAAGTTGTCAAGTCTGTCCGTGAAGCAGTCGGACCGAAATTCCCGATTGAGTTCCGTATGAGCGGAGATGAATTCGTAGACGGCGGTTATCATCTAGACGATGGAATTAAAATCGCTCAGGCAGTAGAAGACTATGTGGATTTGATCCATGTATCTGCGGGAACTTATCAGAAGACATTTGGAATCACTCATCCATCCTGGTTCGAGCCTCATGGAAGAAACGTGTATCTGGCTGCAGAGATCAAGAAGCATGTGAATAAGCCGGTTGCAACGATCGGCGGACTGAATGATCCGGAGATGCTGGAAGAGATCATTGCCTCTGGAAAGGCCGATGTAGTAGAAATGGCCAGAGCCCTTCTGGCGGATCCGCAGCTGCCAAATAAGATTACGGAGGGAAGAGAAGAGGAAATCGTCCGCTGCCTGCGCTGCTATACCTGCATGGCAGAGCGTGCTGCAACCTTTACCCGCCGCTGCACGGTCAACCCACTGATCGGAAGAGAAGACGAGGGCCTTGGAGAAATCATGCCGGCTCCGGTTAAGCGCAAGGTTCTGGTTGTCGGAGGCGGTCCGGGAGGACTTTACGCCGCATATACCGCTGCCAGAAGAGGACACCAGGTCATTCTGTGTGAAGCATCCGCTGAAATCGGAGGCCTCCTGAAGGGAGAAGAAGCTCTGCCGCCGAAGTTTGAGATGTTCCAGCTTGGCGGAACGTATGCGACTCTGGCGCGGAAAGCCGGTGTGGAAATTCGCCTGAATACTCGTGTAGACGCGGATTATGTGAAGAAAGAAGCGCCGGACGCGCTGATCGTCGCTGCTGGTTCTTCCCCGATGGTCCCGCCGATTCCGGGCCTCAGAGAAAGCAGCTGCATGATTGTTGCCGAGGATTACTATTTAAAGAAAGACCAGGTTGGAGAGAACGTCGTCGTTCTCGGAGGCGGCCTTGTCGGCTGCGAGCTTGCTGCAGTACTCGGCGACCAGGGAAAGAAGGTTCATGTCGTGGAAATGCGCGATGAGCTCTGCCCGGATGCCAATGTCCGCTACCGTCCTCTGCTGATGAATAAGATGAAGGAAGTCGGCATTCAGGTACATACGGGATGCACATGTAAGAACATCACAGACGATAAGGTCATCGGAGAAACAAAAGACGGTGAGCAGGTAGAGATTCAGGCAGATTCCATTCTCTGCGCCCTCGGCCTGAAGCCGAACACCGATATCGTAGAAGAACTCAGAGGCCTGGCTCCTCAGTTCGCCTCCATCGGAAACTGTGTTCGTCCGAACACCATCACCTACGCCGTATATCAGAGCTATCACGCTGCTTTGGATATTCATTAATCATACGCTGCTCCTCTTATCTTCAACGAAAAAGACAGGGCGCTGCCTTGTCTTTTTTCTTTTGTCCGATCGGACAGCTGAAGAGGATTGACATCCTGTTCAGGAAAAGTATAGTGAAAACAGAAGGAATAAGCGATATTCAGGAGGCTGCCATGAAAAGGATTACGGTTCTGACCTTCAGTCCGACGGGAACGACCAGAAAGGCCGCGGAGTTCATCGCGGAGAGAATCAGCGGAAAGCTGGAAATTCCGGCTCTGTATGATGATTTTACGCTGCCGGAGAATAGGAGAGATAAACGAGTATTTGGAAGGGAAGAGCTTCTGCTTATCGGTCTTCCGGTTTACGCGGGAAGGCTTCCGAATAAGATTGTGCCGGAAATCGGGAGTCTGATCCGGTCGTCCGGGGATACGCCAGCGATTGCTCTTGTAACCTTTGGAAACCGGAGCCCGGGGAGTGCCCTGAGGGAGCTGAAACATATATTGCAGGAAAACGGTTTCTGCACCATTTCTGCGGGAGCCTTTGCCGCGCCCCATGCCTTCGCGGAGATCGGAAGAGAACATCCGACAAAACAAGACCTGAACCAGGCGGAAACCCTGGCTGGTGCGGCCGCGGAACTTCTGGCATCCGGAAAGATACTGAAGCCGGTCGTGATCGACGGAGATCAGCCGCCGGAACCCTATTATATCCCGAAGGGAGAGGACGGAAGGCCGGTGAATTTTCTGAAGGCAAAACCGAAAACCGATCTTCAGCGCTGTGACCGCTGCGGAATCTGCGCCCGGGTCTGCCCCATGGGGTCCATTTCAGCAGAACAGCCAGAAGAGGTCACGGGAATCTGCATCAAGTGCCAGGCCTGCATCAGGACATGCCCGAAGCAGGCGAAATATCTGGATGATCCGGGATTTTTATCTCATAAGAAGATGCTGGAAAGGTATTTCCGCGATCCTGCGGAATCGATCCTTTATCTGCCGGAGAGATAAGCGTCGGGCGGACAGCTGGGAAGCCTGCTGCCGTCTGCCTGATAAGACCATAAGACAATAAAAGAAGAGGCCGGCGCCCGGGGAACTCGTATTCCCCAGAGTACCGGCCTCTTGAAATTCTGTTACCAGAAAAATGGAAACCCTTATTTTATGTAACTATCCGGTATTTTAGCCCATCTCTACCATTTTCTCGATCGGCTTCAGCGCTTCTTTACGAACCTGCTCGGACAGCTGGATTTCCTCCCCGCCGGCTCCGGTCACGGCGCGGTAGATGTCCATCAGCGTGGTTGCCGCCATGTTATGGCAGACACATTCCTTGGACAGCGGATAGAAGACCTTGTCCGGGCACTTGAACTGCAGGTGCTGGACGATGCTGTGCTCGGTGCCGATAATGAACTCCTTATTGCTGCTCTCTTCCGCGTGCTTCATGATGCCGGTGGTGCTTCCGATGTAATCGGCATGCTTTCTGACTTCCTCCAGAACTTCCGGATGAACCAGAATTTCCGCATTCGGGTGAGCGGCCTTTGCCAGCTTTACGTCACGCTCGATCATGCGCATGTGAGTCGGGCAGCCGCCGTTGACGAAGATAAATTCCTTATCCGGGAGCTGTTCCTCACACCAGGATCCCAGGTTGCAGTCCGGGATGAATACGATCTGGTGATTCGGAATCTGCTTCAGGATCTTTACCGCTGAAGAGGAGGTGACAACGACATCGACGGCCCGTTTCAGGTCAGAAGTCGTATTAATGTAAGCGACGATTGCCGCATCCGGATATTCTTCTCTAAGCTTCAGGACATCGTCTCTATCCATCTGCGCGGCCATCGGACATCCGGCCTGCGGATTGGCCAGCAGAACCTTCTTATCCGGGGAGAGCATCTTGACCGTCTCTGCCATAAAGCGCACGCCCGACATAATGATGGTCTTCTGCGGCGCCTTAGATGCCTGGACACTCAGTCCGTAGGAATCTCCGATATAGTCGGCGACATCCCAGATGTCCTGACTCTGATAAGCGTGTGCCAGAATGCAGACATCATTTTCCTTTTTTTTCTCCATGATGGCATCCTGAAGTTCTCTCGTGTTCATTGTTCAACCTCCGAAAGCTGTTTTATCCAATTCTTTCATTCTGCGTGCGGACAAAATCCAAAGCAGCAGGGAAATACTCTGTCTGATGCTTTCCTGACTATTGCCTGTAGAATTGTTAAGTGAAAATATAAATTATTTCGTAATTATGGTCATATCAACAAAATTAATGTTCCGCACGTCTCTCTTTCATTGGTTTTCAGTATAGAACCACTGTCTTTACATGTCAAGATAAATGTAAACATTAAACTTGATATGTGTCTTGTCACCTGTAAGATCTAGTGTTATAATGGCGATAAATTGATACAGATGCAGGAATGGGGCCCCTGCATCGGGTAAACCGCGTCAGGAAAATGTGACAGACGGATATGTGGTGAAGGACACTGCATCCGCACGTTCCATAAACGCAGGGAGTAAATCAGGAAAGGGATATTATCATGTTAAAGACGGATATTTTAATTGTTGGATCGGGATGCTCCGGTCTGTACACAGCACTTAAACTTCCGAGCGATAAGAAGATTTTAATCATCACAAAATCAGACGCGGAATCCTGTGACAGTTTTCTGGCTCAGGGCGGCATCTGCGTGCTGAAAGATATTTCCGACTATGACAGTTATTTTGAAGATACCCTGCGGGCCGGCCATTATGAAAATGACCGGAAGTCCGTGGATATCATGATCCGTTCTTCACGGAAAGTCATTCAGAATCTGATCGACTGCGGCGTTCAGTTCCATCGTGACGCGTCCGGGCATCTGGATTTCACCCGAGAAGGCGCACATTCTCATAAGAGAATCCTTTTCCATGAGGATGAGACCGGAAAGGAAATCACGAAACACCTTCTGGCGACCGTGCGTTCACGTTCTAACATTACACTGAAGGAATACACGACGATGATGGATCTCGTAGAAGAGAAGAACACCTGCTACGGAGCTGTCATTAAGAAGGAAAACGGTGATCTGGACATGGTGCAGGCAGATTACACGATTCTGGCTACAGGTGGAATCGGCGGACTGTATGAACATTCCACGAACTACCGCCATCTGACCGGCGACGGTGTAGCCATGGCCATCCGCCATGGACTCCGTCTGAAGGATATCAATTACGTGCAGATTCATCCTACAACCTTCTATACGACCAATCCGGAGGACCGCTCCTTCCTGATTTCCGAGTCTGTAAGAGGCGAGGGCGCAAAGCTTTATGATAAGAACATGCAGCGCTTCACCAATGAGCTTCTTCCGAGAGACCTGCTGACTATAGAGATCAAGAAGCAGATGAAGAAAGATGGGACCAGACATGTCTGGGAAGACCTGCGTACGATTCCTTATGAAGAGCGTCACGCACACTTCCCGAACATCATCGAGCACTGTCTGGAAATGGGCTATGATCCGGATAAGGAACCGATTCCGGTTGTGCCTGCCCAGCATTATTACATGGGAGGCGTCTGGGTCAACCATGAGAGTAAGACATCGATGAATCAGCTGTATGCGGTCGGAGAAACCGCCTGCAACGGTGTACACGGTAAGAACCGTCTCGCCAGCAATTCTCTCCTTGAAAGTATGGTTTTTGCCGGAAGAGCGGCAGACGACCTGATGAGCAGCTATGCGCAGGTAAAGCACGATCCTGAGGTATTCAGCCGGGTTGACCTGTCTCAGTATAAGGATGAATCCGCGCTGAAGGAACTGTATGCTGATCTCGTCAAAAAAGAAATTGACAAGGCGGACAGGGAAATGAGAATCCGCGAGGCTGATGCTGAGGAAAGTGCTGCAGACGGAATCCATCCTCAGGCACATGCACAGGCCGGGAAGCAGGATGCCCATAATGGCGCCAGGGCCTAGGCCTCTTGAACAGGGAAATTTTGTCAGAAAATAGAAAGGAGCGCGGCAGAGCCGCTGAAAACGAAGAGATGATGCTAGATTCGATAACGATGAAATTAAATGCTGATCCGCTGATCCGCTCGGCGCTGAAGGAAGATATTACCAGTGATGATGTGTCGACGAACAGTGTCATGCCGGAGCCGAAGGCCGGAACGGTGGATCTGATCGCCAAGGGGGATGGAATTCTCTGCGGCGCGCAGGTATTTCAGAGGACCTTCCAGCTGCTGGATCCGCAGACGGAAGTGATCTGGGAGAAAAAGGACGGCGACGCCGTGAAAAAAGGTGAGCGTCTGGCAGTTGTGAACGGGGATATCCGGGTGCTCCTGTCCGGAGAACGGACGGCCCTGAATTATCTTCAGAGAATGAGCGGAATCGCGACCTATACCCATCAGATGGCGGAAAAACTGAAGGGAAGCGGGATTAAACTGCTGGATACCAGAAAAACAACGCCGAACAACAGGATTTTTGAGAAGTATGCGGTCACGGTGGGCGGGGGATGCAATCACCGCTATAATCTGTCCGACGGGGTGATGCTGAAGGATAATCACATCGGCGCGGCAGGAGGAATCCGCCAGGCTGTGGAGGCAGCGAGAAATTATGCGCCTTTCGTCAGGAAAATTGAGGTTGAGACAGAAACTCTGGACATGGTAAAAGAGGCGCTGGATGCCGGCGCGGACATCATTATGCTGGATAATATGGATCACGCGCAGATGCAGGAGGCAGTAAAGCTGATTGACGGAAGAGCGGAAATCGAGGCGTCCGGAAATGTGTCCATGGAGAATCTGGAGAGCTTCAGAGATCTGGGAATCGATTATGTATCCAGCGGTGCACTGACGCATTCTGCGCCGATTCTGGACCTGTCACTGAAGCATCTTCATCCGGTGGAGTAGAGCAGAAATTCATCGTCAGAATCGGGTATTGGAATTAGAAATATTGTATAATAGGTAATATAGAAAAGTGTGTGATGAATCCGGAAAGTGAGGTTGGTGTTTCTTGAATAATAAAGTACGCAGGGAAGAAATTAAGAAACTCCTGCTTGCCAGTGAACGGCCGGTTTCAGGGGGAAGAATTGCAGAGAAATTTCAGGTCAGCCGCCAGGTGGTGGTGCAGGATATCGCACTGCTGAGAGCGAATGGGCTGGATATTATTTCCACGAACAGGGGGTATGTTCTGCAGAAACAGAAGTCTGCGTGCAGCCGGGTGTTTAAAGTCTGCCATACAGAGGAACAGACCGAAGAAGAATTGAATATGGTCGTGGATCTGGGCGGCCGTTTTCTGGATGTATTCGTTTATCACCGCGCATACGGACTGATCCGCACAAAACTGAACATCCGCTCCAGACTGGATGTCGCAGCGTATATAGAGGAAATCTCAACGGGAAAATCACGTGAGCTGCTGAATATCACTTCGGGATATCATTATCATACGATTGAGGCAGACAGTGAGGAAATCCTGGATCTGATTCAGGAAAAGCTTCGGGAAAAAGGATTCCTTGCGAAACTCAGCGCCTATGAACCGGTGGATTTTCAGAAACAGGCCGCAGCTCGCGCAGCGGTTTCCGGGATGAAAACGGATGCAGCGGGAAGCGTTCGTTCCTAAGCGTCAGAAGCAGGGGAATGTTAATATGAAGAGCAGATTCGGAAGACATTTCTGCACTTGTCGGCAGAATGAGAATTCCGGATCTTTTTTTATTGGATCGGTGTAAAATACACGGAAAAAAGAGGAGAAAAAGAAGGATTTCTGCTTGCTGTGTAAAACAGATATTCTCTCCCTTCTGAAATATGCTATACTTTAAATTAGTCGGAAAGCGGCTGAATACTGCCGTTTTATATAACTTGGAAAATGAGGAGGAATCAGGTCATGTTTAAAGTAACAGCAACAGACAAGGCTCCGGCAGCAATCGGACCATATTCTCAGGCAATCGCAGCAAACGGAATTCTTTTTGCATCCGGACAGATCGGAATTGATCCTGCAGCGGGAAAGATCACCTCTGACACCATCGAGGGTCAGGCAGAGCAGGCATGCAAGAATGTCGCAGAAGTACTGAAGGCAAACGGACTGACATTTGATCAGGTTATCCGGACTACATGCTATCTGAGCGATATGGCCAATTTCAAAGCATTTAATGATGTTTATGCAAAGTATTTCACCAGCAAGCCGGCTCGTTCCTGCGTGGCTGTAAAAGAAATTCCGGCAGGCGCACTGTGCGAAATTGAAATTACAGCGATCATGGACTAGTCTTACTGACTGGAAACAGCGATTTTACTGAAGCAGAACGGAACGGAGCGGGAGTTTTGGAACATTTTCGCCCTTCTGTTCTGTTTTTTGTTTGGATATCAGGAAAACTGTGTTATTATAGAAATGGTATGATGTGATTGACAACATTAAATGAGAGAAGGAGTGTCAATGAGCAATTCAAAGAAAAAATATGTCTATGAATCGCGCTATCAGCAGATCTCCGTTGAAATTGCAAAACGAATTGCGGAAGGCTGGTATGCGGTTGGAGAAAGACTGAATGCGCGTACAACATTGGCCAGCAACTATGGTGTTTCTCCGGAAACAGCCAGAAAAGCCGTTCATATTCTCTGCGATCTGGGAATCATGGA
>Ga0214925_100641_pt1 | contig 13709 bp, 11 predicted proteins | sample Stichaenrichment_FD_168299 | JGI IMG/M metagenome (GOLD analysis project Ga0214925, IMG submission 168299) | Xylose enriched microbial communities from anaerobic bioreactor in Madison, Wisconsin, United States - 63SRT | ecosystem: Engineered > Bioreactor > Anaerobic > Unclassified | place: USA... | reverse complement strand
AGCTGATGACTTTTAATCCTGACACTTTCTATATACTTTGCTAATTCCCTACCGGCAGAAGTAATAATCAGATTTGGTCGTTCATAGCGAACTAATTCAATTTGAAGATCCTTTTGCAAACTTGCTATTTGTTGAGTAACTGCCGGTTGAGTGATGTATAATTTTTGGGCCGTTTTTGTATAGGATACAGTTTTTGCTAAAGTTAAAAATGTTTCATATCGTCTGTCAAGCACAATAAAATCGCCACCATAATAAGAATTATTTATATTGTTATTATACATTATAATTTTATATAATCGTTGATTTCTGGTAATATTTTACGAGTAAATCATGTTTGGAGGTAAACGAATGAAAAATTATGGTGTGTTAAGGACCAAAGGCTTCTTTATTGCGTTAGTTCTGACACTCATCTGTGCATTAATGGGGAATTTCTTAGGGAGTCAGCCTTATCTCAGCTTAATTGGCGCGTTGGTTATTTCATTGATATTAGGAATGGTATTTCAAGTTTTTAAGCGACCGATTGAAACGTCAAAAGAGGGAATCGGGTTTATTTCCAATAAATTTCTACGCTTAGGAATTATTTTACTGGGCTTCAAATTGAATTTGATTGATTTAGCCTCAGCCGGGGTGAAGACAATCCTTTTAGCAGTGGTGGTCGTGACCGGAACTGTCTCGATGACCTATTTTATTGCAAGAAAATTTGGTGTGGAAAAAGAATTAGCCATTTTATCTGCAAGTGGAACAGGGATTTGTGGTGCCGCTGCCGTGATGGGGATTTCCCCTCAAATCAAAGTTGCTGAAAGTCAGCAGGCAAGGCAACGTGAGAACGAAGTACTCGCCGTTGCCGTTGTTGCCATTTTAGGAACGGTATTTACTTTGGTTGAAATAGGAATTAAACCACTGCTTCATTTAACACCAACTCAATTTGGCGTTATGACCGGTGCTTCGCTACATGAAATTGCCCATGCAGTGGCGGCGGGAAGTTCAGGCGGACCAATTAGCTTGGATACTGCAATTATTACTAAATTATCCAGGGTATTGATGCTGGCTCCTGCTGCTCTAATAATAGGTGGTTGGTATCAGAAAACCAGTCCGCTAATTGCTGGTCAAGAAAAAAGGCATTTACCAATTCCTTGGTTTATGGCGGGATTTATTATTGCAAGTGTGATAGGAACATTTTTACCAATTGGTTCGGCAACGTTAGCCCTTTTGGTTAAAGCTGCCTATCTGTTCTTGGGAATGGCGATGGCTGCTCTTGGAATGAGTGTTAATTTCCGTGTGATTTTCCAACGAGGAAAAAATGTGTTTTTTGCAGCATTTATATCGTCAGTAATTCTATTGATGTTTACAATTGTTGTAAGCAAAACATTCTTTTAAAATAAATGATTTCAATATGGCTAAATTGGTGCATGAAGAGTGGCTGATTTAGCCATTTTTATTTGGCCTTTTTTCTTTTTTTGGAAACAAAAAATTGATATGATGGCCGACATATTTCTCAAAAAAGATGGCTTCTTTTGAGAAATTTACTGGACTTTACCAATTGAAGAATATTTGAAAGGGCAAAAAAATTAAGCGCTTCCAACATCTTGTGAAATTAGCATTGGATAGTGCAATAAATACTGATACGTCAGGTATATTGTTGATAATATTATTGAGCAATCTCTAACGTTGTATTAAAGACGCAGTTGACAACGCTATCAAAATGAGGTATTTTGTATTTGAGTAAAATTTACTAAAATAATTGTAAAGGGATGAAATTCATGCTTTCTTCTGATGTAAAAAAAGTATTTAATGATAAGTTCGGTTACGATTCCAGCCGGGTATTCTTCTCACCTGGTCGAATCAATTTGATTGGTGAGTACACTGATTTTAATGGCGGTCACGTTTTTCCCTGTGCAATCAGCATGGGCATTTATGGCGCGTACGGTGCACGTAAAGATAATAAAGTTCGAGTATTTTCTGCAAACGTTGCTGATCAAGGAATTATTGAATTTTCGTTAGATGATTTAGCTTACAGTAAAGCCGATGGGTGGGCAAGCTATCCTAAAGGAATGATTGCGCAGATCATTGGCCATGGTCACAAGCTTAATCATGGATTTGACCTTGCAGTTAATGGTAATTTACCAGACGCTGCCGGTCTGTCCTCCTCAGCTTGTATTGAACTACTGACCGCTGAAATTGTGAATGATGTTTATGAATTCAATATTGATGAAGTAGAACTTGTTAAATATGGTCAATTAGTTGAAAACAGCTATCTTGGTCTTCAAACTGGGATTATGGATCAGTTTGCAATTGGAATGGGTAAAACTAATCAAGCAATCTTATTGGATACTAATACCTTGGATTACGAATATGTTCCCGTTGAAATGGGCGACAGAGTGGTCGTTATCATGAATACGAAGAAACACCGTGAATTGCAGGACTCCAAGTATAATGAGCGTCGTGCGCAATGCGAAGAAGCATTAAAAAGGCTGCAGGCCAAATTACCGATTAAGACGCTTGGTGATTTAAGTGAATCGGAATTTGATGAAAATAGTTATTTAATTAACGATGATATTTTAATTCGTCGTGCGCGTCACGCTGTTTTTGAAAATCAACGAACATTAAAAGCTAAAGATGCATTGGTTAATAATAATCTGGAAGAATTTGGTAAATTAATCAACGCCTCCCATATTTCACTACACTATGATTTTGAAGTAACGGGTAAAGAGTTGGATATATTGGCAGAAACTGCTTGGAAGCAACCAGGGGTTGTCGGCGCACGTATGACCGGCGCCGGATTTGGTGGTTGTGCTATTGCAATTGTTGACCGCGATAAGGTTGATGCATTTAAAGAGAATGTTGGCAAAGTTTACGAACAAGAAATCGGTCATCCGGCAGAGTTCTATATTGCTGAGATTTCTGATGGTCCAAAAGAGATTAAGTAGTTAATTGAGAAAGAGAGGATATTAAGATGGCAATTTTAGTATTAGGTGGCGCCGGCTACATCGGCTCACATACTGTTGACCGGTTAGTTGAAAAAGGGTACGACGTAGCAGTTGTTGATAATTTGGTAACCGGCCACCGTGCCGCAGTTAACCCCAAAGCACGTTTTTATGAAGGCGATGTTCGGGATAAGACCTTTTTGAGTGGGGTTTTTGATAAGGAAGATATTGAAGGTGTTATTCATTTTGCCGCATTTTCAGTTGTTCCTGAATCAATGGAAAAGCCGTTGAAGTATTTTGATAATAATACCTATGGCATGATTAGCTTATTAGAAGTGATGCATGAGCATAACGTTAAGAAGATTGTTTTCTCATCAACCGCTGCTACTTATGGCGAACCAAAACAAATTCCCATTAAGGAAACCGATCCTCAAGTACCAACCAATCCATATGGTGAAAGTAAACTTGCTATGGAGAAGATTATGCACTGGAGTGATGTTGCTTACGGTATTAAGTTTGTCGCTCTTCGATACTTTAATGTAGCTGGCGCTAAGCCGGATGGCTCAATTGGTGAAGACCATCATCCTGAAACCCACTTAGTTCCTATTATTCTTCAAGTTGCAGCTGGTGAGCGCGATCAATTAACTATTTTTGGCGACGACTATGATACTAAAGATGGAACAAATGTTCGTGATTACGTTCATGTCGTTGATTTGGCAGATGCTCATATTCTGGCTTTGAAGTATCTTCAAGCCGGACGTGACAGTGATGCCTTTAATTTGGGATCCTCAACCGGATTTTCTAATAAAGAAATGCTTGAAGCTGCCCGAGATGTTACAGGGAAGCCAATCCCTGCCAAAATGGGACCACGTCGTGCAGGAGACCCAAGCACGTTAATTGCAGCAAGCGACAAAGCTAGAAAAGTTTTAGGCTGGGATCCTCAATTTGATGATGTTCATGAAATTATCAAGACAGCTTGGAATTGGAAAGAAACCCATCCAAAGGGTTATGACGATAGGAAAGGAAATTAGGGAGAATGAGTGAATCAGCAGTTGAACAATTTGTCGATTTAATTATTAAATCAGATTCGCCGTACAAAGATGTTGACCGAATTTATGTCACCAACTTAGTATTTCGGTTAATTGGGGATGGTTTTGGTGATACTACTAAAAATAGTTCACCGGTTGATTTGGCCAATGAATTGGTTCAACTTGCCATCAAGCACGGAAAAATCCAAGATTCGATTACAAATCGTGAAATTCTTGAAGACCAGTTGATGGACTTATTGACCCCGATTCCCTCTAAAGTAAACGAGATCTTTTGGAATGATTACCAACAGTCACCCGATAAGGCAACTGATTACTTCTATCAACTTAGTCAAAATAACGATTATATTAAAACACGAGCAATCGCTAAAAACATTTCTTATAAGGCTGAAACGGATTATGGTGATTTAGAAATTACCATTAACCTGTCAAAACCGGAAAAGGATCCTAAAGCAATTGCGGCAGCGGGAAAGAAAAAGGCGACAGGGTATCCTGTTGGTCCTTTAGCCATTGAGAATGAAGGCTATTTAGGTCGTTTGGGTTATGCTGCAAGAAGCAATCACCGAGTTATTAGAATGATGATCGGTGGTCAGCCGTGGGGGTTTCAGTACTCTCCGTATGCTTATTTCGGTGAACATGCCATTTTTCTGAATCAAAAGCATGTTCCGATGAAAATTAATCAGCAGACTTTCATCAATTTAATGGATATTATTAAGCAATTTCCACACTATTTTGTTGGAAGTAATGCGGATTTACCAATTGTGGGTGGTTCATTACTTGCACAAGACCATTATCAGGGAGGTCGGCACAATTTTCCAATGATGAAAGCTGGGCTAGATCGACCGATTGACTTGGGGATTGATGGTTTGAAGGCAGGTATCGTGAAGTGGCCGATGGCAACCATTCGTCTGCAAAGTGAAGATGCAAATAAGGTGGTTGTAGCAGCTGCGAAAATTGCCGATACATGGAAGGCGTATTCTGATGAGACGGTAAATATTCGTGCTTATACTGATGGCGTTCGTCATCATACGGTCACACCAATTGCGTATAAAAAGGGTGATCAATTTACGTTGGACGTTGTCCTTCGAGATAATCAAACTTCAGACCAGTATCCGGACGGGATTTTCCATCCTCACAAAGATGTTCAACACATTAAGAAAGAAAATATTGGCTTAATTGAAGTGATGGGGCGAGCTATTTTACCTGCACGACTCAAAACCGAAATGAAAGAAGTCCAAAACTATTTGATTGGTCATGATAATCAAATGGCTGATTACCATAAGTCGTGGGCTGATGAGCTGAAAACGCGTTATGATTTTACTCCAGAGAACGTCGAGAAAATTGTCGATAAGGAAATCGGCTTGGTATTTGCCAGAGTACTTGAAGACGCCGGCGTTTATAAGTGGAACGATGAGGGTCAACATGCATTTGATCACTTCATTCAAAAATTGAAATAATTATCTATATGATTTAATTAGAAAAGAATGTTGCCGGGCTTGATGTTGGTCTGGCAGCTTTCTTTTTGGTATAGTAAACTTAAAGTGGCATGTAAACTGGTGATCCCGTAAGACTTAATTAACATTGACGATCATCTGAATTTAACGCTGGCATGCAGACTCAGGAGGCTTTCTTGTGAGATTTATAGTTTATAATGTTCGGGACGATGAAATCCCGTTTGTTGAAAAATGGGGAAAAGATCATCAGGTTGACGTTACATCAACGACAACGACGTTAAATACAGAAACGATTAGTGAAGCGCAGGGATTTGACGGTATTTCCTGTCTACAAACGATTCCTTATTCAAGGGAATTGTTCGACTCTTTTCATCAACTTGGGATTAAGTATTTGGCGTTGAGAAATGTCGGAATTGATAACATTGATATGCAGGCTGCTAAAGATAATGGGGTTTTAATTACCAATGTTCCTGCCTATAGCCCGGAAAGTATTGCCGAGTTTGCGGTTATGATGGCCCTTTATCTCTCTAGGAAAGTTGGTTATATGCAACAACAATTGCAAGACAAGCATGAATTTCACTTTTCATCAGAATTTATGGGGCGTCTAATCAGTGAACAAACTGTTGGCGTTATTGGAACGGGTCGAATTGGTCGCCATGCTATTCAACTGTTTCGGGGATTAGGTGCCAAAGTCATTGCTTATGACAAGTATCCTTTAAAATCAACAAATGGCGAATTTGAGTATGTCGATCATTTAGAAGATATATTTGGACAAAGTGACATTATTAGTTTGCATATGCCGGCTACGCAAGATAATTTTCATTTATTTAATCATGAAGTTTTCGAAGCAATGAAGGATAATGCTATTTTAATTAATACTGCCCGAGGGTCAATTGTAAATACAGGCGATCTTATTTTTGCTTTGGAAAGTGGTGAAATTGCAGCGGCTGGAGTTGATACTTTAGAAAATGAATCGGCCGACTTACAAGATTCGCGCTCTACGAAGAAGATTACTGATTCTGATTTAATTAAGCTGTCAATGATGCCAAATGTCATTTTGACACCACATTCGGCCTTTCACACAACTGAATCGGTTAAAAATATGGTGACCATTTCATTAAACAATTTAAAGGTAATGTTTACGGGTGGAAGACCCAAAGATATTGTTGGCTGATTTTTTAAAATAATGATTGGGTAAGCGAGACAAGTGATAAATAGCAAGACAAAAAGAGGAATCCCTTGAGATTCCTCTTTTTGTCTTGCTATTCTTTTAAAATAATTGACTATCCATCAATATGCAGGTTAAATGTCGTAATCACTATCGGACATAGATTCAACATTACCCAATAAGTACCCGTTTCCAACCTGTGAGAAGAAATCATGGTTGGCTGTTGAAGTCGAAATACCGTTCATGACAACCGGGTTGACGTCTTCTGCAGTGTCTGGGAAAAGGGGATCTTGACCCAGGTTCATCAAGGCTTTGTTAGCGTTATAACGAATAAATACCAGTACGTCATCGGTCCAACCGGTTTGATCATATAATAGGTGTGTATACTTTTCTTCGTTTGCATAAAGCTTATAAAGTAAATCATAAAGCCAATTTTTTAAATCTTCCTGTTTTGTTTTTGGCAATTGGTTAAAACCTATTTGAAATTTGTAGCCGATATAGGTTCCGTGGACAGATTCGTCTCTGAGAATCAGCTTGATGATTTCCGCGACATTTGGGATTTTGTTATGGCCAAGATACCAAAGTGGGGTATAGAAACCTGAATAAAAGAGAAAAGTTTCCAAAAAGACACTGGCTATTTTTTTCTTTAATGGATCCGGGTTATTTTCGTAAATATCACGAATCTTAAGGGCCTTGTTTTGAAGAAATTCTTCTGTATCACTCCAATCAAAAATCTCATCGATTTGTTCGGGTGTGTTTAGCGTTGAGAAGATTGATGAATAACTTTTGGCATGAACAGATTCCATGAATTGAATGTTATTCAGTACCGCTGTTTCATGTGGTGTTTGAACGTCTTTTCGCAGTGAGGCCATCCCTTCTTGTGATTGTAAAGTATCTAATAAAGTTAGGCCACCGAAGACATGACCAACCACCCATTGATGGTCTTGGTCCAGTGTACGCCAATCAGACAAATCGTTTGAAAGAGGAATTCGGGTATCCAGCCAGAATTGTTCGGTTAATTTTTCCCAGGTTGCTTTATCGATCTGATCATCGATTGCATTCCAATTGATTGCTTTATAGTTTTCAGTCATTATTAACTTCCTTTTATCTTACTTAAACTTCAGGATAACTCACTAAATAACACAACTTTCACATTGATTTGAACCGACTTCCTGCTGATCATCTGTAAAAGTTCGAATGTAGTAAATTGATTTGATTCCCTTGCGATGGGCATAATTTCTTAGAATATTCAGATCTCTGGTAGTCATCTTGTCAGTTCGACCATTTTTCCATTCGTACAGGCCTTCTGGAATGGTTGAACGCATGAAGAGGGGCAGTGCCATCCCTTGATCAACATGTACCTGCGCAGCCGCGTAAATATCAATGACTTTACGCATGTCCATATCGTAGGCTGAAGTATAATACGGCATCGTGTCATTTGAAAGATAAGGAGCGGGATAATAAATTTTACCGATCTTTGATTCCTGACGCTCTTCAATTCGATTAATAATTGGATGAAGACTGGCAGTTGTGTCGTTAATATAAGAGATTGAACCGTTTGGCGCAACGGCAAGCCGATTTTGATGATAAAGGCCGTCTTCCATAACAGCCTTCTTTAAAGCCACCCAATCTTCGTTCGTTGGGATTGTGATGCCTTGGAATAATTGCTTAACCTTATCTGATTGCGGTGCGTATGAATGATTTAAATATTTATCAAAGTAGGTGCCATCTGCGTATTTGCTTTTTTCAAAATTGTCGAATGTTTGATGCCGTTCTTTGGCGATCTTGTTAGAAGCAACCAAGCTCCAGTAATTTAACAGCATGAAGTAAACACTAGTAAATTCGATTGATTCAGGAGAGCCGTAATGCATGTGGCTTTTGGCAAAGTAGCTATGGAGTCCCATAGCACCCAAACCAATGGAATGGGATTCACGGTTTCCGTTTTGAATTGAAGGAACCACGTCAATATTAGAGTGGTCGGTTACAAACGTCAGGGCCCGGACCATTGATTCAACTGAATGGCCAAAGTTCGTTGCGTTCATCATGTTGGCAATGTTTGTGGAACCTAAATTACAGGAAATATCTTTTCCCAGTTTGATATAATGTTGCTCGTTATCTACAGTTGAAGGTGTTTGTACTTGTAGAATTTCAGAGCAAAGGTTGCTCATGACAATTCGGCCGTCAATCGGATTTTCACGGTTGGCAGTATCGATATTGATGATATATGGGTAACCGGATTCCTGCTGCAGTTTGCTGATTTCGGTTTCAAGGTCCCGAGCTTTTACTTTAGTTTTCTTAATCTTGTCATTGGCAACTAAATGATCATATTCTTTTGTGATATCGACATATGAGAATGGTACCCCATATTCGCGTTCGACGTCATAAGGGCTGAATAGGTACATGTCGGCATCGGCTTTTACGAGTTCGTAATACTTATCAGGGACAGTCACGCCAAGTGAGAGTGTCTTCAACCGAATCTTTTCATCCGCATTTTCTTTTTTGGCACCAAGAAACGAAATGATGTCGGGATGAAAAACAGATAGGTAAACGACACCGGCTCCTTGACGCTGACCGAGTTGATTAGAGTAGGAGAAACTATCCTCCAACAACTTCATGACCGGGACAACACCGGAAGCAGCGCCTTCAATATGCTTAATTGGATCACCGGCCGCACGTAAATTAGAAAGGTTAATGCCGACGCCACCGCCAATTCTTGATAGCTGAAGGGCAGAATTAATTGTTCGACCGATCGTGTTCATATCGTCGGTTGATTGAATTAAGAAGCATGAAACAAATTCACCACGATTTTGCCGACCAGCGTTTAAAAAACTTGGGGTCGCCGGTTGGTAGCGTTGATGAATAATTTCGTCAGCTAAGTTCATCGCAAGTTGTTCATCCCCGTCGGCAAAGAAAAGCGCATTGGCAGCAACGCGATCCAGGAAAGACTCCAAGTATTTATCGTTATCGTTTGTTTTTAAAGCATATTGCGCGTAAAATTTATAAGCCGCCATAAATGATTTGAAATGAAAATCTTGATCTTTCAAGTATTGATAAAGTTTCTCAATAAATGAAATGGGATATTTCTTGATAAATCCCGCTTCGTAATAATGATTTTCAATAAGATAATCAAATCGATCCTGCAGGCTGTCAAATGTCATCAAATTGGGAGTGACATTTTGCTTAAGAAAGGCTTGGAGAGCCTGCTGATCCTTTTGTAGAGGGATTTGGTTATCAACGGGGATGTTAATTTCGTTATTTAGATCGAAATATGTAACATCCTTAAGATTATGAAGAGACATAGTGAGACCACGCTTTCTGTAATTTTGCGAATAAAATAAGCGAAGCCAAAATTGGTTCCGCCCGTTTAAAATTAATCAGTATGTTAAAATGGACAAAGATTATCCGGCGATTCTTTGAAGTTCATCAGGACGGAATCCACTAAACGCTTGCTGTCCATCAACATCGACTACTGGTAAAGCCAGGAAACCTTTATCTTTAAGATAGTCTACGTATTCTGGCTGCTCATTGATATTGTGCTCTTCAAACTTAACATGATGTTCTGCCAAGTAACGCTTTGTCATTTTACACTGCATACAATTATTTTTTGAATATACTGTTACCTTTGCCATTTGGCACACCCCGCTTTAATCATTTCTTTTTTAATTTATGATTCTAGTTTACACTAAACTTACAAAAAATCAACGGATTAACACAATATATTGTGATGATAAAAAATATCAATACTAAATGTGGTTGATCCTTGTCAAACGTTAATTTAAGGAGTTTTTTCATGGATAAAAATCAATTTTATTATTCAAAGCATCCAGATGTCAAATCTGAACCGATTACTTGGGAATACGCACTATTAGGAAACAACTTTGTGTTTACTTCAGACAACGGAGTGTTTTCAAAACACCGAGTTGATTATGGCAGTCGAGTATTGCTCGAAAATGTGGACGTTGAGAATATTCCGGATGGTAATATTTTAGATATGGGTACCGGATATGGGCCGATTGGTCTGGCAATTGCAAAGATCCAGCCCGACAGAGTGGTTGACATGGTAGATGTCAATGAGATTGCCTTAGCATTAGCAGAAAAGAATGCACAGGCTAATGGCATTTCAAATGTTCGAATTTTTGCCAGCAACAGTTATTCTAACATTAAAGACAACTATGCAGCAATTGTGACCAATCCGCCTGTTAGAGCAGGAAAAAAAGTCGTGGACGATATGATAACAGGAGCGGTCTCACATTTAAAGCCCAATGCCACGCTGACGGTTGTTCTGCAAAAGAAACAAGGCGCGCCTTCGGCCAAAAAATTAATGACAAAGGTTTTCGGTAACTGTGAGATTGTTAAACGAGATAAGGGTTACTACATCCTTCGTAGTGTTAATGAGTAATCGATTTAATTGAGAGGTTCGAATGAGTCAAAATAAAGACGAAAAATTTATGAAAATGGCGTTGATTGAAGCACAAAAGGCATACTTGATTGGTGAAGTGCCGATTGGAGCAGTCATTACCCAAGATGGGCAAATCATTGGTCGAGGGCACAATTTGCGTGAGCACCTAAATGACGGGGTCGCCCACGCAGAGATTATGGCAATTGAGGAAGCTTGTCGTTATTTGAGGAGTTGGCGACTCGTTGATTGTGAACTTTATGTGACGATTGAGCCTTGCCTGATGTGTTCGGGGGCAATTGTCAACTCTCGAATTGATAGAGTTGTTTTCGGAGCCCGGGATAAAAAAGCGGGAGCGGTTAGAAGCCTTTACAAAGTTCTAGAAGATTCACGATTAAATCATAATGTTGAAGTTCTTGAAGGAGTCCTTCAACCCGCATGTTCAAAGATTATGAAAGACTTTTTTAAAGCTGCTCGAAAAAGAAAAAAACAGAAGTGACTGGCTTTTTCTCTGAAAATACGATATGATAGTTATTGCCGCAAGGCCCTGAGGCAAGGGTCGGGTTACGAACTGTGTCAGGTCCGGAAGGAAGCAGCACTAAGTATCATCGACACTGTGCCTCTTGTTTATGACTATTAGACTCCCAGCAAAGAAATATTGCTGGGAGATTTTTATAATTTGGATTACTTGAGTATGAATCGTGTCTTGAATGAACACCGTTCATACTTTTTGTTTGGTCATAAACACAGCTGATTATTTTTAATTGGGGAGTGTATTGACGACTCAAACAAATTAAGATTTTCGATAAGCTTGCCCAAAACAGGGCTAATTTGGTTGGCAATTCCGGACGATTCAGCATATAATTGTTTAAGTATTTTAACCACTGCTTACGAGTTTATTGTCAGAGTAATTAATGATTCTAAAGGAGGATCGGAAATGAGCTATCAGGCATTATACCGGGTTTGGCGACCCCAACGTTTTGATGAAATTGTTGGCCAGTCAATTATTACCCAAACACTGAAAAATGCAATTTTAACAAAACAAATCAGCCATGCCTATTTATTTACCGGTCCTCGAGGAACTGGTAAGACGTCTGCTGCAAAGATTTTTGCCAAGGCAGTTAACTGTCATTACCTTGAGGACGGCGAACCTTGTAATAAGTGTGAAACTTGCAGGGCAATTAACGAGGGCAGCCTGAGTGACGTTATTGAAATTGACGCGGCTTCTAATAATGGTGTTGAGGAAATTCGCGACATTCGTGACAAGGTTAAATATGCGCCAACGAAGGCTGATTATAAAGTTTATATTATTGATGAAGTGCATATGTTGTCTACGGGTGCGTTTAACGCACTTCTAAAAACATTGGAAGAACCACCTGCAAACGTTATTTTTATTTTGGCGACAACGGAACCCCATAAAATTCCGGCTACCATTATTTCTCGAACGCAAAAATTTGATTTTAAGCGGATTAGGCCAGAGGATATTTTGGAACGAATGGCCTACATCCTTAAACAAAAGAACATTGAGTACGATGATAAAGCATTAAAACTCATTGCAAAAGCAGCCGAAGGCGGGATGCGGGATGCTTTAAGCATTCTTGATCAGGCTATGTCATACGGTGATGATAAGGTGACCTATGAAAACGCCCTTCAAGTAACCGGAAGCGTAACAAATGAATTATTGACAACTTATGTCGAGCAAGTGATTAAAAAGGATACGAAAAATGCTTTGATTACCGTTCAGAAGGTGCTTGATAACGGGAAAGATGCTAGTCGATTTGTTGAAGACTTAACCAGTTATTGCCAAGACATTCTTTTGTATCAACAGGATCCACAAATCGTTGAGCAGCTGGAACTAGGGATGGTTGATGATAAATTCAAAGCATTGAGTGACCAGATCAGCGATGAAGAAATTTATCAAATCATTAATGAATTAAACGAGATTGCTAATTCGTTGAGATACACGGCTCATCCGGATGTTTATTTACAGGTTTTGACGGTTAAAATCACGCACCTGAAACAGCCTCAGGGCGTTTCAACGACTACTTCAGTCGATAATATCGACGAAAATGGTAAAATTAAGGCGTTAACCGATAAAGTTAATGAGCTCCAAAGGGAAATCGAACAACTTAAGAAATCCGGTCCGGCTGATGAGGCGTCTCAAAGTCAGCCGATGGTTAAACCAAAACCCATTGAGGCTAAGTCTGGGAATGCACGCGTTGAATTGGCCAAGATTTATCCGATCTTGGGAAAGGCTACCAGACAGAGCCTTAATGAATTCCAGCAGGTTTGGCCGGATTTGATGAACGCACTGTCTGTTACACAACGAGCAGTGATGCATGTCTCCAAACCGGTTGCGGCCAGCCCCGATGGTGTGATTGTATCATTTGAGTATCCGATTTTCTTTCAAAAAGCGCAAGCTAATCGAGAATTATGTGATGCCTTGGAAAACAATTTGGACCGAATTGCCGGTAAAGCACCCAAAATTGTTTTCGTGCCGGATAATCAATGGCCGAAAATTCGGAAAGATTATTTAGCTAGTCACAAGGATGAGCTGAAGGGTAAGCAAAATACCGATCCAAAGAGTCAGGAGACGTCCACGGAAGAAGAAAAGATCGATCCGGATTCAAACGATCCCAAGCCGATCGTAAAAAAGGCGGAAGAGTTATTCGGTAAAGACATTCTCGATATTAAAAATGATTAAATAGTAGACGGAGGAAT
>Ga0214925_100639_pt1 | contig 13716 bp, 9 predicted proteins | sample Stichaenrichment_FD_168299 | JGI IMG/M metagenome (GOLD analysis project Ga0214925, IMG submission 168299) | Xylose enriched microbial communities from anaerobic bioreactor in Madison, Wisconsin, United States - 63SRT | ecosystem: Engineered > Bioreactor > Anaerobic > Unclassified | place: USA... | reverse complement strand
GTCGATCATTCCTCTCTGGCCCTCCTAACGTCGCAGACCGAAGCAACGACATTGTCGGGCCGACCGCGGGTGGTCGACGTGCCCATGCTCATACCCGAAAGTTTTTCGTGCTCAGACCCGAAACCTTCCGATGCTCAAACCCGCAACTCCGAGGCTATCAAACACACCCTCGAGCCTGACCTCGCCGATCCACCTCCAGTGGGCGCGGGACCACGTGCCCTTCCTCTGGCCGAGGGGGTTGGTCTCACTGAAGACGTAGCCCCTCCTCAGCAGGAACTTCGAGAGCCTCTGGCGCGCCCTCTGGAGGTCGTCCCTCGCGTCGTCGAGGGCGCGGGGGAGGTCGCGTGCCGCCTCTACCTCCTCGGGCGGCACGAAGACCTCCACGACGTTGTGGCAGGCGAGCATGCGGGCGAGGAAGGCGGCGTCGTTCCTGTCGTTCTTCCTCCCCCTGTCCGCGGCGGGCCTGTGCGTCTTCGACACCGCGGCGACCGCGCAGTCGACGCCCAGCGCCCCGAGCTCGCGCGCCAGGTGCCAGCCGGTCGGGCCGGACTCGTAGACGCACTTCGGGGACTCGAAGCCCCTCGCCCACTCCGCGATGGGGCCGGCCTCCGGCCCGAACTCCCCGTGCGTGACCTCCCCGGTGATGGGGTTGAACGCCGCCGCGGAGATCGTGCGCGCGTGGACGTCGAGGCCGATGGAGGTAACATGCATGGTGGAGCCCCCTTCCGTATGTGCGGTAGCGGTGCCACCGCCCGAGCCGATGCGTCTGACTCACATTGTGGCAGCATCCAAGCCCGCGTGACGATACGAGCGAGGGGGCTCCAATGCTTGGCTCATATCGTCTCCCTTACCATCTCTCTCACCTCCCTCAGTATGTTGAGGAAAGATTGAGCGATGCTCACGACAAGCGCGAGGGCTTGTAGGAATTCAAGGACAAAGTGCATGTCCATAGCCACGCGTTCGTGGCATGATGTAGCAAACAAGGATCGTTGTGCGGACCCAGGACCGATGGTTTTGGGCCCGCTTGTGCTGTGAAGAGGTTTCCATGCTCATAAACCGCGTCGCCCTGAAGCTGCTTGCCGCGCCGGACCTTGCGCCCGTGCTGCACCAGCTGGACTCCGGCCACGATGCCACGCTCGGCGTTGCGCAGAGCGCCCGTCCGCTGCTTGCGGCATCGCTGTGGGCGCGCGACCCCCGGCCGTGCCTGATGGTCGTGTCGGGGGAGGAGGCCGCGGACCGCACGGCCCGCGCGCTGGCCGCGTGGCTGGGTCGCGACGTGGTGAGCCGCTACCCAGACCGCAAGGACCTGCCGTGGTCGGACCGTCCCGCGGACGACGCCGTGGTGGGTACCCGCTGCCGCGCCGTGGCGCGCCTTGCCGCGGGCGAGAAGTGCCTGGTGGTTGCCAGTGCGCGGGCACTGCTGCGCCGCGTGCCGCCCAAGGGCTCTGGCTACTTTGCTTCCAGCACGTTTGCCGTGGGCGACCAGCTTGACTTTGAGGACGTGCCGCGGCTGCTTGTGGACATGGGCTACTCCGACGCGGGCGACCCCTCTGAGGTGACGGCCGCCGGCACGTTCTGCGTGCACGGCGACGCGGTGGACGTGTTCCCCGCGCAGGCGACCTCGCCCGTGCGCCTGGAGTTCTTTGGGGACGAGGTTGACCGCGTGCGCCGCATGGTGCCCGCGACCGGTCAGACCATCGGCGAGCTGCAGAGCGTGACCGTGAGTCCCTGCCGCGAGGTGGCCCTTACGGACCAGACCGTGGCCCGCGCGCGCAAGGCGCTGTACAACCGAGCCCAGAGCGACTCAAAGGTGGCCGCGGATCTGGAGCTGATTGAGGCCCGCGCCGCAGAGCCCACGCTCGACAAGTACCTGCCCGAGCTCTATGGCGGCAGCGCCACGCCCATCGAGCACATGTCCAAGCACGCGCTCGTGATCCTGGCGGAGCCGCGCGCCCTGTTTGACGACTGCATGCACGCCGCGGACGACGTGGACCAGGCGGCCCGCAACGCCCGCGTGGACGCGAGCGGCCTGTTTACCAACCCGCGCCAGATGGACTTTGGCAAGCAGCAGCGTTTGTCCTTCTCGTCCATGGCACGCGTGGGCGGACAGGCGGACGCGGAGCTCGACGTGCGCCAGCCCTCCATTGCGGGAAGCGACGCCAAGCTGCTGGGCCGCATGCGCCAGCTGGTGCACGACCGCCAGAGCATCGTGTTTGCGGTGCCGGACCGCGGCGCCCGCGAGGCGCTGGAGCTCACGTTTACGGACGAGAAGATCCCCATCGCGGAGTCGCTGGCGACTGCTGGGCCCAACCGCGTGCCGGTGTGCGACCCCGCGGCCATGCGGAACGTGGAGCCGCTGCCGCGCGGCATCGTCACGTTTGTGGACGCGCCCATTCCCGCGGGCGTGGTGGTGCCCTCCGCCGGGCTCGCGCTGTTTAGCGTGGGCGACCTCACGGCTCGCATGGCCCGCCACAAGCACCGCGTGCGCAAGGTGGACCCCACGAGCGTGACCTTCCCCTTCAAGCCGGGGGACTACGTGGTTCACGCCACGCACGGCATCGCGCTGTTCAGCCAGATCGTGCGGCAGGAGGTCGCGGGGCGCGAGCGCGACTACTTTTTACTGGAGTACGCCGGCGGGGACAAGCTGTTCGTGCCGCTGGAGCAGGTGGACCGCATCACGCGCTACGTGGGCCCGGACGGGTCGAGCCCGCGGCTGACGCGGCTCAACACGGCGGACTGGTCGCGCGCCACGGGCAAGGCGCGGCGCTCCGCCAAGAAGCTCGCGTTTGACCTGGTGGACCTCTATACCCGCCGCTCCACCGTGCAGGGCTACGCCTTTAGCCCGGACACGCCGGCGCAGGCGGACATGGAGGCGAGCTTCCCGTACGAGCTCACGCCAGACCAGAAATCTGCCATAGAGGACATCAAGGCGGACATGGAATCCCCCAAACCGATGGACCGCCTGCTCTGCGGCGACGTGGGCTTTGGCAAGACGGAGGTGGCCCTGCGCGCCGCCTTCAAGTGCTGTCAGGACGGCAAGCAGGTCATGGTGCTGTGCCCGACCACGATCCTTGCGCAGCAGCACTACGAGACGTTCTTCAAGAGGTTCACGCCCTTCTCGCTCGACGTGCGCGTGCTGAGCCGCTTTGTGACGCCTGCGCAGCAGCGCGAGGCGCTCAAGGGCTTTGCCGAGGGCGACGTGGACGTGCTCATAGGCACGCACCGCCTGCTGAGCGCGGACGTGAACCCGCACGACCTGGGCCTGGTGGTGATCGACGAGGAGCAGCGCTTTGGCGTGCAGCACAAGGAGCAGCTCAAGAACATGCGCGAGCAGGTGGACGTGCTGACGCTGAGCGCCACGCCCATCCCGCGCACCATGCAGATGGCCATGAGCGGCGTGCGCGACATGAGCCTGATCATGACGCCGCCCCCGGGGCGCCTTCCCGTCAAGGTCAAGGTGGGAGAGTGGGACCCGGACGTGGTTTCCGCCGCGATCCGCGCGGAGCTGGCGCGCGGCGGCCAGGTGTACTACGTGAGCAACCGCGTGACCACCATAGACGACGCCGTGGACCGCGTGCGCGAGGCCGCTCCCGAGGCCCGCGTGGGCGTGGCGCACGGCAAGATGAGCGCCCAGCAGGTCGAGGACGTGATGCTCGAGTTTGACGAGCACGAGATTGACGTGCTGGTGGCCACGACCATCATCGAGAGCGGAATCGACAACTCGCACACCAACACGCTGATAATCGAGGACGCGCAGCGCCTGGGCCTGGCGCAGCTGTACCAGCTCAAGGGCCGCGTGGGCCGCGGCCGCACGCAGGCGTACGCGTACTTCATGTTCCCGGGGCAGATTCCGCTGACGCCGGAGGCGACGGACCGCCTGATGGCCATAAACGAGAACCAGGACCTTGGCAGCGGCATGCGCATCGCCATGCGCGACCTTGAGATCCGCGGTGCCGGCTCCCTTGTGGGCGCGGAGCAGCACGGCAACCTGTCCAGCGTGGGCTTTGACCTGTTTACGCAGATGCTGGGCCAGGCCGTTGCGGAGGCCAAGGGCGAGGCCACGGCCGACCAGGCGTCCGAGGTCAACATCAACCTGCCGGCCGACTTCTATCTTGCGGAGGAGTACCTGCCCGAGGTGGACAAGCGCGTTCTGGCATACCGCCGCCTGGCATCTGCCACGGAGCTTGCGGACGTGGACCGCCTGCAGCAGGACCTGGAGAACAGCTACGGCGCCCTTCCGCTTGCCGGCAGAAACCTGCTGGACCGCGCGCGCATCCGCATACGCTGCCAGCGCCTGGGCGTGACCTCCGTCAGCCTGACGAGCGGCCGCATCAGCTACGTGGGGATCGAGGTGCCGCGCAAGGTGGCCCTGCGCCTCAAGGAGCGCCGCGCCGTGATCTACCCCAAGACCAAGAAGCTGAGCTACCCCTTCCACACCGGGCGCGAGGAGCTTCTGCCCGCCGCGCTTGGCGTGCTGGAGGAGGTCGGCGGCGACGACGAGGGCGAGGAGTAGCGATGGGGGAGAAGAACGAGGACGTGCAGGTTGCGGCCGAATTGCTGCCCGGCGATGCTGCCGCGGCCGACGCCGCGGACGAGCAGAGCCGCGCCCGCGCGGATGCGCCGGGCACGCACCCGGAGTTTGACCGGCTGGTGCGCACCGTGTGGCGCCTGCGCCAGGCGGACGGCTGCCCGTGGGACCGCGCCCAGACGCACCAGACGCTGGAGCGCAGCCTGGTGGAAGAGACCTACGAGGCCGTTGACGCCATCGAGCGGCAGAGCGACGCGCACCTGGCCGAGGAGCTGGGCGACGTGCTGATGCAGGTGCTGCTGCACGCGGAGATCGCGCGCGAGGACGGCGCCTTCACGATCGACGACGTGTGCCGGCAGATAAACCAAAAGCTGGTGCGCCGCCACCCGCACGTGTTTGGCGAAGCCGCGGCCCAAAGCGAGCAGGACGTGGGCCGCATCTGGGCTGACGTGAAGCGCCGCGAGCGCGAGGCCCGCGCGGCCGCGGGCGAGGGCGAGGCGGACGCCGCGCCGGAGGGCCTGCTCGACAGCGTGCCGCGCTCGCTCCCGGCGCTGCTGCAGTGCCAGAAGATATCCGAGCGCGCGGCGCGTGCCGGCTTCGAGTGGCCGAGCGAGGCGGACGTGTGGCGGCAGGTGGCCTCCGAGCGGCGGGAGTTTGAGGCGGAGCCCGCCGGGAGCGACGCCCAGGCCCTGGAGTTTGGGGACGTGCTCTTCTCGCTCGTGAACGTGGCCCGCTGGGAGGGGATCGACGCGGAGGCGGCCCTGGCCGCAAGCAACCGCAAGTTTAGATCCCGCTGGGGTGCGATGGAGCTCATGGCCCGCGAGCAGGGCGTCTGCCTGGACCAGCTGGACGTGGACGAGCTCAGCCGGCTGTGGGGCGAGGCCAAGCGGCTGGAGCGCGGGGAGGCAGCGGCAGACAACTGCAAGAAAGCCGCGCCGGCGGATGATCCCGCCGCGGACGGTCCCGCGGAGGGTCTCTGCTGAGTTTGCGGTCTTGGGATGGGGCTGGCGGCGGTGCGCCGGCCTCTGCTATAACTAAAGGCGCGCGCAAGGCGCGCAGCCTAAACGAAGCTCAAACGAAGACGATGGCGTGAACATGCAGAACCTGAAATCCCAGGGCGGCCCAGCCACCCTCAGCCCCCGCAGCGCCCAAGGCAGAAGGAGGACCGTGCAGACCGAAGACGGCAACCCCCAGGCAGGCGCAGGCAAGGCAAAGGTTGCGAGCGAGGGACGTCGCGCGCGTCGCGGCACTCCCAGGACGGACGGCCCCCTCAAGCACCACACCACAGGCACCAAGCGAGCGATAGAGGCCCAGGCCCTGGACCCCTCGCGCGACCGTGCGGGCGAGAAGGACGTGGCCCCTGGGCAGCAGCCCGTTGCGGCGCCCCGCCCCGCCATGAACGTGCGCGTGTCCCCGGCCGAGGGGCCGTCGACAGGTGCGGTGACGCCTGTGGCCGGTACGCCGCGCGCCGCCGGTATGCCGCGCACTGCCGTCCCGGCCGCGACCAGCGCCGGCACCGCTGCCGCGACGTCCGCAGCGCCGGCGGACCACAAGGAGGCCCTCGCGCAGAGCGAGGCCGCGTATGGCGTGCGCCGCTCGGCCACGTACGACCAGGTGCGCGACGCACGTGACGCCCGCGCCGCCCGTGCGCCCGAGCACGGCACGCCGCGCCGCGGGGCCGGCACGCCGCGGACCGAGGCCGGCGCCCGCCCCGAGCGGGCCGATGCCCGGGACGCGCGTTCCTCTCGCCCGGCGGATGGCCGTGGGCAGGATGCGCGCAGGCAGGCGCCAACTGCCCGCGAGCGCGCCGCGGCCGGTGCCGAGGCCGCTCGCGACACCGCCGCAAGCGCGCGCGACTTCGCGGTGCGCCACAAGCGCGCGTGGGTGGTTCTCGCCATCGTGTTTGCGCTGCTAGCAGCCCTGTACGGCCCCGCGCAGCAGTACTACACGTCCGTGCGGCGCTCTCAGGACCTACAGACAAAGTACGCCGCGCTCAAGAGCCAGAACAGCGACCTTTCCAGCGACGTCAAGACGCTCATGACCAAGAGCGGGATCGAGGACCAGGCGCGCAAGAACGGCTACGTGTATCCTGGCGAGAAGAGTGTGAAAGTTAAGGGCCTGAAGGAGGACGGAAAGGACCCCTCCGCGGCCATTACGTACAAGGACGACCGCACGTGGTACGTCAAGGTGCTTGACGTGCTGTTTGGATACGACAGGAAGACGGTGCTTAAATGACGCGCGTTGCGTGCATAGACATTGGGACGGTAACCGCTCGGCTGGCCGTGGCCGACGTCGAGGGCGGGCGCGTGGTCCGCATGCTCAAGCAGTCAAACATCTGCAACCTGGGCGAGGGCCTGACGCAGACGGGCGCGATCAGCCGCGCCGCCGCGGACCGCGTGACGGAATGCGTCGACTCGTACCTGGCGGCCGCCCGCGAGGCCGGCGCGCACAGCGTGTGCTGCACGCTGACCTCCGCCGCGCGCGACGCCAGCAACTCCGACCAGCTGCTCAACCGCCTGGGCCGCCGCGGCCTGCACGCGCAGGTCATCCCCGGCACGGTGGAGGGCTCCCTCACGTTCCTGGGCGTGGCGCAGGACTTTGCGGGTCACCGCATCCTGGTGGCGGACAACGGCGGCGGCTCCACGGAGCTGGCCGTGGGCCGCATGGACGCGCCGGCCGCGGGCGACGTGCCGGCCGATGCCGCGCCGGCGCCCAAGCTTGCACTTGACTGCGTGCGTTCCGTGGACGTGGGCTGCCGCCGCCTGACCGAGCGCTTCCTAAGCGCGCACGACGTCCCCACGGACCAGGAGGTCATGGCGGCCCGCGCATGGGCGCGCCAGATGTTTGACGACGCCGTGCAGGAGGAGAAGATCCTGCGCCTTGCCCCGGAGCGCCTCGTGACCACGGGCGGCACGGTGACGACGCTCGTGGCCGTCAAGCTGGGCCTGGTGCCGTACGACCCGCGCCGCGTGCACCTGGCCGAGCTCAGCCTGGGCGACGTGGAGGGCCTGCTGGCCCGCCTGGCCGCGATCCCCGTGGAGGAGCGCGCAAAGCTACCCGGCATACAGGCCAAGCGCGCGCCCGTGATCCTGGGCGGCGCCATCGCGGTGGCCGAGCTCATGCGCTCCGTCAACGTGGACCGCCTGACCGTGAGCGAAAGCGACCTGCTGTTTGGCCTCTCCATCTGCGCGGCGGCCACGGCGGAGGGCACGGCCAACCCGCTGGGCTGGGAGCCGGAGCTCACGCCCCTGCGCTAAGGCGCGGCGGCAGCGGGCGGCCCGCGGCGCGGTGGGAGCGGCGGCAGCCTGTGGTAAGGTAGCGACACTGGCGGCGCGACGGCGGCGCAATCACGCGGGGGCGTGGCGGAATTGGCAGACGCAGCGGACTTAAAATCCGCCGACTTTGGTCTTGTGGGTTCGAGCCCCACCGCCCCTACCAATAACAGACGAGCGGCGGGCGAGAAGAACGTTCTTCTCGCCCGCCGCCCTTTTCTTTCGGATGTCTGCCGCCGGTTTCGGCGCTTGCCGCACGCCCGGCGCTACGCGAAGTAGCCGTACACGATGCCGAAGAGGAAACCGCCGTACTCCACGATGCAGAACAGGATCATGAGCGCGTACTGGAAGGCGGAGGCGGAAAGCGGCGAGTTGGGCAGCGCCGTGACGATGGCCAGGATCGCGAGCACCGCGTAGATCGCGGCGATTGCGATGACGACGGCCCTGCGGACGCGTGCGTTGCGGGCGGCCTTCTGGCTGTTGGGCTCCTCGTCCTCGTTGGGGTTGAGCTTGTGCGCCAGGAACACGCCCAGCGCAAACAGCAGGACGGGCATGGCCACCAGGTCGAGCAGCGAGTCGAGCGCCGGGCTGTAGCGCGCGCCTGCGCCGCCCATCAGGCGGACAAAGTAGAAGAGCACGTACGCGGCCGAGACGATGACCAGTAGGTACGGTGCGTTCTTGCGGATTGTCTTCATGCGGGGCCTCCCGGCGGATTGTGCTTGAAGGTGCTGAAACGTAGCAAGTATATGCTATAAAAGTCTCAGACTTTACATCGTGTTGCGCTTGCGAAGCGGATGGGAACGGCATACTAACAGCATGCCGTGTCTCCTGGAATACTGCGATACGCGTTGGGCTATCGTTTCTTCCTTCTCATCCTTCGAGAACGCAGCGTTTGCCATCCTGCATGCAGTAGAGACACCTCTGCGGAGGACAACCCTAGATATTTTTCCAACAGAACTTTATCTACGTGCGCTATCAATTCCTCTGTTCTTTCTTGACGAACGAGGTGGTTTGCCATTTCGAAATCAAATTCGGCTGATGGGTCATAGGGGATCGGAAGATCTCTAGATTCACTTGGCTCGAATGTTAGAACGCCCCCTCCGTAGCTTCTTCCCATGAGTTCGCTCATTAAAAAAGTTAATGAATTATTGAACGATACAATCGCAGAACCGGCGTGCACGCCAGTGTGGAAACGTATCTTGTGCAGCGTGTCAGTGGAGTACGCGGCGGTTTTGTTCAATACTATTCGAGGGTATGCACCTACCTGTCTGTAGAAGAAGGCGTCTGGCTTCCAGGATGTGGGCACCTGATACCAAGGCGTCCGAATCCTGCACTTGTAGTTCTTGTTGACTCCCTGCATCTCGCCCTTTTTCACGTACTGCAGATCAGCTGCAGAAAGGCGGTTCTTCGGAAGAAAGAGAAGAACTTTCCTCCCCAAATCTACTTGGCTTTCGTAATCAGCGTCCGTCAAGCAGAGCCCGTCGAGTTGAAAGGACCTACTGATGATTGGAACACAAGAGTTCAATATGCTATTTTCCTCGGCTGTGCTCTTGTCTAGGACGAAGAAAGAGTTTTGGCCGCTTACCAAGCCCACGTTAACATCAAATAGGTTTGAGCACCTCCGGACATGTGGATCTTCAAGCAGCCTAGAAACCAGATCTATTGTCCTCTGGTCAAGATAGTACGCCTGCCACTTTGTAGAGTCGGGGAGTTTACGTTTCGGCTGAAGCGTCTGGATCTTCCGCGGCGTAAGGGTAGCGAGAGAGTCGGCATCTTTGAGCTCAATGATTCGAACGCCTCTATCTTTATCTTTTGCATGTCGTTCGGCTAGAAGGAGTATGACCTCCTGTTGCGCATTCTCGAAGATTAAATTCTCGAATGTGACGATGGAGACGCTCTCAAAATAGTCCATAAGGAAGTGTCGCGTTTCGGAAGCGTACTTCACTTGGAACAGCTCTGCCGGGATAACCATTCCGAGTCGTCCGCGATCGCTTATAAGGTGACTGCACACAACGAGGAAGGGTAGCCAAATGTTGGTAAGGCGGTTTGGCGAGAAACCATATCGGTGCATTAGCTCGAAAGCCTTTTCGCGGTATCGCTCTTCGAAATCCTGGTAGCGGATGAAGGGTGGGTTACCAACGATAGCGTCATATTTGGCGCCGTTAATTTTATCGGTGCAGAAGGTGAAGAAGTCCCCCGTGATGACTCTTCCGCCACATTTGGCCGCTTTCTTAGCCTCGCTATCATATAGCTCTATGCCCAGAATTGAGGGCTCGGGGTTAGTGCACCCAAGCTTAGAGAGACGTTCGTGGGCGGCGGCGATAAATGCGCCGTCCCCACAGCTTGGCTCAAGTATATTGTCCGAGGGAGATGTTATTGCCCAATTGCAAATAAAGCGAGCAACTTTATTTGGGGTGTAATATCCGCCTCGAAGCTTGTTAATCAAATCTGTCATGTAGTTACCGTTGCCTTCAGCTCCGGACTTACTTCGTATAGCGTATCCAGAGTAGACTCAAGCTTCTTCGTCGTGGCCTCTAATGACCTTGAGTAAAGTTCTTTATCACTTTTATCGTTTGCCTTGTCGCGTCTGACTGTCAGATTGCTCGCTTTTTTCACGAGCCTGATTACATCGTTATACTTTTCGACATCTTCTTTGCTGTCAAAGTCAATCCTCCGAATTGGCAAGTCTGAGACGAACTGCTTGCCATGGGAATAGTAACCGCCCCGGAACACGCTTGTTCTGCTTCGGACAAGCTCTTCAGTAAGCCAGTAGTTTAGGACTGCCTGTATATACTCTATTTGCTCGGGGACTCCAGGTCTCATTCTTAGACCGTAATACGGCCCATTTCCCCCACCAGTAAACATTATCGTTCCGCTCTGGTCGAGAACATAGCGAGGTCCGGTTGAAAGAACTGGCCAGATGAGATGCGCGCCGCCAGAAAACTTTCCAAGACTTTGGGACCTGCCGAACTTGTGCCAATCATTGCCTTTCCGTCGCGGGCTGACAGCCCTCTTGTCAAGGATGCTTTTTATAGATGTGAGGTAAGAATAAGCTTGTGGATACAACCTCTTGATGTCCGAAGCTGCTATCAGTACGGGTTTGCCATTCTTGAATACATAGGGAAACAGAATCTGACGATTAGGGCATGGTGATCCGTATTCTTCAAAGCTCACGTCCAATAGACACGGGCGACAGAGTTCTTTTTCTACATGCGATGTGTGACCAAGCATATCGACAAATGAAAATGCACCGTCTGATACTCCCGTAGGTTCAAATATATAAGCATCATCTTTACTCGTTTGGAGTCCTACGAATACCTCAGCAATGTCCGAGAGCTTTGAGCACGTCTTGTAGATAGAAGATAGGTGTTTAGTTAGCGCCTCCGGTGGGAATGCCCACGGGGCTTCGCTTAGGCTTTGGCTAGCGTATTCGGTTCCAGAACAGAGCGGATCTGCCATGAACTCAGAGAGCGAGGAGACCTGATTTCTCGTGAAAGATTTCGCTTTGCTTGGCGTTGCGACAAGTATGCAAGTGTACGTGCTCCGTTCGGGGAACACCTGGAGAGTTCCAAAGTCGATAATTTTTAGAACATGGCTTCCACTGGTCAACGTTAACCGAAGAGATTCTCCTGTCTTTGAGGTCATGAACTTGTTCGGAACTATCATTCCGAGCTTGCCGTCTTTTTTGAGCAATCCAAGCCCACGTTCTAGGAACAGCTGGTACTTGTCAAGAAGTTCAGCTTTTGCCACCTTGAGCTTGCATGATGGACTCCTGTAGAACCCATATTCCTTCGGAGTGTATTTCGCCATGTTCTGGACACGAATATAGGGTGGATTACCAACAACGGCATCAAAGCCATCAAAGGGGAATTCGGTTCTCCAGTCGAAAGGTCTCACATTTCGAAGCACGTCAATGCTGCTCGTCGCATACTTGTCATAGTCAAAATACTCATAGCCTACGAGGCTGTTCCCGCATTTTATATTGCTTGTCATGTCGGGCAGAAGCCGATTTCCTGTCATCGACCTGTATTCGTCGAGTTCTTCCGAGCTGCACCCCTCGAGAAGTCTAAGCGAGAGGCTCAACTGGGCGACCTCCACGGCACGCGGATCAATGTCAACGCCATAGATTGCCTCGGACAATATCTGACGCTTTCGCCAGTAGGGCAGATCAAGGCCCGATGGTTTCTGTATCAGCTCTATAGACGAGCTTTCTTCGCTGGCTACGCGAGCAAGTTCCTTGGCGACTAAGTACTCGTAGGTAGAGAGCAGGAAGTTTCCCGATCCGCAGCATATATCGGCCACCTTGCAAGGAAAGTGGATTCCTTCTAGGGTGTTCGCGACTATAGCATCGGTTACGGGTTTGGGAGTCGGTACCACTCCGTTTGATTCGATGGCCTCTGGGGTGTCAATAAAGCTGACCTTTCCATTATCAATGTCGACACGTTGGCCTAGGAACCTCTCGTAAATATGACCTATAACGTGCGGCTGTACGACGTTGAAGTCATAGGAGCTGTTCGGGTAGTAAAGGTCCTGGAAAATATTGATTAGCAGGTAGTCAGACACATGCCATGGAGCATCATCAATGTAATCGAATAGTCCAGAGTCATATTTCTTGTCTGCCGCTTCAAATGACTTGTGCAGATCTTCGTAGGATGTAATACGGAGTAGCTCTTCTGGGTCTTCGAAACTCCTGTCCTCGCAGACGCGAAGGAATACTATACGGTCGAGAAGCTTCTGTGTAAACGTATTGAGCGCGTCGCTGTCTTTAACGCCATGGTGGTCATAGATATCTTTTGCGATGTCTCCGCGCCAGGAGTTGATTTGCGCAAGGAACAGATCGTCGAATGGGACTTTGGCGGCTTGCTCCCGTGCGTCTATAAAGTTCAATGAACCATTCTCTACGGCTTTCTTCGAAAGCACGGAAGCAATCTCTTTGTATTTCGTCACATACTCGTCGTAGTGGTAGCAGGCTATGCGCGCGAAGCTGGCCGGCTGCCCTGTTGTAGGACGATACCCGCAGTCGTAGATTGCAAGGTCTTCGAAATTTGAAAGTACCGCGATGGAATGGTTGCCATTCCATCCATAACGGCGCGCCTGGAATGCTGGCCTTGGGTTTTTGACGATATCTACGCTTGGCTTTTTGGCCTCTAGGTAGAACTTGGTCTCTCCACCAATTCGAAAAGCATAGTCTGGCTTCTTGTTTGCATGGGCTTCATCCTCGTCATCAACTGTGACGGTCGCCTCGTGAATGACTTCGCGGCTATAAATAGACAGGCCAGACTCGTTGTCTACATCCCATCCCAAGATACAGAATAGCGGGTTGAGAAACTCCACTCTAAGTGACGTCTCTCCATACTTTGGGTTCGTGTACTCGGGTCTATTGGCCTTATAAGCCGAGACAAGGTTCCGTAGTCGGGCCAACGAATCGCTGCAAGTTGAGTTCATGCCGCCTCCCCCGCTATCGACACTGAAAAGACCTCGAGGGAGAGCGCTGCGAGTATGAGCCGTTAGCTTCATATTCGCCATCTCATCCTCGCGGTAACTGTCGTGTGGTGAATTATACCTACTGCAGAAGACACGAATTGATTGAGGGGTGGCAGTGCACCCTAAGGCGGAGAACGTCTCAATGTGAGCCACGGGTGTGGTGACCAGTTGCGGCCGGTCGTGGCGGCGTGATGGAAATTTGGCCACGCGTAAGGATGGCGTAATGCGACGCGCTGCGGGGGCGTACAGTCATCCTGTTCACTAATTGTCCTGTCCACAACCTGTACACGGCTGGGCCGTGCGGCTGTGGCAATTGGGGGTGCGCATGGCTGACACGGACTTTGGCTTTCCCACGCCGGACGGGCGGGCGGAAGCGCCCGCGGCCGCGGGGCAAGGCGCCACGCTCCTCTCGCCCAGCTCGCCCGATCCCCT
>Ga0214925_100638_pt1 | contig 13719 bp, 7 predicted proteins | sample Stichaenrichment_FD_168299 | JGI IMG/M metagenome (GOLD analysis project Ga0214925, IMG submission 168299) | Xylose enriched microbial communities from anaerobic bioreactor in Madison, Wisconsin, United States - 63SRT | ecosystem: Engineered > Bioreactor > Anaerobic > Unclassified | place: USA... | reverse complement strand
CGAAATGTCCTTGTCAGGATCTTGGCTCTCAAGATGCAAAAGTTGGGCTATCACGAGGTTTGCAGAATCTCGGGTGATCTCTTCGCCAAGGAAGACGATCCGGTCGTTCAGCAGGCGGGAATAGATGTCATAGCTACGCTCCCCCCGTGGCGTTTGCTCGACTACGTAGGGAATGAGGGGGATATTCGTCGGGTTGTGCATGGAGTACTTCCTTTCTTCACGTGTGGTGACATCCTACCCCATGGCGAAGGCATCAAACACACGTTCTAGAAAAGCGTGCCCCCGACCAAACTGTCCAAGGCACGCTACTTTCTCATATACCGTAAGCAATGCTACTCGGTTTCCGGCTCCTTTTCGGCCTCTTCGCCTTCATCGCCTTTGGTCTCTTCAGGCTCTTCAGCCTTCTTCGCACGCGCCTCAGCAACCTCATCGACCTCGCTCACCTTAGCATTGTCAACGAGCCAATCAACTGCCTTGCTGCGGCGAATCGACTGCCGCACTGCTGGCAGGCGGCCATCTTGCTTGAACTCTGCAATGGAAGCATCGATGTCTTTCGCTTGAGAGTTCTTGAACTCTTTGCAAACATCTTCGTCTGTGCACTCAATCCCCAGCTTTTCGACCAAGGCATCCAAAGCCAGTGACTGACGCGCACGATCTTCAGCCTGCTCGTGAAGGTCGGCAAGGAAATCATCGCTTTTTATTTGTCGTGCGTTGAGGTACATATCCAAGTTCATGCCCCGACGGCTGAGCTGTCCCAAAAACTCATTGGCCAGCTCAGAGAAGACCTGATTTTGATAGTCCTCAGGGACTTTCTCAAGATCAAGCTGCTCCCCAATCGCAGCTACTGCGCGATCCTCCTTGAGGCCAGGCAAGCGCTGCTTCTTATCCTGCTCGATCTCCTCTTTGACAGCGTCGCGAAACTTCTCCACGGTGTCAAAGCCAAAGCTTGACTTTGCAAACTCATCTGTCAGCTCGGGAGTCACAGGCTTTTTGATGGAGGTAACGGTCACAACAGCCTCAAAGTTACGATTGCCTTTCTCGTCTGCCGGTTCCGGATCTTCCATGCGATGCTCGCGTGACCAGGTGATGTCCTTCGTCTCCCCGACTTTCATGCCGACGACCGCGTCAACGAATGCCTTCGGCAGATTAGGGTTCGCCAGGCCCAAGGTGCGCGCTTCCCCTGCGAGCTCAGGGACGTTAAGCTTGTTCTCCACCTTGGCAACTATCATGTCGCCCGCCTTGACAACAGCGGCGTCGGGATCATCCTCGTAGGTGGTGTGATAGCTCATGAGCTGCTCGACTTGTGCGTCGATCTCGGCTTCCGTGGCAGTCGCAGGCGGCATCTTGATCGCCGGCGCGTCATAGCTCTTAAGCTCACAAGAGGGGGGCACGACGACGGTGCATGAGGTGTGATACTCCTCATGTTCGACCACGGGCTCCACATCCTTGCCCCAGTCAGGCCGCTTCACCGGAACAATGTCAAGCTCTTCGATCATATACGGCTGAACGTGCTGCATGAGGTCATCAGTCGCCTGGGCAAGTACGCCCTTGCGCCCCACAATGCTGTCGATAACAGGCCGAGGGGCGTGGCCTCGACGAAATCCTTGGAAGTTGTATTTGTACGCGATGTCCTTATATGCCTGCTTGACAGCCGCATCTACGTCCTCCGCAGCTACGGTGACCTTTACTGCCACCTTGTCATCAGCGGCCTTCTCAGAAGTGACGGTGATCTTCAACATTCCTCCAGTGTCTCATGCTGGCTGCCGCAAGGCGGAAGCCTTAGCTGTATCTTGTGAGTGCCTGGTGCGGGCGAAAGGACTCGAACCTTCATGGGAGATAGTCCCACTGGAACCTAAATCCAGCGCGTCTACCAGTTCCGCCACGCCCGCACATTCGCACACAAGAGTAGATAATAGCAAACGTATCACGTTTTAAGACGCAAAACTCATTACATGTGCGTAGGCGGCACGCGCAAAGGCATAACTTACGATCTCTGCACACACCATCGCGCCACGCAATCAGCCGATCATCGATGGAAGGTCTTGTAACGCATACACATCGAGCGTGCGCCCGCGCACAGCGGCAAGAGCCTGCACGAGTGCCGTCGCGCCCGACAGCGCCGTCACAAGCGTCACACCGCGATTGACCGCTTCAGAGCGCATGCGCTCGGTATCGCCGCGAGAGTCGTGCCCGTGAGGGGTGTTGATGATAAAGCCCACCTCCCCTGAGGCAATTTCGTCGAGTACGTTCGGGTGGCCCTCCGAAATGCGGCACAAGACGCGACAGCCGATGCCGGCTGCGCGCAGCGTCTTGGCCGTTCCCGCAGTGGCCATGATGGCATAGCCGAGATTTGCCAGCGCAAGCGCGACAGGCGCGATCGCGCGCTTGTCGCGGTCACAGACTGAGATGAATGCGGTGCCCTTCTCCGGCATCTCATAGTCAATGGCCTGGCGCGTCTTGGCATACGCCTCCGGAAACGTGCGTCCCACTCCCATAACCTCGCCTGTCGAACGCATCTCTGGGCCAAGTGAGATCTCAGCTCCGGGAAAACGGCTCCAGGGCATTACCGCCTCCTTGACGGCAAAATAGCCACGAGGCGCAGCCTCATCTGGCAGCTCACCTGCCGCACGTAGCCCAGCTATGCTCTCTCCTGCCATTATGCGAGCAGCAAGACGTGCCAGCGGCATACATGTCGCCTTCGAAGAAAATGGTACGGTGCGACTCGCCCGCGGGTTGAGCTCAATGACGAAAACTTGCTCATCTTTGATGGCGAACTGAATGTTCAGCAGGCCTTTAATCCCCACTGCCAATGCGAGGCGCGATGTGATGTCACGTACGTGGGCGACGAGGGCATCAGATAGCGAAAACGGCGGGAAGCAGCATGCCGAGTCGCCGGAGTGTATGCCACACTCCTCAATGTGCTCAAGCACTGATCCCACATAGCACTCACGTGTGTCACACAGTGCGTCCACATCAAGCTCGATGGCATCCTCAAGAAAAGCATCGAGGTAGACGGGATGGTCGGGGGTGACACGCATAGCAGTGGACATGTAGGTGGCAAGTTCCGCGTCATCATAGACGATGGCCATGCCACGACCGCCAAGCACGTAGCTCGGCCGCACAATAAGCGGATAGCCGATACGCCGCGCCGCGGCGCGGGCCTGCTCATCTGTTTGTGCCACGCATGAGGGGGGATAGGCGATGCCAAGACTTTCGAGGAGCGAAGAGAACCTCTCACGGTCCTCCGCAAGGTCGATCGCGTCCGATTGCGTACCCAATATGGGCACGTTAGCCTCAGCAAGGCGGCGAGCCAGATTGATAGGCGTCTGGCCACCAAGGGTCACGATCACGCCCTTTGGATGTACCACCTCAACGACATCCATCACATCCTCGAAGGTTAACGGCGCAAAGTAAAGACGATCGGACGTGTCGTAGTCAGTTGAGACCGTTTCGGGATTGCAGTTGACCATGACAGTCTCAAAGCCCTGTTCATGGAGGGCATAGCTCGCATGGACACAGCAATAGTCGAACTCTATTCCCTGGCCAATGCGGTTCGGGCCTGCTGATAAGATCATCACCCGTGGCCTCACAGGCTCACGGGGATCGGCAGGCGCAGCACTTCCTGCCATTTCGCCGTCGGCCTCGTAGCTAAGATAGTGATAGCTTGTGTGCGCTTCGAATTCACCTGCGCAGGTATCAACGGTGCCGACCTTGGGCCGCACCCCCTCTACCTCCCTGAGCGCACGCACCACCCGTTCGTCGGTCTTTGTAAGATGGGCAAGCTGAGCGTCGGAGAAGCCAAGCTGCTTTGCAGCGAGCATGCGCTTTCTGTCAAGCCCCGAAAGGCCCACCTCTGCAAGGTGGCGAGCGACGCAAACAATATCTGACATGCGCAATAGGTACCACTTGTCTATTCCTGAGAGCTCATGAAGGCGCTCACAGGTCCAGCCACGACGAAGGGCTTCGACGATATAGAAAATGCGCTCGGGCGTCGGCGTGCTTACACGTTGGACAAGCTCTGCTGCCACTACGTCAGCCAGCCTGTCCGTCTTGTCATTGGCAAGAAGGCCGGTATAGCCTTGCTCAAGCGATCGAAGCGCCTTTTGAAGCGCTTCCTCGAAGCAACGGCCTATTGCCATGACCTCTCCTACCGATTTCATGCGCGTGGTGAGCGTCTCAGAGGTGCCCTTGAACTTCTCAAAAGCGAACCTCGGAACCTTGACAACGCAGTAATCAAGCGCTGGCTCAAAGCAGGCAGGAGTCTTCAACGTGATGTCATTGGTGATCTCGTCAAGGGTGTAGCCCACAGCAAGCAGCGCTGCAGCCTTGGCTATAGGAAAGCCCGTCGCCTTGGAGGCCAGCGCCGACGAGCGGCTCACGCGAGGGTTCATCTCGATTACGAGCACGCGGCCGTCATGAGGGTTCACGGCAAACTGCACGTTCGATCCTCCCGTCGCAACTCCTACGCGCTCCAAGATCGCAATTGAGTAGTCGCGCAGGTGCTGAAGCTCCTGGTCGGTCAAGGTCTGAGCTGGCGCCACGGTGATGGAGTCACCTGTATGAACGCCCATGGGGTCAAGGTTTTCAATGGAGCAAATCACGATGCCATTTCCAGTCGCATCGCGCATGACCTCCATCTCAATTTCCTTCCAACCTTCCACTGACTCCTCGACGAGCACTTCATGCTCCGGTGAGAGAGATAGGCCCTGGGAGGCGATACGCGTGAGGTCAGCTTCGTTGCGGGCGATGCCACCCCCTGCGCCACCAAGCGTAAAGCTTGGTCGTATGACAACGGGATATCCGAGCTTTTGAGCCTCTGAGTAGGCTTGTTGCATGTTGTGAGCAAATCCGGAGCGCGCAACCTCAAGGCCAATGTCGCGCATTGCAGCTGCGAAAAGCTCTCGGTCTTCGCCGCATTTGATCGAATCGAGGTCACAGCCAATGACCTCGACGTGCTCACGAGCGAGCACGCCTGTCTCGCCAAGAGCAACCGCACAGTTAAGCGCCGTCTGGCCGCCCATATTCGGAAGCAGGGCATCAGGATGCTCGCGCTCTATGACCTTTGACACAGAATCGACGGTAATGGGCTCGACATAGGTCCGATCCGCAGTATTGGGATCAGTCATGATCGTTGCGGGATTCGAGTTCACGAGAACGACCTCGTACCCCTCACGTCGCAACGCCCTGCAGGCCTGCGTGCCGGAATAGTCAAACTCACACGCTTGGCCTATAACGATGGGACCACTTCCGATGACGAGAATTTTGTGAATGTCAGTCCGTTTTGGCATTTAGAAGCGCCTTCCCTTAGCAAAATCGATAGCCAGATAGTTGTTGCTTCCTCTTTTCGACATAAGGCGCATAAATGCTTTGAAAAGATAGCGAGAGTCATGTGGTCCCGGGCAGGCTTCAGGGTGATACTGCACAGCAAACGCGGGCTCATCGAGCAGCTGAAACCCCTCAGGCGTACCATCGTTCAGATTGACATGGGTCAGGCGCACACGCCCGTGATGAGCGCTTTGGATCACAGGAGCGATGTGATGCTGAGACCAAAATCTCAGGTCATCGCTATGATATGCCGTCTCCCCACCTGACTGTGAGGAGATCAGCGGACCGATTGCGTCATCCCAGACAAGGCCATAGTTGTGGTTTTGCGCCGTAATTTCAACGCGACCTGTTAGCAGGTTCATCACAGGCTCGTTTCCCCCATGATGACCAAATGGCAGCTTTTCAAGCGAGGCCCCTATGGCATGCGCAAGGATCTGGTTGCCTAAGCAGATCCCAAAGGTGGGCACATGGCCAAGAAGGGCCTCAGCTGCCTCAGAGGTCTGAGAGATATTTGAAGGATCACCGGGGCCATTAGAGAAAAATACGCCGTCAACAGCTTGCCCCTGGCCAGCATGCAAGATCTCATCCGCTGTCGCATTCCAAGGGACAGTGGTAACTTCGCAGCCGACGCGCGCAAGCTCGCGGGCAATGCCTCGCTTCTCACCACAATCGACTGCGACGACATGAAAGTGCATCTTCGATGGAGCTGAGATTGAGGACATCTGCTTGCAACTTACATCAGCTACAAAATTATGCTGTGAGATGCTCTCTGAGCAGCGCACCCTTCGCAGCAGATGCTTGATATCAAGATCAGTGGTAGAGATCGCTGCTCGCATTGCGCCGGCACTACGAATTCGCAAGGTAAGCGCACGCGTATCAATACCTTCGATAGCGACAACGCGTTGCGAGACAAGCAGGTCGTATAGGCTTTCTTTGCTTGTCCAATGGGAAGGGGTCCGACACAGGTCATGCACGACAAGACCGCGCAGGGGCAGGCCTGCTGATTGCGCAACTGAAGGCGCTATGCCATAGTTGCCGATCTGAGGATATGTAAGACACACAATTTGTCCTGCATAGCTGGGATCAGAGACTATCTCTTGGTATCCGGCCATAGAGGTATTGAAAACGATCTCACCGAACGCCTCGCCGGATACGCCAGCTGATCTCCCGCGAAACGCCGTACCATCTTCAAGCACTAGAAGCGCTTCTTGGGAGTCCAACCCCTGTGCTTCGCCAACGAGCAGATTCATAGGCCTAGCCTCTCTTTCCTTGTCGGTATCTCTGTACCGCCTTTTAAAGGTCATTTGGTATTTTGAGGTATTGGTATTCACTTTTTTGATAGTTTTCCATTTTGTTACACAAAATGGAAAACAAGAGCCAAAGGTGGTCCGCAGTTTTGGCGACTTGCGTAAAAAGTCAGGACCTTGCCTTTACAGGCAAGGTCCCGATCGTTACAGAAGAGCCCCGTGCATGTTCCCTAGCAGATGCCTTGAGCCATCATCGCGTCGGCAAGCTTCAAGAACCCCGCGATATTAGCACCGAAGACAAGGTTGCCAGCGTGGCCATATTCTTTTGCCGCGCTGCTTGAGGCCTCATAGATATCGGCCATGATCTCTTTCAGTCGCCGGTCAACCTCTTTGAAGCTCCATGACAGATGCTCGGCATTTTGGCTCATTTCCAATCCTGAGACCGCAACGCCACCAGCGTTGGAAGCTTTTCCTGGAGAGAAGAAGACCCCCTTGTGTATCACATAGTCAGTTGCGTCTGCCGTTGTCGGCATGTTAGCTCCTTCGACAAGGTACGCGCAGCCATTGGCAACGAGCCTCTTTGCATCATCGAGATCAAGCTCGTTTTGCGTTGCGCAAGGCATGGCAATGTCGCAGGTCTCGCCCCAAGGGCGCTCGTTTGCGTGGTAGACAGAGCCGGGACGTGTCGAAGCGTACTCAGTCAAGCGAGCCCGATGAACTTCCTTAACCTTTTTGAGCGTCGCGAGGTCAATGCCATCGGGATCGAAGACATAGCCGTTAGAGTCTGATACGGTAAGGACCTTAGCTCCCAACTCCTCTGCTTTTTGGACAACATATATTGCAACGTTGCCAGCTCCTGAGATGCATATCGTTTTCGACTCCAGCGGATGTGCGGCGTCTGCTGGGGCTCCCTCCCTCTCAGCAACCATATGAGTCAAGAAGTATACGACGCCAAAGCCTGTGGCCTCAGTGCGCCCCAGAGAGCCTCCGAATGACAGCCCCTTGCCAGTCAGCGCGCCTGACCACTCATTTCGCAAGCGCTTATATTGGCCGAACATGAAGCCGATCTCTCGAGCACCTGTGCCAATATCGCCGGCAGGCACGTCTGTGTTGGGCCCTATGACACGAACGAGCTCAGTCATGAAGGATTGGCAGAAAGCCATGACCTCGCGATCAGACTTGGCCTTGGGATCGAAGTCAGAGCCTCCTTTAGCCCCTCCCATGGGCAGCGTGGTGAGACTGTTTTTGAAGGTCTGCTCAAAGCCAAGGAACTTCAGTATTGAAAGGTTGACGGAGGGATGCAGACGTATGCCACCCTTATATGGGCCTAAAGCAGAGTTGAACTGCACGCGATAGCCCTTATTGACCCTAACCTTGCCGTTGTCGTCAATCCAAGGAACGCGAAAGATTACGATGCGCTCTGGTTCGACGAGGCGTTCAAGCAGGGAAGCTTGCTCAAATTCCGGATGCGCCTTTAGCGCAGGCTGTAGGCTGAACAATACCTCACTGACTGCTTGGATGAACTCAGGCTCGTACGGATAGCTCGTCTGCAGATGCTTTATAACCCTTTGCGGATAGTCCACGTCTAACCTTCTCTTGTAGATTTACAGATTTTAATGACTGCATATATGTTTCAGATTAGTTACGATAACAGCAGAGAGTAGCCTGTTTATCCTGTATTTTCTCTTATTTTCAAATATTAGAAATATATTAGAAATCTTTTCCTTAGCTTCTTTGGGATTGTTGTTGGAGCCCAAGTCCCCTATAATCCCTATGTTCGACGGGGCGTAGCGCAGCTTGGTAGCGCATCTGCTTTGGGAGCAGAGGGTCGCCGGTTCGAATCCGGCCGCCCCGACCAACCGTAAGATCTGTACTCCGCACAAAGTGAGTGGTCTCCACAAGCAAGTTGAGCTATCCTATGGGGGCTGTGCGGCGGTAGTTCAATTGGTAGAGCGGCAGCCTTCCAAGCTGCTTGTTGCGGGTTCGAGTCCCGTCCGCCGCTCCAAATGCAAAAAAACCGGGCTCATAAGAGCCCGGTCTATGTACTTCCTCTATACACCTGCGCCTTATTTCTTAACGGCGTTTTGCAGTGCAGCTTTAACCTCTGCAGCAGTGTCAAGCTTCATAACTTTATCTGTAAGCTCATCTGCCTCGGCCTTCGACCATTGCGAGATGATGTGACGAGTCCTCAGTATTGAAGGGGCGGATACAGAAAACTCACTAAGGCCAAATGAGATCAATATGGGAATCAGCAGCGGATCGGCGGCAGCCTCTCCACACATACCTACCATGATGCCAGCCTTGCGCCCCTCGCCTATGATGCGCTGAAGCGAACGCAAGACGGACGGCTGGTACACTTGGTACAGATACGCTACGCGGTCATTGCCTCTATCAGCACACATCGTGTAGCCAATCAGATCATTGGTCCCAATGGAGAAAAACGAGCATTCTTGGGCAAGCAGGTCGGCGATCAACGACGCAGAAGGCGTCTCGATCATCGTACCCACCTCAATGTTCTTGTCATATGCAATGCCTTCCGCGTCAAGCTCGGCCATGCACTCCTTGATCAAGGCTTTCGCCTGTCGCACCTCGTCAAGCGTCGTAACGAGCGGCAACATAATCTTCACGTCGCCATAGGCGCTCGCGCGAAGCAGAGCTCTCAGCTGAACTTTGTACTGGTCAGGATTGCTGAGGCAGTAGCGCACTGCACGAAAGCCCATAAATGGGTTGTCCTCATGCTTGAGATTGAGATACGGGATCTCTTTGTCGCCACCCACGTCAAGCGTACGAATGATGACCGGTTTGTCCTTCATGCGCAGCGCCACCTTTTGATAGGCAGCAAACTGCTGGTCCTCCGACGGCAGCTCGGTGGCGTCCATGAACAAAAACTCCGAACGGAAAAGACCGACTCCCTCAGCATCATGCTCGATAGCAATATTTGCATCATCGGGATTGCCGATATTTGCAACAAGAAGGACTTTCTCGCCATCGGCAGTGCGCGTTTTCTTGCCACGATATGCCTCTAGCTTCTTCTTCTCGTCAGCGAGGATCTCAGCCTTGAAATTATAAGAATCCAGCTCTTTGATCGAGGGATCGGTGATGACCTGACCGTTAGTCCCGTCAACGATAAGCATGTCCCCTGTCTTAACCTCAGCGGTCACGTCAGGAGCGGAAAGCACTGCGGGTATCTCCAATGCACGGGCAATGATCGCGGAGTGGGACGTGCGCCCACCGGTTTCTGTGACAATGCCGACGATGTTGTTCTTGTCAATATCAGCTGTCATGGACGGAGTGAGCTCATGGACGACCACAACGGAGTTCTCGGGCAAATGGGAGAGATTGACCACTTCCTTGCCCAACAGATTAGCTAGAAGGCCTGTCTTGACGTCAAGCACGTCAGCCGTGCGTTCGCGGATCACTTCGTTGTCAGATGCCGCAAAGACGTTGTAAAACATATCGCAGGTGTCTGAGACCGCCTGTTCAGCACACATCCCCCCCGCAATGGAATCGTTGATCATGGAGCTCATGCCCTCATCTGTGGCGATGTCAACATGGGTTGCCATGATGCCGGCTTCCTTTTCACCCACTGACACCTTCATCCGCTCAACCTGAGCTTCAGTCTGTTCGACGAACTTATCAAGTGCGGCCTGATACCGCGCCTTTTCAGCGCTGGGATCGGCCGGCGTAGTAGGCGTAAAAGAAAGGTCCGGCTCGACGGCAACGCGCGCCACACCGATGCCAATCCCTTCTGATGCACTTATCCCCTCGATCATGCGAGCTCCTCCTGTTGCAGCCTATACTATATATCACGTCACTCGGGCGTGCTTTGCCTGATGACAATGCATAGCTCACAATGGTACATTCAGATCATACGTGAGTGGGAACCTTCTTTATGGTCTACCCACCAATCATGTCATTGAGACGGGCATAGACACGATCGATGGTAGCCCGCTTTGCGATGCCCTTGCTGGCCGCTGTAGCCGTGCCGCATGCGGAAGCGAAGCGCAACGCAGTCTCGTAGTCAGCACCGGCATTTACTTTCGCAATAAATCCAGCGACCATAGAATCGCCCGCGCCAGTGGCGTTGACAAGGCGAATCTTAGCTGTCGGAACAATATGCTCCAAACCGTTCTCGTCAAGCAGCAGCGACCCGTGAGCTCCGCACGAGACGATGACGTTTTGCGCCCCCATCTCATGGAGCTGATGCGCATATGGCACGCAGTCCTGTGGCGTTTCAGGATGGGATTTGAAGATCCGCCCAACTTCATGATTGTTCGGCTTGATAAGAAACGGCTTGGCATCGAGGGCCTGAAGGAGAAGCGTGCCCGGTGCGTCCACAACAAAGCAGATGCCTTGACCCTCTAGACGCTTCATGATTATCTCGTACATATTTTCAGGGAGTGACTTGGGAATGGAGCCGGTAAGCACCAAAGTGTCCCCGCTGCCAATGCCATCGATCCTCTCGAGCAGCTCGTCGACCTTTTTCTCGGATATCTTAGGACCCATGCCGTTGACCATCGTCATCGTGATGCCAATAAGTTTGACGTTGATGCGCGTGAACCCTTTATCAAGGCGCACAAAATTGCAGGTGAGACCAGCATCCTGCAACATCTGCAACATATAATCCCCTGTGAAGCCAGCCAAAAGGCCAAGGGCTACGTTAGTCACCTTGAGCTCGTTGAGGAGCGTTGAAACATTGATGCCGTTGCCGCCACAGTAAATCTCTTCGCTAGAGGATCGGTTTGTATAGCCCATATCGAGAGTGAGGGGATGCATAACGTAGTCAATGGCGGGATTTAAGGTCATCGTGTATATCAACGCGATCTCCTTTCTAAAAACCTATGGGTCTATTTTTACACATTGCAGTAAGCCTTGATACGAAAAGATCGGCCGAAGTTGAAATGAGCAGATCGGCCGATTTCAAAGATGACATAAAAGACTCTGAAACCTATGATACCTAAAAAGTCGTTCCACTTTACCGAGAGTGATACCCATGAATGCAGACTCATCAAATCCCGCGCACAAAAAGCGGGAGAGAGAGGAGGGGCATCCCGGAGACCAAAGATCTCAAAGGATCGAAGGACTCAGCGGCAGGCGCGCGTTCAATAAGAACATGGCGCGGCGGTATGAAGGCCGCGCAACCATCCCTCATAGCTGCAATGAGGGCGCAACTGATCGAGCAGGGCTGAGTGCTGCGCAAGGCAATAGGATAGCGCAAGGCAGGGCACGCCCCGGCCTACGCCAAGGATCTCAGCAAGTTGAAATGATAGATCACGCAGACAGCCACCAGTACGATGCTAACAAGCAAACGGGCAAATGGCACATCTGCAAGATGTACAAGGTGCGGCAAACACAGAAAAAGAAAGCTCCCGTGCACATTGTTAGGCGTATTATTTTCTTCAGCATGGCTGTGGTACTGCTTGCCACGCTTTTCGTTGACCACACCGGCACAGCAGACATCGAATTTGTCCGTGCACAGACAGAAGGCGCCCTCGAGAGCTTCTCTGCGCTCAAAGACCAGCTGAAGCAGCAAGACATCCAAGGTGCACGGCAAAGTGCCAATGCGATTGCCCAACATGCAGCTAACATCGAGAGCACAACGAACAACCCTACCTGGAAGCTATTGGTACGTTTTCCCAACCTCAACTCAGACATAACATGCGCGACGCAGCTCGCCTATGCGACAGAGGAGCTGTCCGAGCAGGTTGTTGGCCCCTTTATCAATGCGCAAGACCAACAAGGGGACTTTGACCTCCTCAAGGAGGGCCCCACACTAGATCTGGATTTGCTCATACCAGCAGCTACTGCCCTTTCAGCGTCAGATTCTGCCGTCAAAGAAATCTCAGCTCGCCTTGACACCCTTCCAGCTGCAAGATCAACGCAACTCTCGCAGACCATCAACGAGATGCAGGATTGTCTATCAACGCTTAAGGCCTCTACCGCTGCCGCAGCCCTTTATGCGCCGCACCTGTCCTCGCTGCTTGGCGGCCAAAGCCCCCATGCATACTTGCTCGTTATACAAGACGGCACACAAGCTCGCTCACTCGGTGGGGCTGCTATCAGCGTAGCTGTTCTTAAGGTAAGCAAGGGACAGCTCCTTTTGGCAGACTTCGCCTCGGTTAAGTCCCTTGGCTCCCTCACACAAGCAGTTTCAGCAACCGAGGAGGAAAAGGATCTTTTCGGCAAGGACGTCACAACGGATATGTCAGCCATGACAGCTGTACCTGACTATACGCGGGCTGCAGCGATGCTATCTGAGGCCTACAGCAAGCTCACCGGCACATCTGTTGATGGCGTCATCATGATCGACGCCGTTGTTCTGCAGCGCCTCATGACTTTTACGGGCGCTGTCACGCTTTCGGACGGCAGCGTCGTTGACAAGGACAATGCCGCATCATACCTACTGCATGACATCGCAACAAGCCAACCTTATGCAGCCCAATCATCCCTTTTCACCTCTGTCGCAAAAGAGATACTTCAGAGCGCCCTCTCGAAGATGGATACAATGAGCGTTTTTGATCTGGCATCTGATTTTCAGCGTTCCATGAGCGAGGGGCGTTTGCTCTTATGGACGAGCTCCCAAGAAGATGAGGCGATGCTCGAACAGCTGGACATCGCAGCGTCTGCGGCAACGGACTCCGACCAGCCCGAGCTTGGTGTTTATATCAACGACCAAACGCAAGGAAGGATCGATTGGTATCTCGAGGCCACAACCTCAATAGGGGATGCCGCAATAGACCAAGATGGAGCCATCGTCTATAACGTAACTACAACGTTGCACAATAGCCTCTCCGAGGACGAGGCTTCCGAGCTACGTGACAGTAGCAGCGGCTTTTCAATCACAGGCGCTCTCGCATACAAGCTTAGCTGGGCAGAGATGCTGACAAAGCTTTACCTCATAGCTCCGGAAGGAGGCAGCATTTCTGATCTGCATGTTTCAAGTGATGGAGAAATTACTTCCTTTTCACAGCAAGGTGAGGCTAGCTATGAGGGCCGAAGCGTGGCTTTTGGTCTCGCCCAAATCGCAGGAAGCGAGACGCTAACCCTGAACTACCAGGTTCGATGCGCCGCAGACTCACAGCCATTGAGACTTCGCAGCACACCTTCGTGCCTGACTGCGAGCTAAGAGATTCTAAAAAATTAAAAA
>Ga0214925_100636_pt1 | contig 13735 bp, 10 predicted proteins | sample Stichaenrichment_FD_168299 | JGI IMG/M metagenome (GOLD analysis project Ga0214925, IMG submission 168299) | Xylose enriched microbial communities from anaerobic bioreactor in Madison, Wisconsin, United States - 63SRT | ecosystem: Engineered > Bioreactor > Anaerobic > Unclassified | place: USA... | reverse complement strand
GACGACGTGCCTGCTGCCGCTCCCTGATTAGGTCGTTCTCATATTTATTTTTCAAAGACCCTTTGAGGGTTTGTTTGCTATGCCCTCTACACGGTTTCTAACCGCCCGCCTCTTTTTTCAAACTTCTATCTCCTTCTTCATTTTTCAGTCTGAGTATAAGGTTGAAGGAGAATGTTGTCAACCTTATTTTGATTTTAGGTTGACAATTTGTTTTAGTTTTTAGTTGACGATTCTGTACGATGTGGCGCCTTTTACTAAAATAGTATAGGCAGAAATTTTATATTTTGAAACGATACCCTACACCCCAGATCGTCTCAATATACTGCGGCTTAGCCGTATTAAACTCTATCTTTTCACGGATCTTCTTGATATGTACTGTGACTGTCGCAATGTCTCCTACAGAGTCCATATTCCAGATCTCCCGGAACAGCTCCTCCTTGGTAAATACATGATTGGGATTCTCTGCCAGAAAGGTAAGCAGGTCAAATTCCTTGTTAGTGAACGTCTTCTCCTCGCCATTGACCCACACCCGTCTGGCCGTCTTATCAATCCGGATTCCACGGATTTCAACAATATCATTCTGGGGATGGCTGCTCACGAGACGATCGTACCGTGCCATATGTGCCTTTACGCGGGCCACCATTTCGCTGGGCGAGAACGGCTTTGTCATATAATCATCGGCACCCAGACCCAGTCCGCGGATTTTGTCGATATCATCCTTCTTGGCCGAGACGATGATAATCGGCGCATTTTTTTTCTTGCGGATTTCCTTGCAGATTTCAAATCCATCAACAACAGGAAGCATCAGATCAAGAATGTACAGATCATAATCCTGCTCCAGGGCTCTTTTCAGCCCTTTATCTCCATCATTTTCTATATCCACCTCAAATCCCGAGAGCTCCAGGTAATCCTTTTCAAGCTCTGCTATGGATTCCTCGTCCTCAATGATCAGAATTCTGCTCATGTTTTTCCTCCTGATATTTACGCAATACGAAATACAGCACCGTTCCTACTCCCAGCTTGCTGGTTGCCCAGACCTTTCCCTCATGGTCCTCAATGATCTTCTTCACAATGGACAGCCCGATACCGCTGCCTCCCCTGGAGCTGCGGGCCTGGTCACTGCGGTAAAAACGATCGAAAATCCTGGGAATATCCTTCTGGGCGATGCCCCTTCCGTTATCCTCTATCTCAACCTGAATGAAATCACCGACATCCCGCAGCCGGATGTTGATAACCCCCGGGGTTTTATCCATGTATTTCACAGAATTGCCCACAATATTGTTCACAACTCTGCGAAGCTGCTCCGGGTCCGCTATAATGACCGCATCGTCCACCAGATAATTAAAATAATACAGCATGATATTCTGCTGTTCCAGCTCCATGCGAAGCTCCTCCTGACAATCCTCAAAATAGGATGCTGCGTGGATTTTCTGGAAATTATAAGGGATGCGGTTTGTGTCAATCTTTGAATAAATCGTCAGCTCATCGATCAGCCTTGTGATTTCTATGGTCTTATTGTAAATCGTACGGATGTATTTCTTCTGCCTTTCCGGTGTATCCGCAACGCCATCAATCAGACCCTCTGTATAACCCTTGATTGCTGTCACTGGTGTCTTCAGATCGTGGGAAATATTGCTGATCAGCTCTCTGTTCTGCGAATCATATTTTATTTTTTCCTCGGCAGACTCCTTCAGCCGTATCCGCATTTCCTCAAAGTCATCGCAGAGATCGTCCAGCTCCCGGATCCCGCTCTTTGGCGTTACGAAATTCAGATTGCCGTCCCGTATATTCTGAGCCGCTTTTTTTAGCTGGTTGATCGGATTAATGACACCCCGATAAATCCAAATGCCCATTGCCACACTTGTAAAGCTCAGAATGACAACAATCAGGAGAATGGTCTCCGTCATTGCTCCTTTGATCTCCGGCGCAAGCTGGTTCAGCATGCTTACCAGGAAAATGCTTCCCTTCGACCCATCTGAAAATGTAAAATTAACCTGCTTCAGCATTGCCTCGTTCCGGATCTGAATGTATGAATTTTCATCCGTGCCCTGACTGGTATCTGAAGCGGCAGAACTGTAGGGTGGCAACTGTGTCAGTAATTCCGCATTGGATATATCCGAACTCCCGTTATAATAGATCACATTCCCCTTACGTACTGCAACAAACGCACCATTATCACTGAGATTCTCATTCAGCGTATCCAGATAGCTCTTGTCCTCAAGCTTTTCGGGATCTTTTTCCATGGTTTCCTGTACAGTGGCAAGCGTTTCATCCAGAGAACGGGAGATCAGAAGCGCATTATTATACAGGCTCTCCATCCCGGGATTATTGATTCCATACTGCTTTCCAAGCTGTCTTACCTTATAATTCATCAGTACATAAAAGGCCACACTGCAAAGCACGACCGGAATCAGAATAATCAGGATAAAAGCAATTCCGATCCTCGTACGGAGATCCATCGTTGTTTTTTCTTTTGTGCGCTTTAATGTCAATATTTATCTTTCCTTTGCTTGTCAAAACCGTGAGAATTGTGAGAATTTCAAAGCCAATTCATAGTCAACAATCTTTTGACCCCAATATCATTTTTATTCCTGCACGAACAGAATTATAGCATACCTGTAAAATCGCGTTTCTTAAAGATTTATGAAATACAGAGGCAGTTGCAGACATTCACGGATGACCAGTCTCCGTCCTCCGGCCTGCCCGGTAATAAACAACCATAATGCTTCACAATAGCAGCCATAATGGTTAATGATAGGATAGAAAGAAACAGGGAAGAGAAAAAGGACCCCTTCCTGTTGTGATCAGGAAAGAGTCCTTCTGTTTCGTTATTGTCTCCATACATTCATGATGCATGAAAAATGCCTGCGGGATAAGTTCCCCCGTACTGTTGTACAGTGCAGAACCGATTCCCATAAAAGTCACCAGTTAAAGGCTTGCCTTAATTGCATCTACCTTATCAAGATGCTCCCAGGGAAGATCTACATCTGTGCGTCCAAAGTGACCATAGGCTGCTGTTGCCTTATAGATCGGACGGCGAAGATCCAGCATCTTGATAATGCCAGCCGGACGAAGATCAAAGTTCTTGCGAATGATCTCAACCAGCTTCTCATCAGAAACTTTTCCGGTTCCAAAGGTATCAACCATGATAGAAGTCGGCTCTGCAACACCAATCGCATAGGAAAGCTGAATCTCACATCTGTCAGCCAGTCCTGCCGCAACGATATTCTTTGCAACATATCTTGCTGCATATGCAGCGGAACGGTCAACCTTTGTGCAGTCCTTTCCGGAGAAAGCACCGCCGCCGTGACGGGCATATCCACCGTAGGTATCTACAATGATCTTACGGCCTGTCAGACCTGCATCACCATGAGGACCACCAATTACAAAACGGCCGGTAGGATTGATGTAAATCTTTGTCTTGTCATCAACCATAGCCGGATCCAGAACCTCATCGAATACATACTTCTTGATATCCGCATGAATCTGTTCCTGTGTAACATCCTCATCATGCTGTGTAGAAAGAACAACAGCCTCCAGTCTGACCGGCTTGCCATTCTCATCATACTCAACAGAAACCTGTGTCTTTCCGTCCGGACGAAGATACTTCAGGGTACCGTTCTTGCGGACCTCAGCCAGCTTCAGGGAAAGCTTGTGTGCCAGCTCAATCGGATAAGGCATAAGCTCGGGAGTCTCATTGCATGCATAGCCAAACATCATGCCCTGATCTCCTGCTCCTGTATCAAGATCCTCCTCCTGTGCGCCACCCTTGGCTTCCAGTGATTTGTCAACACCCATCGCAATATCCGCAGACTGCTGGTCCAGCGCAACCATAACAGCGCAGGTATTTCCATCAAATCCGGTCTTTGCGTCGTTGTAACCAATCTCATTCACCGTCTTGCGGACAATTGCCGGAATATCCAGCTTTGCCTTTGTGGTGATCTCTCCGGTTACAAGTACAAATCCGGTGCAGGCTGCAGTCTCACAAGCTACCCGGCTCATCGGATCCTGTTCCATGCAGGCATCCAGAATAGCGTCACTGATCGCATCGCAGACCTTATCCGGATGTCCCTCTGTGACAGACTCAGATGTGAATAAACGTTTCTCCATGTTTCTCTCCTTTTGTTTCATACATTCCGGGAAATTACCCGGTTTAATAGCTATTACTCCAACCAGATCCCGCCTGAAAAAGAGAAAAAAAGCGGTCCAATAAGTACTGAATTGGATCGCTCACCAATTCCCTTATTGTTCGAGTATCTCGCTCAGGCTGGCACCTTCCATCTTAAGGGGTTGCCGTGGTTTCACAGATCCTATGTATCTCCGCCACTCTGAATAAGAGAAAGCATTATGCAGTTTCTGTTGCTTCGTGCTATACGATAACGCTTTTCAAATAGGGCGTCAACATGAACAGGCGAAAAACAGGGAACAATTAGACACCACAAAAAAATTGTCCAACTGTTCTCTGTTTTATCTTTCCGCTGTTTCTGATCTGTCAGCCTACTCTGAGACGGAACTTCTGAATTTCACGCTCATCTGAAACCCGTTCGATCTCTGCGCCAAGATTTCTAAGCTTGCTGTCAAAATCCTCATAACCTCTGAGAATATAGACGATATCATCCACCACCGTAATGCCTTCCGCAGCCATACCCGCAATGACAAGCGCAGCACCTGCCCGGAGATCCGGTGCGCTCACTCTTGCACCCGTGAGCTTTTCCACTCCGTCAATGATGGCAGTATTTCCCTCTACCTTGATACATGCTCCCATGCGGGAGAGCTCATCTGCGTATTTGAAACGATTTTCAAAAATACTTTCCGTCACAATACTGGTTCCGTTAGCCAGACAAAGCGTCACACTCATCTGAGGCTGCATATCTGTCGGAAAACCTGGATATGGAAGCGTTTTGACATGTGTCTTTCCAAGACGGTGCTTTGCAGAAACACGGATGGCATCATCAAATTCCGTGATATCGCAGCCGATCTCCTGCAGCTTTGCCGTAATCGCTTCCAGATGCTTCGGGATCACATCCTTGATCAGAACGTCACCGCGGGTGGTCGCTGCAGCCATCATATAGGTACCTGCCTCAATCATATCCGGAACGATTGCGTAATTCGTGCTGTGCAGGGATGCAACACCGCGAATACGGATCACATCTGTACCTGCGCCCTTTATATTGGCTCCCATACTGTTCAGGAAGTTTGCCGTATCAACTACATGCGGCTCTCTTGCCGCATTTTCGATAATGGTATTGCCATGCGCAAGTGCAGCAGCCATCATAATATTGATGGTAGCGCCCACTGAGACCATATCCATGAAAATATGCGCACCATGAAGGTCAGAGGCCTTTGCCACAATGACACCATGCCGGATTTCCACATTGGCGCCAAGGGCCCGGAATCCCTTCAGATGCTGATCAATAGGACGGCTGCCAATATTACATCCACCCGGAAGCGGCACCTCTGCATGCTTATACTTGCCAAGAAGCGCACCAAGCAGATAGTAAGAGGCACGGATTTTCTTGATGTATTCGTAATCCACACTTACAGAACCGATGGTTTTTCCACAAATCCGGACCGAATGACGGCTGAGACGATCCACCGTCGCTCCTATCACGGAGATTGCATCCAGCAGCACATTGATGTCACTCACATCTGGCATATTTTCAATTGTGACCGGGTCATCGGTCATAATCGCAGCCGTAAGAATCGCAAGCGCAGCATTCTTGGCCCCTCCTATCTCTACCTCGCCGACAAGAGGACTGCCACCCTTGATTACGTATTTATCCATTCTCCACCTCTATATTTCCGACTGCCTGATCTCCCCTTCATGGCCAGCCTGATAATTCAGATATTAACTTTACGACTTCTTATGTTTGTTATATCTTTTATTATTCTTGATATTTCTTTTATGCCAGCAAAGCAACATACGCCCTGTCAGCAAACGAATGCTTTTTTATCTTAACCTACTTTTTACCAAAAGTAAAGTTTGGCGTGCATGTGGCACCTGGCAGTTAACCAGCACCGTCTGAACAATAACACCAGCACACAGTTAAAAAGCATTCCTCTTCAATTCGTTTTCCACCTGGGAGAGCGTCTCCTCAATATCCTTCCCGGATTCATCCACAATGATATCCGCATATTTCTCGTACAGAACACTTCTCTCAAGATAAAGGTCCTTCAGAGTCTGTCCCTCCCTGAGGACTACACCGCGATTATGCAGATTTCCAAGTCTCTGTGTCAGATCATGATAGGGCAGTTTCAGATAAACTACCGTGCTGATTTCCTTCAGATGCTGCATGGCCTCCGTACCGTATACGACACTTCCACCCGTTGCGATCACAGACCGCTCTGCCTGAATATCCGCATTTACCTGATTCTCTATACGCAGAAAACCATCCACGCCATCCTGCTCCAGAATTTCCCTGAGCAGCCGCTTCTCCTGCTTCTGAATCAGAAGATCCGAATCCAGGAACTGATAACCCAGCTCCTTCGCCAGTATGACACCCACTGTACTTTTGCCGACACCGGGCATACCAATCAATACAACATTGCTTTTCATAGCGGCATGATCCCTCCAGACACAGATTTCCTCAATACTGTCAAAACAAACAGAGCATACATCCAGCCCTGCTCCTCTGAACAGGAAAGATTTCTGCTTTCCTGCTGACAGAACAGTGAGATTGTAACTGCAAATGCGATTCTTTGCAAGTAAACTTTAAAAAAGGGGCCGGAAGATTCCGGCCCCTGCGTGTTTCCTATTTTGTATTCCCTGCTCAGACAATACCCTGTGCCATCATAGCATCAGCAACCTTCTTGAAGCCTGCGATATTAGCGCCAGCAGCATAATCTCCTGCCTTGCCATACTCTTTGGCAGCTGCATCAATATTGTGTACAATATTGATCATGATCTGCTTCAGCTTTGCATCAACCTCTTCGAAGGTCCAGGACAGACGCTCACTGTTCTGAGACATCTCAAGTGCAGAAGTAGCAACACCGCCTGCATTTGCAGCCTTTGCCGGTCCAAAGATCACGCCATTCTCTTTCAGATAGTTTGTAGCATCCAGGGTAGTTGGCATATTTGCGCCTTCGCATACTGCCTTGACACCGTTTGCTACCAGTGTCTTTGCGTCATCAAGGTTCAGCTCATTCTGTGTAGCACACGGGAAAGCAAAATCAGCCTTGATGGTCCATACACCACGTCCCTCATGATATTCGCTGTTCGGACGATATTTCTTGTACTCTGTCAGACGTGCTCTGTTGACCTCTTTGATCTCCTTCAGTGCTGCTACATCAATTCCATCCGGATCATATACCCAGCCAGTAGAATCAGAGCAGGTGAGAACCTTCATGCCAAGCTCTTCCGCCTTCTGAATAGCATAGATTGCAACATTTCCTGCACCGGATACAACCGCGGTCTTGCCTGCAACGTCAATGCCGTTGATCTTCAACAGTTCCTGTGTGAAATACATCAGACCATAACCGGTAGCCTCTGTTCTTGCAAGAGATCCGCCGTAAGTAAGTCCCTTTCCTGTAAGAACGCCCTCATACAGACCTGTAATTCTCTTATACTGACCATAGAGGAAGCCAATCTCACGTCCGCCTACACCGATATCACCTGCCGGAACATCGGTATCCTTACCGATATGACGGTACAGCTCAGTCATAAAGCTCTGGCAGAATGCCATAACCTCTCTGTCTGACTTGCCCTTCGGATCGAAATCAGAACCGCCTTTGCCTCCGCCGATCGGAAGTCCTGTAAGGCTGTTCTTGAAGATCTGCTCAAAGCCAAGGAATTTGATGATTCCGAAATATACAGAGGGATGGAAACGAAGGCCTCCCTTGTACGGTCCGATTGCACTGTTGAACTGTACACGATATCCGGTATTCACCTGCACCTGTCCATTGTCATCAACCCACGGAACACGGAAGCGGATCTGACGTTCCGGCTCAGTTAATCTCTCAAGAAGAGCAACCTTTCTGTACTCCTCCTCATGCTTCTCGATAACCGGACGAACAGTATCAAGAAATTCCTTCACTGCCTGATGGAACTCTGGTTCTGCCGGGTTCTTGGCAACAACCTTTGCGTAGACCTCATCTACATATGACATGGCTTTTTCCTCCTAAAATCATACACACTTTCAGCAGCACCGCTCACTGGAAAGCTTCCTGTGACTGCCAGATTCTGCTGACATATCCGTCTGCAGCACGTAACAGATAATACGCAGCCAGCTTACCAGATATCCCGTCTGCTGTCTGTGTTGGATTATAGCATGTAGTCATATATCATGCAAGATGAAATTGAATCCTATTCAATTTAACGTATAAAACTTGCAAAACATACTTATATTTAAGTATGTTTTGCAAGTTTTTCTTCGTGTCTTTCATATTCAATCTATAAGGGATTGACCGGTGTTAATCTTATTGCTCCTGTATCGCCCTCATAAATGAAGGAATCAGCTGTTTCTTTCTTGAGATGACGCCGGGAAGCACACAGCTCTTGTCATTAATGGAATGTCCCGGAAATGCCTCCTCAATCAGTTCCTTTGCTTCGCTGCCGTAATACAGAAGCTCTGTTGATTCCTCAATGATATTGGTAAGCATAAAGAATACCATCTCCATATCATGCTTGCCGCATTCCTGTTCCATATGCGGATACAGCTTGCTCTTGATGAACTCCAGTTCCTCCCTGGACATGGAGCTGATCTGCCCGACACCAAAGGTCTTTTTCTCAATATTGAATTTCTTGAAATCCTGATAAAAAATTTCCTCTGCCGTCTTGTCCTCAAGATTTGATCCTGCACGGAACATATCGGAGGCATATTTTTCAATATCCGTAACGCCGGCAATTCTCGCCAGATCTAACGCTACATTCTTGTCCAGCGGGGTGCAGGTAGGTGAACGGAACAGCAGCGTGTCGGAAATAATGGCCGACATCAGCAATCCGGCGATCTTCGGTGGAATTTCCAGATTCTTCTCATGATAAATCTTATACATGATCGTCGATGTACAGCCAACCGGCTCCATCCGGAACATAATCGGAGCCATGGTCTCCAGAGAACCCAGACGGTGGTGATCAATGATCTCCAGGATGTCCGCCTCATCCACATTCAGCACAGCCTGCGATTTTTCATTATGATCAACCAGAATCAGCTTTTTCCCGCTTCTTCCAATAAGGTTTCTGCGGGAAATCGTGCCTACATACTTTTCCTTTGCATCGAGGATTGGATAATCACGATGCCTGCTGTTTTTCATAATTTCCTGAATATCATCAATCTTATCTGACATGTGAAACAGAATCAGATTATCGCGCATCATCAGATGCTTGATCGGGATGGCCTGATTGATCAGTCTGGCAATGGTGTACGTATCATGCGGGCTGCTGATTATGACACAGCCGGAGTCCTCCGCAAGCTTCAGAATAGACTTGCTTACCGGGGCTCCAAGGCCGACTACGATACAGCTTGCTCCAAGATCAAGGCAGCAGAGCTGGTCCTCTGCTCTGTTACCGACAATCACGAGATCATTCTTATGAATATAATTCCCCATCATATCCGGATGGAATGCACCGATAACAACCTGTCCTTTATTGAAAAATCCCTTTCCATCACCGACAAGGATGGACCCGTCCAGTGTCTCTGCAATGGATGAGTATCTGGTATTTGCCTGCGCCAGAACAGTGCTGTCATAGACATCCATGTAGGATTTTGCAATATCCGTAACAGTAATCAGACCTTCCAGATCCCTCTTCTTTGTGGTGATTGGCAGTGTGACAATATTCTGTTCCTTCATGGAAGCCCATGCCTTTTTGACAGAGATGTCGCCAGATACACCAGGAACCTTATGGATCTCGATCTCCTCAACCTGTGTTCCCGCATCCGGAAGATACCCCGGGATCTCCACACCGAAATGTCTTAATACAAACTCAGTTTCTTCATTGATCTGTCCTGCACGCATTGCATAATAATCATTATTTTCATCGGATCGGTTTTTGATATCCGCATACGCGATCGCAGAACAAATAGAATCTGTATCCGGATTGCGATGTCCAATAATATAAACTTCATTCTTTTTTGCCATATGCATCTGCCTCATAAAAAAGCGGAATTTATCTGTCAACGTGTAAGCCAACATGTAAGCTGTCCTGAAACCATTTCCGGACAATGGCATCCTCATCGCATGTGATGTACATGTCTGCAGTTCCAAAACGCTTATATCATAAAATATAGCATTGATTTATTTTACGGTAAAGTTTTAACTTCCGACAAATCTTAATCTATGTTATACTAAACAAAGATTCGCGTAAAAGTCCAGTTGATTTCTCTGAACTTCTGCGGCCTTTCCAAATATTTTTTATATTATTTTATATGAGGTGATTTTATTATGGCAGATGAAAGCATGACCATGGAAGATTTTTCCAAAGCAGTGGATGATTCCTTTCACTCTTTTAAGGATGAGGGGGAAGCAAACTGGGACAAATTAAAGGAATATCAGACAGAGAAAACAACTCTTACCGTTAAGGTTGATGGCGTAGTAAATAAAGGTGTGATCTCAAATGTAGAAGGTGTTCGAGGATTCATTCCTGCCTCCAGACTTGCACTTGGACATGTAGATGATCTGAACGCATATCTTGGCAAGGAAATTCAGGTTGTTGTACGTGAAATTGATGAGGAGAAGGGTCGCCTGATTCTCTCTGCTGTTGAACCCCTTCGCGCGAAACAGAATGAAGAGAGAAAGGCAAAGATCAATTCTATCGAAGTCGGTACAGTTCTTGACGGCAAAGTAGAAAGCATCCAGTCCTATGGTGCATTTATTGATCTTGGCGATGGTATTTCCGGACTGGTTCATATCTCACAGATTTCCCATAAGAGAATCAAATCTGTTGAGGATGTCCTGAAAATCGGTCAGGAGGTAAAGGTAAAGGTCATCGCAATCAAGGATGGCAAGCTCAGCCTTTCTATGAAGGCTCTGGAGGAAGGCTCAGATGACAAGCGTGGTGAAAGAGAAGCTGCGCCGAGGGATTATAAGCTTCCGAAATCCGAGGATATCTCCACAAATCTTGGATCTCTCCTTAAAGGAATCAAATTAAACTGACCTGGAGATCTTATGGCTCAGCTTTGCATGAAGCTGGAGTAGAGACAGATAAGTACAGATGTGCTTTCATGAAAAGCCATTTTAATAATTTAAAAGAAAAGGACCTTCAGGCCAGTTCATGGTCTGAAGGTCCTTCTTTTTGAAATTGCGCAACGAGCAGCTCTTTTTGTGCTTTGGGCAGGCGCTTAAGCTGCACCTCCCGCCTCATAGCTTCCTCCTTCGTATGAAACATCTCATAATAAGCCAGTTCTACTGGAAGATGACTATGAGTATATTTTCCACCCCTTCCAGCCTGATGTGTCTCAACCCTCTTCTTTAAATCATTCGTCCAGCCTGTATAAAGCGATCCATCTGCACAGCGAAGCATATAAGTAAAACACAAATTATCCACATTCGTCATAAGTTATCCACAATTTTGTCCACTTATCAACATTATGTCGTGTATGTAAGCCAAAAAATGTTGATAATAACCTGTTAATAGCTAATATATAATTTATGCATCCGGCAATTTATGCGGCCGGCAGCTGACTATAAACTGTCTGCGCATCTGTAATGTGCGGCGTTGCCTCTGCATCCCCTGCAGCGCCAGCTGTTACCAGTATGTATTCAATTCCTTTCGCATCCTCTGCAAGGCTGGCCAGGCAATGGCCGGCCTCATCCGTATATCCAGTTTTTCCTCCGATAATCGTGGCACCATTATCCAGCTGTGAAGAGGAAAGATTACTAAATGTTGTACTGCTTAGTGCAATTCCCGCGCTATGCTGATCTGTTGCAGTTGTCGTATAGATATGTGTAGAAAAAATTGTTTTGAACGTTTCATTCTGAATTGCATACTGCAGAAGTTTCGCAATGTCCTGACAGGTGGAATAATGGTTCTCATCCTGTAGTCCCGTGGCATTCGTGAAATTTGTAGCTGTCATACCGATTTCCTGTGCCTTCTGATTCATAAGCGTAACAAAATCCGACTCTGACCCTGCAACGTAATTACAGATTGCATAACATGCGTCTGCACCAGAAGGAAGCATAATACCATATAGAATATCAAGAACAGGTACGGTTTCACCTGCTTCAAATCCCGCTGTAGAAGCACCCTGCGCATACGCTGTATTAAATTCTGTACCGTCAAAAGTGTAGGTTGCATTCAGGTCATCAATATTTTCTATTGCCACCAGAACAGTCATGATTTTTGTCATGGATGCGGGATAAATCCGTGCAGTACTGTTTAAATCAATCACAGGAGCACTGTCCTTCACCCTGATCATATAAGCATCCGGACTTTGAAGCGTACTGGTATCAATCGAAGGAACCTGTCCAAGATCCTGTGATGAATTACTGTCTGATGAAGAAGAAATTACACTATTGTCATCAGATGAATCAAAGACGGTTTTATCTCCCGCGTATGTCATAGAAAGGCTGCCTACTGATGCGCTGGCAACCTGATTGTTTTCTGCATCTATTCTTCCCTTTAATAAGAGCACCAGAATTAATACAATCACAAGAGAAAGAGCTATCACGATACTTGAGATAATCATCAGGATCTTTCGCTTAACAGCACGCTCTTTCACCTTTTTTGCCTTCCTCTGTTTCCTGAGTTCTTCAGGATCTCTTTCATCATACTGCATATCTGACCCCTTTATTATTCGCTAATAAAATATAAAACCAACACACTTTTCAAAGTATACCTTGCAGAAAACTAAAAATCAACAGAGCGGATTATACAAACTGTACAATAGATAAAATCAGAACAAATAAAAAAAGCAGGGGTTACCTGCTTTTACACGCCTGAAGCATCGGGGACTCGAACCCCGGACAACTTGATTAAAAGTCAAGTGCTCTACCACCTGAGCTAATGCTCCAAAAAAAGTGCCTAGTTCCGGAATCGAACCAGAGACACGAGGATTTTCAGTCCTCTGCTCTACCAACTGAGCTAACTAGGCACAAAGTTGCGGGAGAAGGATTTGAACCTCCGACCTTCGGGTTATGAGCCCGACGAGCTTCCTGACTGCTCCATCCCGCGATATTAAGTTTATGAAGAAGTAATAACTTCTGAAGCCGATGATCGGACTCGAACCGATAACCTGCTGATTACAAATCAGCTGCTCTGCCAATTGAGCCACATCGGCCTGCCTTTGGACTTCCTTAAAGATGAAAAATGAAAAAGAAAATGTATTTCATCTGACTGGGTGGTGGTGGATTCGAACCACCGAAGCAATCTGCAGCAGATTTACAGTCTGTCCCCTTTGGCCACTCGGGAAACCACCCATATAAGATTTAATTCTATAAATGGGGCGTATAGGGCTCGAACCTATGACCCTCTGCTTGTAAGGCAGATGCTCTCCCAGCTGAGCTAACGCCCCATATTATAAAAAGCGACCCGGATCGGGATCGAACCGACGACCTCCGCCGTGACAGGGCGGCGCTCTAACCAGCTGAGCCACCGGGCCACAAAGATATGATAACACATACCTTCAAAACTGAACACATAAACTTTTCCTGAAATTAACAATCCTGCGATTTCTCTTGGTCAAACCCTCGACCGATTAGTAACAGTCAGCTCCATGCCTTGCGGCACTTCCACCTCTGCCCTATCAACCTCATAGTCTCTGAGGGGTCTTACTTCTTTCGAATGGGAGTTCTCATCTTAAGG
>Ga0214925_100635_pt1 | contig 13784 bp, 11 predicted proteins | sample Stichaenrichment_FD_168299 | JGI IMG/M metagenome (GOLD analysis project Ga0214925, IMG submission 168299) | Xylose enriched microbial communities from anaerobic bioreactor in Madison, Wisconsin, United States - 63SRT | ecosystem: Engineered > Bioreactor > Anaerobic > Unclassified | place: USA... | reverse complement strand
CTTCTTATGGTATGATGCCCGTGACAATTCACGATAAGAAGGAGCAATCATGGTCAACAAAGAAGATGTAGCCGCCGTGCTCGAACTCATCCGCCCCAGCCTGCAGGCCGACGGCGGCGACGTCACACTCGTCGAAGTCAAAGAAGACGGCGAAGTCGTCGTCCAGCTCACCGGCGCCTGCAACGGCTGCCCGCTCTCGTCGATGACGCTCGCCAACGGCATCGAGCGCATCCTGAAGGATCGCATCCCCGGCATCACCCACGTCGTTCCGGCGTAGGCAACACCTTCATACACACGAAAACGGCGCCCGCCTCCCCTTCGGAAGCGGGCGCCGTTTTGTGACAACGGGGGCGCGTGATGTTGTCACACGCGCGTGTGACAACATCACGCGCCCCCGTTGTCATACTAGGAGGTCTTGCTCACCCAGTCCTTGCCCACGATCACGAGCAGGTCGGTGTTGAACGAGTAGTAGGCGCTCGCGCTCGTGGTGCGCCCCTGCCCCATTGCCTGCACGGCCGCTTCGGCCGCTTCCTTGGTATCGGAATTCTTGTAGACCACCAGGGTTTCCGTGTAGACCTGCTGCTGGGTGTTGTCGGGCGTCGCCGGAATCTGGAAGCCCTGGGCCGAAAGCAGCTGGGCCGCCGCCGCAGCCGCACCCGTCACGCCGCCGCCGTTCTTCACCGTCACCGTGTACTGGCTAGCGTCGACGCTGTCGATGAGCTCCTGCTGGGCCTGGGCCGGGTCCTGCCCCTGGTCGATGAGCGACATGATCTGTTGGATGCCCGTCTTCGACGTCGTGAACACCGGCACCCCGTTGCTCGCGGCATAGGACCCGGGCAGCGCGGCGGTGCGCACGTCGACGTCGGCGCCCGCGAACGGGGCAAGTAGGTCGTTGACCTCGTTGTAGGACAGGTCGGTTTGGAAGTCGCCCGCGATGGTGTCGAACGTCGCGATGTTCGAGAGCCCGCCCTTGTCCTCGATGCTCGCCACGAGGGCCTGCAGAATCTGCGACTGCACCTTCGACTGCACGGTGAGCGGGTCGCTGTAGTTGGACGCCATCGCCGCGGTGGCCGCCTGTGCGCCGTTCAAGGTCTGCTCGCCCGCATCGAGGTAGATCGTGCCGGCGTTGGGGTCGTCCACCGATTCGGGCAAATCGACGCTCACACCGCCGATCGCGTCGACGAGCGCGGCGAGCGAGGTGTTCTGGAACTTCACGAAGTGGGCGATCGATACGCCCGTGAGGTCGGACACCGTGCTGATGAGCTCGGCGTCGCCGCCCTCTTCCTGAGCCTGCGAAAGCGGATGCTCGTTGCCGTCGGCTAGGGTGACCTGGGTGTTCCACGGCAGCGTGATGTAGGTGACCTGCTTGTTCTGCGGATCGACGCGCACGAGCACGAGCATGCGCGGACCTTGGTAGCGCTTGCCTTCCTCCATGCTCTCGCCGGCGACGAGGACGTAGTAGGGATCGGTCGACGACGACGGTGCCGTGAGGGCGCTCGTCACCTGGGAATCGTTTATCTTGATCTTGTTGTCGACCGACGACGAGAAGACGAACGACGACACGAGCCACACCACGAGCGCCGCGATGATCACCACCGCGACCGTGACCGCACGGCGACGGCGACGGCGCTTGCGGATGTCGGCGAGCACGTAGTCGGGCGTGCGGCGACGACGGGCGTAGCTGGCCTGCGACTCGCGCGAGCGCGTGTTGGGGGTGACGTGGGTCACCACGCCGCGGTTGGCCTTGCTCTGCCGGCGCTGGTTGCCGAAATTCACATGGGTGTTCGACGCGCGCTCGGAATTGTGCACGATATGCGTGCCGAGCTGCGATTCGTTGAGTTGACGGGAAAGCTCTTCGGAGGCCCGCTTGTCATTGCGCTTCATGATCATGGGTTAGATCGAATCCACCACGGTGCGCTCGACGTTGGCGCCAATGCTCGAAAGCTTGCCTACGTAGTCTTCGTAACCGCGGTCGATGTGCGCGATCTTGCGCACGATGGTCTCGCCTTCGGCGGCCAGGCCGGCAAGCACCAGAGCGCCGCCCGCACGCAGGTCGGTGGACACCACCGGCGCGCCCGAAAGCTTCTCGACGCCGCGCACGACGGCATGGTGGTCGTCGATCGTGATGTCGGCGCCCATGCGCGAAAGTTCGGCGGCGAACATGAAGCGGTTCTCGAAAACGTTTTCAGTGATGACGGAATTGCCTTCGGCCAGCGAGCAGAGCAGCATGAACTGGGCCTGCAGGTCGGTGGGGAAACCCGGATGCGGCAGGGTCTGGATGTCGACGGCCTTGAGCGGGCGGGTGCGCTCGACGCTCACCCAATCGTTGCCCGCCTCCACATCGACGCCCATGGCGCGCAGCTTCAAGATGGCCATGCGAAGGTGGGCCGGATTCACGCCCGTCACCGTGAGGGGGCCGCCGAGCAGGGCGCCGCCGGCCAGGAAGGTGCCCGCTTCGATGCGGTCGCCCACCGTAGTGTGGTCGCAGGGCTTCAAATCGTCGAGAGACACGCCGTGCACGTGAATCACCGACGTGCCCGCGCCCTCGATCTGGGCGCCCATTTCGTTGAGCATAAGGGCCAGGTCGTGGATTTCGGGCTCGCAGGCCGCGTTCTCGATCGTCGTGGACCCCTTGGCGGTCACGGCGGCCATCATCGTGTTTTCGGTGGCGCCCACGCTGGGGAACTCGAGGATGACGTCGCCGCCATGCAGGCCGTTGGGGGTGGTCGCGATCAGGAAGCCGTGGTCGATCTGGAATTCAACGCCGAGCTGTTCGAGGCCCACCAGGTGCATGTCGATCTTCCGGGCGCCGATCTGACAGCCGCCCGGCATGGCCACATGGGCGCGGCCGAAGCGGCCAATCAAGGGGCCGAGCACCGAAATGCTCGCGCGCATCTTCGACACGAGCTCGTAGGGGGTCTCCCATTTGTCGACGTTGGTAGTGTCGACCGTGAGCACGTGACCGTCGCGGGTGACCGTGCCGCCCAGGCGCTCGACGACCTTGCTCATGACCGTGATATCGGAAATGAGGGGCACGTTGCGAATCACGCTCGGGCCATGGCCCAGAATAGCCGCGGCAAGCAGTTTCAACGCCGAGTTCTTCGCCCCCGACGCCTTGACCGTGCCGGTGAGGTTGGGGGTCTGACGAGCGATGATAACTTCTTCTGACATGGGCCGCTCCTTGGTTTTTCGTGCGTTGTGGGACCATTCCCGCGTGACGTGCGGGGTACGCGTCTGTATATCGCAGACGATTATACGCAAAGCGGCCCACCGCTTCCCGCTCTTGCGAAAAAGAGCAGAATGGTGGGCCGCTTGAAGGCCGCGCGCCCGCGAGCGCGCGGCTTGTGGCTTATTAGTCGCCCAGGGCGATGCGGGCGTAGTCGACGATCTTGATGTCGTCGCCGATTTCCTTGGCGACGCTCGCGATGTATTCGGCCACGGTGAGGTCGCCGTTCTTCACGAAGGCCTGGTCGACGAGGCAGTTCTCCTTGTAGAACTTCTTCAGGCGGCCTTCGGCGATCTTGACCTGGATGGCTTCGGGCTTGCCGGATTCGGCGGCCTGAGCCTTGTAGATGCCCATTTCGTGCTCGACGACTTCGGCCGGGACCTTGGACTCGTCGAGGGCGACGGGCGGAATGGCCGCAATCTGCATGGCGACGTCCTTGCCCATGGCCAGGAAGCGCTCGTCAGCGGCGGTTTCGGCCTTGCCGAAGGTGAAGGCGGCGAGCACGCCGATCTTGCCGTTCATGTGGATGTAGGGAACGATGGCGCCGGTGCCTTCGATGGAAAGGCGCTGGAACTTGCCGATCTGCATGTTCTCGCCGATCACATGGATGGCTTCGGTGAGCTGGTCCTGCACGGTGGAGCCGTTGAACTCGCTGGCGAGCAGGGCGTCGACGTCGGCCGGGTCGTTGTCGACGACGGCTTCGGTGAAGGCGTTGACGTAACCTTCGAACTTGTCGGTGAGAGCCACGAAGTCGGTTTCGCACTTCACCTGGCACACGGCGGCGACGTTGCCCTTGACGACGGCGCCCACGCGGCCTTCGTTGGTGGCGCGGCCGGCCTTCTTGGCGGCAGCGGCGAGACCGCGCTTACGCAGAACGTCGACGGCACCGTCCATATCGCCGTCGGCTTCGGTCAGAGCCTTCTTGCATTCCATCATGCCCGCGCCGGTCATCTCGCGGAGCTGCTTGACCATTGCGGCGGTAATCTGAGCCATGAGGTTCCTTTCGTTGGTCTGTAGTGAAAAAGCGGCATCGCTCATGCGGTGCCGCTTCGTTCCAAAGTACGGTGCGCTGGCGCCTATTCGGCGGCCGGAGCAGCGGCTTCGGCCGCAGGGGCAGCTTCGCCTTCGGCGGCAGGAGCGGCTTCGCCTTCGGCGGCCATTTCCTCGGCGGTCACGGGAGCGCCCAGGCCGGCGATGACGGCGGAAGCGATGAAGTCGGCGAACAGCTTGACCGAGCGGATGGCGTCGTCGTTGGCAGGGATGCCGAAATCGACGTCGTCCGGGTCGCAGTTGGTGTCGATCGTGCCCACAACGGGGATGTGCAGGCGATGGGCCTCGTGGATCGAGATGACCTCGCGGTTGGTGTCGATGACGAAGATCGCGTCGGGGAGCTTCTTCATGTTGCGGATGCCGTTGAGGTTGGTCTGCAGCTTGGTGAGCTCCTTATGCAGCAGGATCTGCTCCTTCTTGGGGAGCTTTTCCATGCGGCCGTCGGTGTCCATGGCCTCGAGCTCTTCCATGCGCTGCACGCGGGAGCGGATGGTCACGAAGTTGGTGAGCATGCCGCCGAGCCAGCGGGCGTTCACGTAGGGCATGCCGCAGCTGTTGGCAGCTTCGGCGACGGCTTCCTGGGCCTGCTTCTTGGTGCCCACGAACAGGATCGTGCCGCCGTTGGCAGCCAGGTTGCGGACGAAGGTGTAGGCCTGGTCGAGACCGACGAGGGTCTTCTTCAGGTCGATGATGTAGATGTCACCGCGATGGCCGAAGATATAGGGCTTCATCTTCGGGTTCCAACGGCGGGTCTGGTGGCCGAAGTGCGCACCAGCGTCGAGCAGGGTCTGGATAGAGACCTTTTCCATGGTTACAGCTCCATTCGTTAATCCTCTGCACGCCTTCGCCCTCGAGTCCGCAACCCCGCAGGGCCACTAGCAGACGCGAGTCCAGCGCGCATGTGTAATAAGAAACTTGGACATTTTAGCAGCGTGGAAATGCGGTCGCAAGCGATTGTGAACGCGCTGCACAAAGCCGCGCGAGCGAGAGGCGGGGCGACGGGGTGGCCGAGGGAGGGGCGGCATGCGGCGGGGTCGGCGGGCGATAACGCGCCTTTCGCGTGCAAATCCGCTCATTTCGAGAAAAGCAATCGAGAAAGGCTCGTTATTCGGAGATGACAGCTAACCAAGATCGGCGCGGGCAGCGCATTAACGCGCCCTTCTCGAGCGTTTCTTCCCATTTCGAAGGACGCCACCGAGAAAGGCGCGTTATTCGGTGCGACCGGCGCGGCTGCCCCCGGCGACCCCATCCCGGAGCCCGTTCCGCGCACACGCAGGCGCTCGCGCGCTCACACTTCCGCATCGTCCCAGTTCAAAGCCATATCCCCTATTCTCGGTGAGGCGAAAATACCAGCCTTCGCGCGATGCGCGCGCCCCGTTTCGCCCGTAGGGTGCACTCATATCGATGAAACGGCGCCGCCGGCGAGAGTCAACGCGCGGCGTCACGAAACGGCGCGGGGCCGGCGCTGCAGACCTGCCGGCCCGCGTCGCATCTTGAGAGGGAGGATGCACATGAATACCGCCATGACCCGTCGCGACCTGTTGAAATGGGGCGGCATCGCCGCCGCCGGCGTCGTGAGCGCCCAGGCGCTCGCCGGCTGCGCGAGCCCGAAGAATCAAAGCGAGCGCGCCAAGGAAACGGCCGCCGCATCGAGCTGGCGCGACGCGCCCGAGCCCATCACCGACATCGCCGAAACCGTCGACTGCGACCTCGTGGTGGTAGGCGCCGGCAACGCGGGGCTCATGGGCGCGATGACCGCGCAGGAAAAGGGCTTCAACGTCATCGTACTCGAGAAGGGCAGCGACATCGCCATGGCCCGCGAAGCCGTGGGCAGCTGGGGATCGCGCCACGCCCAAGGTCACGAGCAGGACACCGCCCGCCTGATCAACTACGCCCGCAAGGTGGAGTCGGGCGACGTGAGCATGGCCCTGTACCGAACCTGGTGCGAAAAATCGGGCGAGTTCATGGACTGGCTCGAAGACATCGAAACGCCCAAGGGCATGACCTTCCCCTTTGAGTGGCACGCCCCCAGCGACGCCGAAGCCTACTACCCGCCCATGTGCACCAACCCGGTCATGGGCGAATTCAATCCGCAGGGGCCCAACTACGGAGCCTACGTGCACCTGGAGGTCATGCGCGACCTCTTCCTTGAAGCCGGCGGCACGATAGAGTTCTCCACGCCGGCCAAACAGCTCGTACAGGACGACGCGGGCCGCGTGACCGGGGTCATCGCCCAGGCCTCCGACAAAAGCTACAAGCGCTGCAACGCCTCCCGCGGCGTGATCGTATGCACGGGCGGCTACGGCGCCAACAAGGACATGATCGCCGACCTGTGCCCTTCCGCGCTTTCCTATTGCACGAGCACGGCCGCCACGACCGAAGAAGGCGACGGCATCCGCATGGCCCTCTGGGCAGGCGCGGTGCTCGAAGAAGGCGGCGGGGCAATGGTGTGGAACCGCGGCGTGGTCAACGATGACGAACAAGTAGGCCCCGACCTGGGCAACCCGCTCTTCCTTCCGGCCAGCCAGCCCTTCCTGCGCGTCAACGTGCGCGGCGAGCGCTTCATGAACGAAGATTCCACCTACCCCGAAATCTACGCGCAGGGCACGCGCCAGCCCAAGGGCTTTTCCTGGCAGGTCTTCGACGGCACCTATTGGGAGGACATCCAGCGCTTCGATACATGCGGGTGCAGCCGCCTCACGCCCGCGCCCGACGGCAGCGCCTTCAACGCCGACGTCTACGACTGCGAGGCCATGACCAAGGAGCACCTGGACAGCTTCTGGATGCAGCCTCAGCTCGATTCGGGCGCGCTGAAGAAGTGCGACACGATCGAGGAGCTCGCGCAGACCATGTTCCCCGACGCCGACGACCAGCAGACCTTCCTTGCCACCGTGGCGCGCTACAACCAGATGATGGCCCAGGGCGACACCGACTTCGGCAAGGCGGCCTACCGTTGCAGCACCGTGGACACCGCTCCCTTCTACGCCATTCGCACGTCGGGCAATTTCCTTGTCACCATCAACGGCGTGATCACCGACACCAACAGCCAAGCCCTGCGCGCCGACGGCAGCACGATCGACGGTCTCTACGTCTGCGGCAACGACCAGGGCGGTTTCTATCCGCATAACTATCCGAGCAACTTCACCGGCATCAACGCCGGACGCTCGGGCGCCTTCGCCCGCATCGCGGCGAAGCACGCCTGCGGCATCGAATAGCGCGGCAACGCGCTCTCCCTCCTGACGAACGGCCGGCCCCGCAGGACCGGCCGTTCGCGTATGCGGCGCACATGTCACGAGGAGGCGCATCCCGTCCTGCCGGCGCCGCGTTTTCATACGTTTGTGTAAAAATCGGCGGTAATTTCTCAAAATTTTCCCGAAACGCATGAAAATCCCCCGATGCGGAAGGCGGAGGCGGGCGCGCGAAACGGCCAGTGTGCCGGCGCGCTGGCCACCCGGCGGGCCGCTGGCCGGGTGAAGGACCGCAGAGCGGGCGTGCATGGCGGGCTATGGAACCGGCACGCGGGTCGGGGCGCGAGACGGACGCGCACGGCGCGGAATCAGTCGCCGTCCTGGGCGAGGTCGAGCAGCTCCTGGCGCGAGTGCACGCCCGCCTTCGCGTAGATGTGCTTCACGTGGGTAGCCACCGTGTCGCGCGAGATCACGAGCTCGTCGCGAATATAGGGCACCGACCGCCCGTGCATGAGCAGGACGAAGACCTCCGTTTCCCTCGGGGTAAGGCCGATCGAGCGCGCAATCTGGGCGACGCGGTCGTCGAAGGGCGGCGCCGCAGGGACCCGCCCTTCCGCAGCGCTCGCATCGGCGTCCGTTTCCATGCGCCCATCGTCGGCTGGGCCCGCGAAGCTCGCGTCGTCGTCGAGCACGAACATCGTGGATGCCACGAGCAGGACGGTGGCCACTGCGGCAACCTGCGCCACCGTGACAGCACCCGCCGCCAAAGGACCGTCGAGCGCATCGAGCACGACCACGCCGAGCAGGTCGCCCAGATGCACGAAAATCCAACCCAACCCATAGGATTGCGTGGGTGTGGCTACCCCGCGCGCAGCGAAGCGGGCGAAGAACATCTGGGTGATCACGCAGAAAGCGAAGCGGGCCGCAAGCGACACCCCGAAGGCCGCGAAAGCGCCCACTTGCGATGCGCCGGCCACCACGAGCGCCGCAAACCCCGCCACGAGCAAGGGACACATCCAACGGAAAAGGTAGGCCACCGACACGCGGCGCGGCCCCGCAACCGAATAGAGGCCGATGCCCACCATGAACAGGGCACTTGCGACGATGATCGCCTGCAGCTCGAGCGACGACGACCGGTTGCCACCATAGAAGCCGCCTTCGACGCACACGAACAGGCAGGCGACCAAGATGCCCCATCCGCTGCGGCCCATCGCGCGCAGAGCATCCGTCGGCCGCGGTATCGCGGCAGCCTGCGGGTGGAGCCGGGCGTCACCGGCGGCGCTTTCGTAAGGCAGGGGCACGCTGTCAAGCTCGTGCCATGACGCAAGGGCACAGGCCGCCGAGACCACCGGTAGCAGGGACACGAACACCACGGCCACCCAGCCGCTCATCGCCGACGCAGCCAGGATGAGCAGGGCCGCGAGCACCGCCGACACGGGTGCGCAGCGCTCCACCTCCTCCTGCGGCAGGCGCGCATAGCAAGCGCCCCACAGCACCCAGAGACAGGCGCTTCCGCCGCCGGTGAGAAGGGCGCCGAAGACAAAGGGAGCCATCTGTGACAGGTCGGCGGGCGCCGACGAGAAGAGCAGGGGCGTGCCCACGGCCGCCGCCGCCGACGAGGCCGCCGCCACCCCGCGCCGCAACACGAGCGGACCCCATCGCCGCTCGCCGGCCACAAGCGCGACGAGCACGGCAACCGCCACGAGCACCGGCAGCGTAGAACCCACCACCCGCACCCACGGGTCGAGCACCGCGTCCATGCGGGCGCTGCCGAGCGCATCGGCGGCGATGTCGGTATAGAACGTGCAGAACACCCAGGCGAGCAGAAAGCCCCACCCCAGGCGCTGCACGGACATGATACGCCCCTCTTGGTCTGAATTCGTCATCGGTCCCTCCCCCGTGATTCCGAGGCACCAGTCTACCCGAAACGGCACGCCGCCGGCGGCACGCGCCCGCGCTCAGCGGGCCGCCGCCGGCTCGTCGCGCCAGGGCGCCACGTCGGCCTTCATGAGCTCGAGGTAGCGCTGGGCCAGGGGCGTGAGCGGGCGGTGGGGCCGGTAGAGGTAGCCCAGCTCCATGCGCTCGGCCTGATCATCACCAAGAGCCCCAAGCCGGAAGACAAGGACGCCGTGATCGTACGCATCCACGAAGCCGCCCGCTACGTGCCGCTCGACCGCCTCTACCTGAGCCCCCAGCGCGGCTTCGCCTCGTGCGAGATCGGCAACAAGCTCACCGAAGAGGAGCAGCGGGCCAAGCTCGCCCTGGTGAAGGAAATCGCCGAGGAAGTCTGGGATAGGGCGCGGCGGCGGCGCGGATCTTCCGCGCACGTGCCTTCCACAACCATAGAGTTTCCTTCACATCGCGCCGTGCCCGCCCGCACGGCGCACGCGTCTCGTGTACGGTGGAAGCATCCCCGCGCAACTATATATGGAAGGAAGGCCCCGCGTGAGCATCGGGCAACGCGTGAAACGCTACATCGTCATGTTCGCAGGCATCTACTGCATCTCGCTGGGCGTGGCCCTGCTCACCAAATCGAGCCTGGGCACGTCGGCCATTTCGGTCATCCCCTACACGCTTTCGATTCCGCTCACCCAACTGTCCTACGGCACCTGGGTCGCCCTGTTCAACGCCGCCCTGGTCGTGGCCCAGATCTTCATGGTGCGCGAGCGCAATTGGTTCGACCTGATTCAGCAGTTCGTGCTCTGCCTCTTTTTCGGGTCCTTCGTCGATGTGGCCATGCTCACCCTGTCCGCCTGGACGCCCAGGCCTACGCCCTGCGCTTCGCCACCCTGCTCGCGGGCGTCTGCGTGCTCGCCTTCGGCGCCTATCTCACGCTGATCAGCCACGTGGGCGTGATGGCCGGCGACGGCTTTTCGCGTGCCCTGGCCGGCGTGCTGCACCGCGAGTTCGGCACCGCGCGCGTGATCAGCGATTCAACGATGGCGGCGACCGCGGCTCTGCTCAACTTCGTCCTGTTCGGCCAGCTCGTGTCGGTGCGCGAGGGCACCGTGGTGAGCGCCGTGTGCACGGGACTCGTGGTGGGCTTTTACAGCAAGCATCTGAAGGCCTTCGAATACGCCCTGCTGCCCGGCAATCGCGCGGAGGCCGAAGAGCAGGCGGCGGCGAGTGCCGCCGTGCCCGAAGGCAACTTCGTCGTGACCATCGCGCGCGAATACGGCAGCGGCGGACGCGAAATCGGGCGGGCCATCGCCGATAGGCTCGGCGTGCGCTTCTACGACGGCGAGATCATCGCGCGGATGACCGCGCAGGGCTTTTCGGGAGACGAGGTGGCCGCCTACGGAGAGCGCCTGCGCACGGGCAGCGCGCTCGAGGCCTTCTACCGGGCCTACGCCGGCGGCGAGGCGGTGAGCGAAGAGGACCTTCCCGAAGCCGAGCGGCTCTTCCGCGCCCAGGAGCGCGTGATTCGCGAAATCGCCGCAGAAGGCGACTGCGTGATCGTGGGCCGTCTGGCCAACTGGATCCTGCGCGGCCGTGCGAACACCCTGTGCCAGTTCGTGCGCGGCGACATCGACGACGAGGTGGCCCATGTGGTCGAGCGGGACGGGGTGCCGCGCGAGGCGGCGCAGGCCATGATCGAGAAGGTGAACCGCGAGCGGGCCGAGCACTGCCGGTTCTGCACGGGCACCGCCTGGGACGACAGCCGCAACTACGACGTCACGGTCAACAGCTCGCGCTACGGCATCGAGCGCACCGGGGAGATTCTGGCGTCGCTCGCCGAAGCTGCGCGGGCGTAAAAGGAGCGCAGAGCGCACGCGGGCGGAGCGGGGCGCACCTAGGCCATGTGGGCTTCGAGCACGTCCATGAGCTGTTGCTTGGAATGCACTCCGAGCTTGGCGTAGGCGTTTTTGGCATGCGTGCGCACGGTGTTTTCCGACACGAAAAGCTTTTTGGCGATGACCGCCTTGCTGCGGCCCGTGGCGATGAGCAGGGCCACCTCGATCTCGCGCTGGGTGAGCTTACGGTCGTCGGCCATCCAGTCGACAAGGCGCTCGCGCGGGGTGCGGGCGTCGGGTGCGGGTGCGGCGGCAGCGGTCTGGGTGGCAGTGGCCTGGCCATTCGCGGAGCGCGCGGAGGCCTGCGCAGACGCGGAAACAGCGGCAGGGCCTTCGGCCTGCAGCTCGCCTTGCGCGGGGCGGGCCGGCTGTGAGGCCGCACGCACAGACGGCGCTGCGCCGACCGCGGGCGCGTGAGCAGAGGCAGCGGAAGCGGTTCGTTTCGCGACAGGCGCCGCGGACTCTTGGACGGCGTTCAGGGCTCGCACGTTGGCGGGCCCTTCCGCATCGTTCTCCCCGCCTTTCCCGGCGGGTGTTTCCGCAGCCTGCTCCGCACGTGTTTCAGCGGCCGCTTCCACAGTCTGCACCTGCGCGAACGCGGCGGGCGCCTCCACAGCGGGCACCGCGTCAGAGCCGACAGCGCCTTCCGCATCTCCCGCCTGCGCGGGCCCCTGCGCCGCAAGCGAAGCGGCCCGTGCTGGCTGCGCACCGTCCGCCACGCCCAGGCGGTCGTCGCTGAAAAGCGCACGCGTGCGCGGAATCCCGTTCGACAGAAGCAGGGCGACGCTCAGCGACAGGAGCAGCACGAGCACGCCGATCGCGGTGTTGGCGGTCTGCGAGGCCGTGCCCACGATGCCGATCGTGAAGCGGCCCGCATTGCGCGCGAGCACGCGGGCGGCCCAGGCGAAGCCGAAGACCGCGAAGGGATGGTAGCTCGAATGGCGCGAGACGTCCTGGGCCGTCACCCACAGCACACCGAGCATGAGGGTGTCGGCGATGTTGACCACCGCGACCGCCAGCTCGTCGAGGTCGCCGGGAAACATCGTGAGGATGACCACGCCCGCCGCGACGAGACAGATTTCGATGCGCCAGAGCAGGGAAAAGCTGATTTGGCGACGCTTGAAGGCCGACCACCAGATAAGCGCGAGCGACACCGCCACAACGCCCCACTGGTGCACGGCGCGCAGCCCAGGAACCAAAAAGACCGGTTCGCCGGCCGGGTAGCCGCGCGAAATGCCCAGAGCGAAGCTGAAGACGACGAGGCCGCCGAACACGTATATATAGGTAGTGGCGGGCTCGCGGTCGTAGCAGGGGGTACAGCGGGCGGTGTCGGCGGGCACGGCGCTGGCGCGCTGCCAGCAGAGGAAAGCGAGCGCCGGCATGGCGATGCTCACGAGAGCAGCGGCTTCATGCGTGGCGAACGAGAGCGCCCAGCCCGCGATCGAGCCCAGGGCAAGGGAGGCGAAGCTGTAGGGAACCGCCAGGCGGGTGTCGATGCGCACGTAAGCCATGGCCCACATGGCCCCGCCCAGGGCACCGGCGATGCCTGCGGCCACATCGAGCGGCAAACGGCCGTCCGCCCCAGGCGGCAGAATGAGGGCGGCGGCCGCGCAAAGCGTCATGAGCACGACGGCCACGAGGGCGATTGCGCGCTCCGTCTGCGGGCGCGGACGTTTGACCAGTGCGCACAGGGCGCCCACGAGGAAGGTGAAGCCGTAGGAGAGCTGGTTGACCATCGTGTCGATGCCGAGGTCGCTTTGCACGTAGAGGCCGAACAGGTTGCACTGCAGCCACACGCGAGTGGCAGCGAGCCCCAGGAAACAGGCGAAGGCAGCGCCGCCGAAGGCGCGTTCGAGCGCCGACCCTGTGCGATTGTCCATGGGCACCGTTGTCCTCCCCTGGTTGATACGTAGGGTTCATTATACGCAAGGGCGCCCGCGGTCGGCGAAGGCGGGAGTCGTGTGACATCATCACGCGCCCCCGTTGTCACACACAGGTGTGACGACATCACGCGCCCCTGTTGTCACACGCAACCCGCAGCAGGGGCGACAGCGCAGCGCCTCGCCCCGTCCCGCAGGCAGAGCGGGGTAGCGACGATACGCGGAAACGGCCAGCTCTTCGCCGCCAGACTCCCTCGCCGACACGAAGATGAGCGCAATTTGACGTAAATGTCTCTATTTCGCGGAATGCCGACGCCCGTCTACGCTCGTATGCATATTTTGTTATACATATTCTTATCTATTGTCTATTTTCATTGACTGAAAAGCGCCACAGGCCCTTGATTCCTTCCCACCATCCGCGAATTAGAGAGATTTACGTCATTTCCCGTCCCGAAACGTGCAAGGCCGCCGCTGCGGCAGGGGCGACAGCGCAGCGCCTCGCCCCTCCCAGCGAGCCCCAACCGCCAGCGTGTGACAATATCACGCGCCCCTGTTGTCATACACAGGTGTGACGACATCACGCGCCCCTGTTGTCACACGCAACCCGCTGCAGGGGCGACAGCGCAGCGCCTCGCCCCGTCCCGCG
>Ga0214925_100633_pt1 | contig 13796 bp, 7 predicted proteins | sample Stichaenrichment_FD_168299 | JGI IMG/M metagenome (GOLD analysis project Ga0214925, IMG submission 168299) | Xylose enriched microbial communities from anaerobic bioreactor in Madison, Wisconsin, United States - 63SRT | ecosystem: Engineered > Bioreactor > Anaerobic > Unclassified | place: USA... | reverse complement strand
TGACTGTAGTGGCACATTCCTTCCAGCTTCCGACGTTGACCTAGACAACCAACATCGTAGCCTTCCGGGATGTGCCACGCCTGCATTCGGCGGGCCATCCTGTTGCACTCAGAATGCTAATCCGCCTCCCAAAACTCCCTTATCGCAGAGCGACAGGCTTACTTCCTAAGGTAGGTAATGCCAAACTCCTTCACCTTGCGCACCTCGGGAACGTTGGTCTCGACGGCGAAAGCGTTCCCGGCGTCAAAGTACTGCCAGATGTCCAGGCCGCGACCAAGCAAGATCTCCCACGTGTCGTTGATGAGCATCTTGCGGTCGTGAATCGTCCGGGACTCGTCGTAGTCATAGGTGAACGAGAGACCCAACGGGTTCATGGCATCGGCAATCTGCCGCAGGTAATCATCCTGCTTGGAATCGGCATGGTCATCGTCCCTCACCGTGGTGAGATGTACCGAGACCTCTGGAGCCGAGTAGTCAAAGTGAGAGAGGATGACTTCGAGCAGTTCCATAAGGTTGCGGCATTGGTAGAACTTGCGGATGTAGGGATCGATGATCTCGACCTTCCGCACTCCTTCAAGGTAGGGGCCAAAGAGTCTCTCGTAGGACACGCCACGCTGGTTCTCGCGATACTCCCTATGTCCGATAAACGGCTCGGAAGAGACTGGCGCTTCGTTGGTCTGCATCGGCTCAGGCTCGGCAGGGGCAGGCTCCTGGCCAGGCGTCGGCTCGACTTCCCCGGTCGAAGCCTCATCCATCGGAGTCAACGTCGCTGGAGTAGCTGCGAGGCAACCCCCTTCCTCGTCCAGCGGAACCTTGTCGCGCGAGTGGTAGATCCGGGTGAAGTTGACCTCCTCCAGCGTCGTGACATCACGCCACGCTCCGCCCTTCTGCCTAAAGCGGAAATGCGTGCGTGCGAAGGTCTCGTCAATGCGGTAGAGCTGATCTTTCACCCGCTTGCGCAGCTCCATCGCAAACTCCAGTATGCGAGCCTCCTCCTCGGCGGTGGCATCCTTGCCGGGAAAGATGATCTTCATGAGGCCAGAGTAGGTCTTGAGCACACCGTCGCGGTCGCGGGTGGAGAGGTCGTCAGAGAGCTCGAAGCGCTCGCGGTAGAGCCCCGAATAGTCGAGCGCACGCAGCGAACGCAGCGCCTCGGCCAGATAGTCCACGATGAAACCATAGTTGGAGCTGAACATATCCCCGCGGATGATGTCGACTTCCCAGCCGGGGATATAGGCGTGGATACGGTCGATGAAGGCAGAATCATGGTAAACGGCAGGCAGGTCCTCGAAGAGGTCGGTCTGGTTGATCATGTAGCTCACGTCGTGGCTTGTGTTACCCACAAATGCGAGTGACGCCTCGGCCGTCACTTGCTCGATGCCACGTGAAAAGCTCTTGTTGGCCATGTAGTTCTTGAGAATGTCGACGATGTCTGGCTTGGGGCGCTTGTTCTTGCCCGCGAACTCGTCGAATGCCACGCAGTCCCAATAGCCCACAAGGCCAATCTTGCCCGTGGAGTTGTTCACAAAGAGCTTAGCAGGCGTGACCTCGCCGCCCGAGATGAGAATCCCGTGCGGGGAGAACTCGCTGAACACATGCGACTTTCCCGTGCCCTTGGGTCCCAGCTCCACGAGGTTGTAGTTGCGTTCGCAGTATGGAATGAGACGGGTGAGTTGGAAGAGCTTGGCCCGCTCGCCCAGCTGAGCCGGATCGAGGCCAATTGAGCGGATAAGAGCGTCAATCCACTCCTGCGTCGTGAACTGCTTTCGCCCCTCGATGTGGGCATTAAGGTCGAAGCCTGCCATCTGGATCGGCTTGAGCATCGTGAGGAGGAATGGAGACTCGTCCTTGGCCTCGTTTGCCGAATACGATAGGTCGGCTATGCACCATACACCACTCACAAGCAGCCGGCGGTTCTTCTTGACCGTAGCGCTGTCAACAAGCACGTGAGTGACACCGAGGTTCTCAAACGTAGCCTCGTAGGAGTCTCGCTTGGTGTTGAGCTCGACCGAGACCTTGTCAATGATGCGCTGGTAGCCGGTCTGCTTGATGTCGCTTCGAACGGCCCCCGCCTCTGCGCGTTGGACGTAATGCTTGGCGAGAATGTCGCGCACTCGTTCCACGCCGATATCAATCATTGCGTCATCGTCAGTGGCGCAATTCTGGCCCAGCAGGTACTCGAGCACGTAGCTTGGCACGGCCGCGTTGCCACGCACAAGCTTCACAAGGTCCTTGCGCACCACAAAGCCTGGGAAGGCGTCGTTGAGCTTTCTGTCGAGATCGTCCATGCTATCGCTTCACCTTCCGGTACTTCTGCCTGCCGCTGATTGGTTTGTCGGGAATGGCCCGCTCGATTGGACCGCCTCGGTGTTGGCTAAGGGAGAGTAGGCCTCCCAGAAGCTCTGAGGAAGCTGGCCCTTAGCCTTCTTGAACTCGAGGCAGTTTCGCTCGCGACACACCTGCAACTCTTGAAAGTCGAACATCACGCAACAGCCCCTAGAAATCAAGACCGAAGTTGCGCCGGACGATGTACTCGGCTTGCGCAACAGTCTTGTACTTGCTTGTTGTGCCATAGCGCTGGTTAACGCGAAGGGTGAGGCGAGCGCCGTTGGCCACGTCCTGTGCCACCGCAAGCGTCACCGGGATGCGGCGCTCCTCCGCACTGCGAGAGGAGCTCGCGGCCTCGATGGGCTTTGTCTCCGATCGCAGCTGCCCATCCGCATCATAAAGTCCCACCTGCAGGCTCACGGGCAGCACGCCATCGCCCACGGGCTCTGTCTGGAAGATCTCGAACCGCACAAAGCTGCCCGTAATGACCTTGGTGCCGCCCGTAAGAAGATCGACCCCCACAGGTGCGGCCGATCCCCTCGCCTTGCCGCGCGTAAGGCGCACGCAGGGCACGACCGCTTCCTGCAACGTCATCCCGCCATGTACGAAGCGTGCGCCAGAGCCCGAGAGCCGCATTCGGCGCGTACCCTTGGGGAACCCGCAGGTGAAGTCACCCGAAAGGCCGAGCTCGGGAGCACCAAATTCGATAAGAGCGTCGCAGGTAGGCAGGTCATTCGCCACGACAAAGCGGCGCGACTGCTTGGCGTTGTCGGTCCCCACGGCAACCCCCAGGAACGGCACCTCGACGAAATCGAACGACTTCGAGTCGCGCTGGTAGAGAAAACCATGGTCAGACACCACGAACACGCATGAGAACCCCAACTGGAAGAGCCTCGCGCAGGCGCGATCGAGCTGGCCGAACGTCTCATCCACCGCAGCAAACGTCAGCTCCTCGGAGTCGCGCTTGTCACCCGTCATATCGATGACGTTGTGATAGACGTAGGCGAGCTTGGTCCCTTCCAGTCGCCCCACCCCCTCCTGGTCGAAGAGCCCCTCGTACGAAAGCACAGCGGCATCGGGCACCTCACGCCTAAGGATCTGCTCGCGATGCTGGGATCCCGTTGCGTCGGAACCATCGACTGCTGCGTTGAGCGTCTTGGGGTCAATCGAGAGCGTCTGGTTGGGCAAGAGCGACGCCATGCCAAGCTGCGTGTAGGTGGGAAGAGATGCGAGCATGGCCGTACATTCCACCTGGCACTTTCCACGATCTGCCACGCGACGCGACCAGTCGGAACCCGCCTCATACCGCAGCGCATCGGACACAACCACTGCTACGCGCTTCGACGCCAGCTCGGTAAGCACTCTGTCCTCGAAGAAGCGACGCTGTGCAAAGCCCTCCCAGTCGACAGGCCACGACCCCCTCTCGACCACCAATCTCTGCCACGCGGCCGAGAGGCGATTGCTGTAGTGTGCGTAGGAAAGCTCCACCTGATGAGCAAGAGGCTCAAACACGTCCGCCATGAGCAAGACTGCCTTTGACGCGACGAGGCCGAACGTGCGGTATGACTCGTCAATCGCGGACCAGTCGGAGACGTAGCGGTCGAAGCATGTGCGGACGTCATCCACGGAGCCAACTTCAGACTCAAAGCGAGGAACGCGCGCAAGCACGCCAGCAGCACCTATGAGCGCATCATACGCGCACCCCCACTTGGAGAAGAACCTCCCCGATGCCCTGCGCGCACGCACCTCGACAATCTGGCTCGAACAGTCCACCCCCTGCGTCACGTCATTCGCAATCCGTCTGATGATTACGTTATCGACGACGGGCAGGTAGCGGTGCCCGGCAAGCACCTCGGTGGGAAGTGCCTCAAGGTTGCACTTTGACGTCACGTAATCGCACGTCGCGTCGACAAGGTCAGTGAAGACGTCAGACTTCCGAGAATCGTTGGCCATATCGGAAATGACGATGGTGGCATCGGGCGAGAGCGTGGGCACCTCGCCGGTGAGGTCCGAGCACGCAGACAGCATGACTTCGAAGGCGAAGTCCTCCAAACCAGGCGTTTCAGAGCGATAGCCAAGACCTGTCGAAAAGGCCTTCCAGTAGGCATCCGTGAGGCCGCAGCGCTCGAGCAGGTGCATCAGATCATCGGTGCCCTTCGCGTACTGCTCCAGCGCGCGGGCGGCCATGTCACGCACCGCGTCAACCTTATGGATTGCCTTGGAGCCGCAGCATACAGACAGAAGCGAGAACACAAGGCCATCATCGGAGTAGCCGCCGCGCATCCAATCGGCCCGCTCCACCAGCTCGCGCAGTGCCGCGCGGCGCTCCTTCGAAGCAAAGAACGCTGCATGGGCCGATACTATCCGTGCCGCCTCAATGGGAAGCCCCGTATCCTCGGCCCAGGATGCCGACTGCGTCGCCGAGAAGGGCCGTGCAAGCATCTTCACATCGAGCAGGAAGTCCTCCTCGATGCAAGGTGCTCCGCCCGCGCGATAGAGCAGGAAGTTCCCGTCTCGCTCATCGCGCAGCACGCGACGCTTCGTGGCTAGCGCACAGCCATGGACGTCGACAACCGTCACGCCAGGAAGGTCGAGCTCCCTCACGTCCTGCGCGAACTCGCCCGAGACGTCCTCCCAGAAGACTATCCGTGCCTCTGCGCAGGCGTCGGCGAGCTTTGCCTGTATGTTCTCATCTAGCATGTCTCTATCACCCATGCCCTAGGACAGACCGGAGACCTTCGCGAGGGCGTCGCCACCATCGGTCCGGAAAAGCTTGTAGTTGTGGCGCACGCCGTCGTCGAGGTCAATCTGCACGTGCTTCTGGGAGAGCGGGTAGAGAACGTCGCGCTCCCAGCCCTCCAGCTCGTCGACCATCGCCTGGTACTTGTCCGCCTTGGATGCGTCGCGGGCGGCACCTGTCGCCCTCAGCACGCCAATCTGCGCGATAAGGCGCTGACGGAACGGCCGCACATACTCGGTGAGCACGCAAGAGACCGTGTCGCGGTTCATGCGATGCATGTAGACGAGCGCCTGGAAGCTGCCCCTGGGCGAACTGAACATCCAGTAGATGGGGCGCTTGCCCGATCCCTGCACCGAGTAGGTGTTGCAGTGGTCCTTGTAGAAGTCCTTGGCAAAGTACGTGCGCAGGTCCTTGCCCAGCACGCCCTCGATGTAGGAGACGTTGGCGTCAAGCGTGTCTGACCCATACGCATAAGCAAGCCAGTTGCGGAAGCGGCGAACGACATCGTCGTCGAGGCTCACATCCTCCAGTCCAATCACCGGGAGCACGGCATCCTCGTCGATGGCAAAGCCGCTTTGTGGCACCTTTGCACGGTAGTCTTCCGCCGTCTGATCGGCGTCCGCCAGGATGAGCCCCGGCTTGTCGGTTGAGTAGCGTCCGAAGATGCAGCCTATGCCATAGGAGATAAGCGACTGCACGTCGCGCAACTCGTCCGCGAGCCGCACAGACACCTTGTCATCCGGCACCTCGATGGGCACCTCGCCCTCCATGTGGTAGATGCGGGCGAAAATGCGGTTGAGCTCCTCCTCGTTTGCCTTGAGCGTGTCGAAGCGCTCCTGGCACTCGGATGACCAGCGGGCGAATTGTTTCTCTATCAGAGGCTCGCCCGGTTGGCAGAGCGGATGCGTTGTGAAGTCCCATGAGGTCTCGAAGGAGTCCCAGTCGGTTTTGCAAAGGGAGATATTAGTGTTGACCTGTATAGCAATATCGTCTTGGTCAGCTTCTTCAACGGGAACTTTCCCAACTGCCCCTTCGCCGAAATCCAAAGTCGGACAGAGTACAGTGAGGAAAGCCATAGCCGTGGATGAGTTCATCGTCCCAAGCACCGTAAGATGCGACGCGCGATCACCTGCGAAGCACATTGTCCCCTTATGCTCAGAAATATAACCCTTTGGGCTGAACCGCATGGCAAATGAACCGCTTGAAAGAGCGCTCCATGTAAGACCCTCATGAAAGTAGTAGTCCATGTTCTGAGGGCGTGAGGCTAATCTTCCGTTTTTCTTGAAGCTACGTATTTCCTCACCATCATCTTCCCAATTAACAACATAGGCATTGTTGCCATACCATTTGCGAAACTCACCACCTTTGTTGCACGGGAACCACTTGCATCTACTGAGTAGCGCTCGCGCCCTGTTTTCACAGTCACGCCCAAAAGACTTTTGGCATACTTCCCACCAAAGGCGCAGGAATCGTTCATTATTGCCCGTCACAAGTCCTTGTCGCGGGCACGCAATATCTGCTAAAGTCCCGGCCTTCTTAAACTCCTCAAGCATCGCCTCGCTCGCCCAATACGCAATCGGCCAGCCGGGGATGGACTTGAAGTCCCGCTGGTCGGCGCGGTAGAACCAGCCGCAGTCCGGGTTGTGGATGGCCTCGAGGGTCTTCGGCTGTTGCCATTGCGGACGGTCGAAGTCCTCCAACCTGATATACGAGCCTTTATTATCTTGCCTGTCTGGGGAGATGACCCACATGCACGTTGGCACAGTGACATTCGGAAAACCGTGAGTCGAAAGCTGAACCATCGAGATAATGGTTGCGTTGTCGATAATATTTCGACGCATCTTTTCAAATGATGAAATGAACATCCACGAAGATGCAGTAATCATTGCTGCATAACCATTATGCTTCGAATAGCCGAGAGAACGATGCATGAAACATGTGCACAGGCCATTTTTCTCGTCAGGATAGTTATCCTTCACCCATGCACTTGTCCAGGCATCGAACTTCTTACTCCCCATGTACGGCGGGTTCGCAATCACGCAGCTGTAGCGCTTGCCTAGCGCCTTGAGGTCGTCCCTCATGGCCGCAAGCTTGTTGAGTGTGTCGGTTGTGAAGAGATCCCCTCCGCTGCCAACCGCCTTGATTGCATCCTCTACATCCTGCAGGTCCTCGGGCTTGGGCACATACAGGCTGCCGCACTCCGTGAGGTGCTTGAAGGCGTCGAGCAGGGCATGGTTGTCGGCGAGCGTCGTGCCCTGTATCTCTTTGGCTGCAAACGTGATGGGTTCTAGCACCGTGATATGCGGGTCAACGTCCCTGCGAAAGAAATCCGGGTCCTTCTCGCGTGCCTTCATCTCAAGAGCAAAGCTAGCAATCTCAGCCGCGCGCGGATCGATTTCCATTCCGTAGAGGTTATTCTCCAGGATAAGTCCAGGAATCTCCGCATCCAGGTAGCCCTCTTCTTGGTACATCTGGAAGAGCAGGTCGAAGGCGTAGACAAGGATGTGGCCGCTTCCGCAGGCAGGGTCGCACACCATGATGTCCTCGGGGCCATCCACCTCGATGAAGGTGCCCTCCTCGCCCTTCTGCGGGGCAATGTAGTAATCCATCTGCGCTGCGAGGCCCGAATCAGGGTTGTTGAGCATCCACAGGCGGCCAAGCGAGTTCTCCGCGAGGAAACGCACGATGTAGTTGGGAGTGAACAGCTGCGTGGCCGGGGCGATGTCTTTGGACTTCGCCTTATCCTTGCTCTCGTTCCACTCCTTGCGACGCTCCGCAATGTAGAACTGGTAGAGCCAGCCCAGGACCTCGACCGACTTGCATGCTTCGTCATCCATGCCTGCGACGATGTGGGCGAGCACGCCGTCTTCCGCCGTAAGGTTGGTGGGATGAAGCAGCCTTATGGCACTCCTCTCCTCCAGGCTTCCGCCAAAGAGGTAGCCCATGGAGTCCCGGTACGCGTCGCACGCGGAGAGCAGGAGCAGCGTGTAGGCCTCGCCTAGGGGGTCTTGCGCAGGCATGCCACCATCCAGCAGAGAAAGCACCCTCTGCCGGTTTACCTGGGAAAGAGGAAACTCTGGATGCAGGATGCCCTGACGCGCGTCCGCAAGAATTGCGGGCAGGCTCTCGCCGGGGCGTCTTGTGACGCAGCCTACCGGCGTGTAGCCCCGCGCGTCCATGAAGCGCAGGGCGCAAAAACGGTTGAACCATGTATATGCAACGCGCTCCACGAGGGCATCAGGATCCGCCTTCGCGAGCCGCTCCACGCGCGCCACATCCTCCGGGAAGGCAAGGCGCTCGGCACTCTCGGGCTTGAGCACGCGATCTAGACTGTTAGAGATGTCCTTGCGCAGGGCGTCGCGGGCACCCTGGGCGAGTTTGGCTATTCGGTTGGAGTCCATAAGCAACCTCCTAGAGGATGATTCTCTCGTTTGCCTGCACGTGGCGCAGTAGCTCCCGTCTGAGCGAGGAGATGAACTCCTCCACATCCTCAGGAGTTGAGATCGCAGCGCCCCCATAGCTCGCAGGGCGTGACAGGTCGGCATATTGCACTGTTTTCACCTGCGGCTCCTTTGGGGGTACAGGACTTGCCGGAGGATTCTCCACGGTCTGTGTGAGTCCCGCTGCAGCGGGTCCCTCCGTTTGGTTCTGCGGGGGAACAGGCTTTGGCACGGGCTCCACAAGCGAGTAGAGTCGCGACGAGCGCTCGCGCTTGAACGCAGGAACGGCATCGCGAAGCGTGAGTACCTGCGAAGACCGCTCGATGCTGTTGCGGCAATCATCAAACAACTGGTCGCATTCAGCCTTCGTCTGTTCGCTGGCATCGTTGTAGTTCTGTTCCGCCTTGAACTGGGCAGCAAACTCATCGAGCGATTTGAGCGCCGATGTCTTAGCAACGTCGATAGCGTTGTTGATTGCCTCGCGCATCTGCTTCATCAGACGGTTGGCCTGAGGGGCACTGCTCATCTTGTAGCAATCCGGGTTGGAGAGAATCTCTGCCAGCTGACGGTCTTTCTCCGATGCTTCCGGCACCGCCGAGATGTTGGCCGCCTGCCCCATACGGAACGACTTTGCCTCAGCAAAAATCTCTCCCGGTCTGCCGGTGGCGAACGCGCTCATGGCGTTGATGTCATCGATGATGGCTTTGATGCCAGGGGCTTCGGGGCCAGCGTTGTTCACGAACCAGTCACGGCGATGCGATGCCGCCTTATTAAGCTCCGCAACCTGCTCCTGGTAGTGCTGGGCGAAGGGCAGCGCGGAAACCTTTGCGTCCGCCTCCCGAGCATCCGCAACCTTTTTATCCAGGCACTGCATGACCTCCTCGGCAAGGCCCTTGGCATCCGAGCGAGGGGGCTCCATGCCGCCCGTGAAAGCGCGGTACGCCACCCGGAGCGCTTCGACCTGCTCGGGAGAGGCGCCAGCGGCAACACGTACCTCGATTTCCTCGAGGTGGGTTCCGGTAGAAAGCACGTTCGCCAGATTCGCCCCCTCGAGGGGCTCGTCGTCGCGTAGGCACTCGATGAAGTCGTTGGACGCAAGGAGGCCGACGGCCTGCCGAACGGCTTCGACCGGCCAGCCATACTGGCCCACCGAAAGCACGGTCTCCAGCGAGTTCTGTGACGTGCCGCCCACAACGCACCGCGCGGCGCTCGCACTGATGCACTTGATCTGGCGCAGCACTTCACCGCAATACTCGGGCAAAGACTCCCCGGGCATGAGCTTGTCGTCCAGAGCCGATTTGTACACGCTCTTGTTGTCAAAGGGAATCGTGAGCATGCGCAGGTAAGGATAGGAGAGACTGATCATCTCGAGCACCGCGCTATCGAGCCGGTCAGAACCCTGACCGGTAACCTTATCCGTAATGTCCGAAAGGTTCGAGCCCCAGAGCGCATCGTTGAGCTGGGAGGAGAGCGACGCGATTATCTCGCGCCTGCGTTGCTCGTTGGCCGCCTTCTTCTCGGCAAGGATCGTCGCACGCCTGCCACCGCCCGCCTCGAGCTCACGGCCTACGTAGGCATTGGTCTGCATCCACAGGCGTGTCTCTGTAACGATGCTTGTCTCGCGAGGCAGCGCCACCGAGAGGTGCTTGGGGGCTGCGTACTTATATTGTTTGTCCGCCTCCGGCGTTAGATCGGTCATCACGTCGACCTTGAGCTCGCTCCTTTGCTGCCCGATGGCCACACCGTCGACCGTGAGGTCGTAGGCGAATGAAGTGGAGAAGCCCTGGTTGACGTACTTGACCTTAGTGCGGTCGAGCACTTCCTCGCGCAGCAGCTTGCCAATCTGGCGCGAGACCTGCCCCTCCGTGAGGGGTTCGCGCTTAATCTCCTCCTCGACGTCCTTCTCGTCGTCGGTCATGTACTCGTAGGCGTCACCGTTGCGGCGGATGTAGGTCTGGGCGTCCAGCTCGCGGAGCACGCGGGTGATGTGCTCCTCAAGCTCCGCCGCGTTCTGCGAGAAGCCGCCGTAGAGGAGCACGCGCAGGTTCTTGGGTGTTGCCTGGAAGCCCTCGTTGTACTTCACGAGCAGCAAGGCCTTGAGCACACGCACGCCAAGCGGGTCGGGGAAGTGCTCCTCGGCAGTGGTGATTGCGCTGAACACCTCGCTCTTGAGCTCGTCGCGAAGGCCCTCGAACATATCATCGAAGGGCACGAGGTCGCCCCTCTCCACATCGCCCTTGTCCTTGAGGGATACAAGGACGCGATGCGTGGTGCCCAACATGTTGCGTGCACCCGTGGAGACATACTCGCCGGTGAAGGCCTCGTGATTGGAAAGGCCAACAAGGGCGTCGTGGAACATCGTGAACTGGTAGGGAACGAGCGGGTAGGTTGCCTCGAAGTCCTCTTCGTCCGCATAGACGTTGTAGTGCTTGGCGCCATCCGGAAAGTCGAGCAGCACCTTGAAGTCGCCCTTGTACTTGTCGTAGAGCTTGTCAAGCGCCGGCAGCGCATCTGGCTTCTTATCGAGCAGGCGCTCCTTCACCACCGTGTTTGCATCATTTGCCGGAATCTTGATGAGCACCTGGAAGCGGGCCTGGATCTTGGAAAACTGACCGGAGGTACGCTCATCGAGCTTTCCCGTGATTGCAGCCATCTCCTCCTGAGAGACAACCGTGATCCACGCCCTGCGCCCGCACTTGGTGTTGAGGTTCTCTGCAATGTCCTGCAGCATCTGCAGCAGCGGGACGCTGTCGGCGATGTACTGACCCATCTCGTCAGCAAAGAAGTTGAGGCGGAAGCCCGGCTGCTCAACACTCCTCTTGTCGATGTATTCCTTGCACCACGTGGCAAAGTCCTCGGGCGTGGGGTGGTAGTTCTTCTGGTAGTACTCGAAGACATTGGTTGTGGTGCCCTCGGGCTGGCCAGTCACGCGGTCATACACGACGCTCACCTTGTGCGAGAAGATGAGCGGATTGCTCACGACCGTCTCCCAGGGGACATGCGTCTCCTCCTGGACCTTGACCTTGAAGTCATCGAGCAGACCAGAGCAATCAAGATCGCGCTCGAGAAGCGCAACGTGCGCCTGTTCCTTTGCATAGTAACCGCAGTGCTCGTTGAGCACCTTGATAAATGCCGCCAGCAGGCTCTCTCCCGTGTCGCGTCTCTGGGCATCGGACTTGCCACCCACGTTGAACAGTATGGACTCGGAAGGCGTCTGCTCGCAAGCTTTCTCCAGCGCGCCAAGCAGGAACTTGTCGTCCTCAATTTTGGGCTTGATGTAGTCAAGCGCGGGCTTGCCACCCACGACCCTGTTCTCAATAAGGTGCGAGAGGATCTTGAGCAAGTGGGACTTGCCCGAGCCATAGAAGCCGGAAATCCAGGCGCCGTTGCATGAGGATGCGGGGTCATTGTATTCGTCGCAGAAGCGCTGTAAGGAGCGCCTCACCTCCGGCGTGATGACGTACTCCTCTAGCTCGGACTGCAGGTGCTCGTCATCCATGGACTTGATGACCGGATCCATGTGACGCGCAATATCCAGCCTGAAGATGTCCTTGTACAACATGGGAAAAGCTCCTTACAGCTCGAAAATGTTGCGGGCGCGGTACTGCTGACCGCCCTCGCCAGCGGGAGTGGCCAGGATGTCAAGCGAGGCGGACCCATTGGGCTTGTGTGTCTGCCTGCCCGGAAACATCACCAGGACGGGGACCTGGGGGTCGAGGACCTCCACCAGGCGATGCGTCCGTATGACCGGATAGCAGGCACCCATACCCGTAACGATAAGTAGTTGGGCGTGTTCTTCTTTTACCTGGGCGACTACGCGTGGGCAGATCTGCGTCTCGAGGTCCGCCGCGTCTTTTAGCGCGATGATGAAATCCTTTGTCGGCACCGTACCCTCGATCTGGCAGTAGGGCTCCCAGAGTCCTTGGTCGTCGAGTACCGAAGTGAACACGCTAAAGAGGTCCACGACCGAGGCGGTGACTCCGCGCGAGCGAAGGTCAAGCGCGAGGGCATCGACCATCTTAGCCGCATCCTCCTGCTGTTCGGGCGGGTATGGGGCGACGAACATCGATGAATTGGAGAATGCGCCGGCACTCTTGAGGAAACGGTCGCTCGAGAGCTTGCTCACAAGAAACAGCTCTGCCTCATTTACGTGCTTGAACTCAAACAAGAGCCTCTCCTATCTGACGAGGGTGGGAAAGAGAACGAAGTCCTCCTCGTCGATGATTGACGAGACGCCCTCCGGCATAAGGTAGGGATGCATCTCCTGCTTCTTGTCGAGGAAGCCCATCTCACGCATCATCGTAAAGAGCTGTGAGCGCAAGCGTGCCTTGGTCTGATCGCTCAGGCCCTCCAGCTCTGGATGCATTGCGGACTCCTCGGCGACGTATGCCTCGTAGGCTCCAGGCGGGAGCGTACGCACTCCCTCGTTCCAGCGCTCGCCTATGACGTTGATGGTAAAGCCACGCACGAACTCGTACGTACGGCAGATGGCCAGCCAACAGAGCGCGCTTGCGAAACTGGCGCTCTGGGGCTGAGCCAGAGCAGCCAACTCGGCCGGAGTCAGGTTACGGAGCCGCTTGACGAGCTCTGCCGTAACGCGCTTGCGAGAGGATTCCTGCCTAATCATGAGCAAGTCGTCATCGACCGAAGACCTGAGGACGGCAGTCCAGTCCCGCTGCTCGGCATACGCCTTTGCCAGAGTGACAGTCTCGGTACGACGAATGCCTGCGGCCGTATATGAAAGCGATAGTCTGCCTATCAACGCTTGGACCTCTATTCCTCGTAAACCAGATTGTCAATCATGCACATGCGAGCGTAAGCACTAAAACTGATGCCCTTGAGCGAGGCACGCTCGGCAGCGGCGTCCTTGAGGTTCTTGGGGATGCGGATGGTTATAGCCGTCATCTCCCCGCCGGTGAGAAACTCCTGTCTCTCGGTTTTGGTGGTCTCGCCCTCGACAAGCTCGGAGTACTTCACGGGGTGCCTCCGTTAGTTCGATGTGCAATACAAACGAATGCATCATACCAAACGATTGTGATGCGTCCCGCTTATCCAGGGCGAATCCTCAGAGCAAGTGCAACGACTGGTGGTGGTAGACCTCCCAGGGGCACTTCCACTTGAGACGCTTGCGTGGTCTCCGGTTGAGTGAATCGCATGCCTCCTGCACTTCGTCGTCGGTGACATCGTCGAGGCTCATGCCCTTCGGGAACCAGCCCCTGAGAAGGCCGTTGGTGTTCTCGTTGGTCCCCCGCTCCCAGGGATGGTGTGGATGGCAGAAGTAGACGGGA
>Ga0214925_100630_pt1 | contig 13907 bp, 11 predicted proteins | sample Stichaenrichment_FD_168299 | JGI IMG/M metagenome (GOLD analysis project Ga0214925, IMG submission 168299) | Xylose enriched microbial communities from anaerobic bioreactor in Madison, Wisconsin, United States - 63SRT | ecosystem: Engineered > Bioreactor > Anaerobic > Unclassified | place: USA... | reverse complement strand
TCGTGCATGGAAAAAGTGCCTACCAAAGGCAGGGAAAGAGAGCTTACCGGAGGGCCGGAAACAGTGCTTACCATAGCTATGGAAGAAGTGCTTACCCTACCAATGGAAAATCTGCTTGACATTCACACCTTCGCCTTCTGCCGCTATCGTCACATGGAGCACGGGAATCTGCCTCCTGCATCGCTGCCTGTGCATGCCATACATTCAGGCATTGTAAGCCTCTGCCATTGCTGTCCTGTGATGTTCCCTGAAGCCTGACCGTGGAGAAGGCGAAAGAAGCTGCCTTCGACCTGCAGTCCGAGGTAGCGTCCCCGAAAAGGAAGCCTTCCAGAAAACCCTTAACGTGTTATCGCTTCATCGAAGCTGGGCACGAAGGCTGCAGCAGGAACGACGGCAGGTACGTCCGCACCGGCAACGATACAGCCAGGAGCCAGAGCATCCGACAGCGCAGGGCCAATCCTCTCGCTGCATCCATCCTGGATGCAGAAAAGGCCTGATGCTGGCTGGAAGCCATAAGCAGCAAGGCTGCTGTCCGAAAACAGGCGCTCCCCCTAGTGGCCATGCGGCACAATATCGAGCTGTCCGCGCTCGAGCACGAGGTCGGCATGGACAAGACGGATGAGGGTGCAGCCAAGAGGGATGAGAGCGCCCAGAAGCGAACTGTACGAGCATGCTTCGCAGAGCATCGTGGAAACGACAGCACCTGCCATGAAGCAGAGCAGAAGCGATGCATGCACCTTCATCTTGCGGCGCAGCCCATGGTCTTCAGGATGCCTGATGAGCTTCGCGAGATTCGATCCGATCTGGCGGATGTGGTTCGTCACGAACGTCGTAGCCGCCGGCACGCCTTCCATCTGGCGATACGTATTGAACTGCATCGCGCAGACGAAGTTGAGCGTCACCTGGCAGATCTGATCAGGCCACGCAGCCGGCATGAAGGCAAGAAAGACAACAGCACACATCTCGAGTGCGATGAGGAGCGTGTCCCAGCGCAGGAAGTGCATGCGCTTGATGGTCTTGCCCATCCATTCGGAGAGGAAGGAACCGAAGAAATAGGCACCGATGGGAAGCAGAAGATAGGCTGCCGAGAGCCACTGCTGCCTGCCGAGTGCCATTGCGAAGAGGACGACGTTTGCCGTCTGTGCATTGCAGAAGACGCCACCGCGCAGGAAGAACGTGTACGCGCCATACCAGCCTGCCACAAAGATCAGAAGCCAGAACGTATATCTGCGTTCGCACTCGAGATATCCTGCCTTCACACCGCCTCTTCCAGCCAAGGTACACAAGATCACTTGCAAAGTACCTTACGCGTCAGCAGGCCGGCCAAAAGAATCTGTAACGGATTCGATGCGGCACCTCCACGTCTCCGACAGATTACGAAAATCTTGTGACATAGTTTTACTTGGCTATCCATACAAATCGAATACAAATATCGCTAATAGCCCAGAGGCTCACTGTCTCTGGGCTATTAGCGACTCGACAATATCAACGCCATTTAAATGGGACTACTGCCCGGACTTATCTGCCAGTTCGCCGTTCTCCAATTCCCATGCTTTATATCGGCGCTGCACAACCCAAAGCATAACAAGCATAACGACCAAAATCCCTGCAAAAACATATGTCATTGTACCGCCATCGTTATTCATAGAGTACAGCTCGAACGCAAAAGCGACTAGCGCAACGCCCCCAACTAAAAATGACGGTCTGCAATACGGATTGTTGTGGTCCATATGCTGAATCTCAAATACATACGCATCTCTTTGCGAGCGCTGTGCCTCTTCATGGAGTTGTTTTTGATGCTCTGCTTTATGCTCGGCGCGAAGCCGTTCTTCTCTCTGCTGCTTTAAGCGCGCCTGCTTGCTTCGTCCTATCTTTGCCATGCCTGTTCCTCCAGGAATCTAGCGACTCCGTCATTATCATTGTTATGTTCAGTAACGAAATCCGCGTGTTGTTTGCAAACATTGTCTGCATTTTCAACTGCAATGCCAATTCCTGCTGCCTCCAGCATCGGAATATCGTTCTCCCCATCACCGAACGCCATTGATCTTTCAGGGGGAATGTTGAGATATTCACATAGCCACAAGAGGGCAGTACCCTTTGAAAGATTCGTATTCACGACTTCGATGCCACATCCATCATGGCTCGTATGCGAAAACATTGGCATATCATCGAGGATTGCGCGGATTTTATCGCCATCAGACTCATTCAGATAATAGATATTCAGGCGCTCAATCCTATCTACTTGTTTTATAAATGTTGGTATATCAATATCAATTGGAATACGTTGGCGGCGAACAAACCCCATCATACCTGGATTAATAGGAAATCTATCAATCTGATCGAGACGACGACGTTCTGCATAAGAATGGCCATTTGCAAATACATCGAATTGAATATTGTAGGGAGATAAGCGCCTATAGAGCTCCATAACATCGCTCTTCTCAACTCCACCTTCAAAGATGTTGCGATGCGACCGACCGTCTGTATAGGTTGCGCCAAGCTCTACAATCGTGGCACCCATAGAACAAACTACATAATGGACTTTTGGATGCTGCGATAATTCTCGTGGAATACCCGATAGCATTCTTCCGGTGCATGGTACAAACCCGCAGCCATGTCTATCGAGAGACTCAACAATCGCCAGATTTGCCTGCGAGACTGACTTGTCGGAATGAAGGTATGTTCCATCCATATCGCAAAATACGAGCAATGGGTGACCTGACATCATTCAACTCCATATTGATCAATAGAGACCAAAATATGCTCCATGAGAACAATCTAGTCCTTGGAGTGCGGGCTATTGGCCCCATACTTCCAGACGGCCGAGCAATTCATTTCGACTGTATTAGTCTCGCCGAGCTTGTATTGCAACCATCAAGCCAATGAATCACTCTCAAATATGCCAAAGGCGGCAGAGCCCTCACCCCAGCTCTCTGCCGCCTCAGTCACCTAGCGTTTATCGCAGCACAGCGCCAGTCTTTGCAGTATCTACCTGCTCTGCATAGCGCTTGAGTAGGTGCCCTCCATTCTCACGAATGACAGGCTTCCATGCCGCACGACGGCGATCGAGCTCCTCGTCAGAAACATTTAGCTGAATGAGGTTCTTGCTCAGATCGATATGAATCTCATCGCCATCCTCGACAAGTGCAATAGCGCCGCCATCAAGTGCTTCGGGGCACAGATATCCCACAGAGAGGCCGCCGGATGCACCGCTGAACCGCCCGTCTGTAATAACAGCAGAATTAGGGATGCCCTTCATGATTTCCGTTACGCGATGGAGCTCCTTCATGCCCGGACCGCCCTTTGGTCCTTCATAGCGGACGACAACCCCGGTTCCTTCCTTGATTAGATGCTTATCATAAGCCGCAAAGGCTTCTTCCTCCGAATTGAAGACCTGCGCCTTTCCAGTCCAGACATGCTGCTCAGCAGGCACTGCACTGGTCTTCACCAGTGCTCCGTCCGGAGCAAGATTGCCATAAAGCACCTGGATGCCATTGCAAACAGAAGCAGGATCATCCTGAGTGCGAATCACCGAGCGGTCGATTGGAACATCACGATCAAGGTTCTCGCCAAGCGTCTTGCCAGTCACGGTCATGACAGAGACATCGAGATCCTTCTCGATGGTCTTCAGTACTGCTGGCACTCCTCCCGCCTTATAAAGATTGATACAGCTGATATCGCCATTCGGCACAACGTTGCAGACAACTGGCGTGTGGCTCGTGATGTCTGCGACCATGTCCCAAGTAACTTCCAGATCAAGCTCGTGAGCCAAGGCCGGAAGATGCACGAGGGCATTAAGCGAGCCACCGATAGAGGCAAGCAGCTTGACGGTATTGTCCAGTGCTGCCTGCGTCATGATGTCAGAAGGCTTGATATCTTTCCGGACCATGTCAACGACACGTGCACCTGTCTGACGAGCACTAAAGCGACGCTGGCTCGTCGAGCTTGGCCAGAGAGCACCATACGGCAACATCATGCCCAAGCCTTCAGAAAGGCATGCCATCGTATTGGCGGTTCCAAGGAATGGGCAAACTCCAGGTCCTGTATAGTACTTAAGAGTGCCTTCAATGACCTCACGCTCGGTCGCTTCCCCACGCAGGAAGCGAGCCCTCAGGGCTTTAGATTCCGACGGCTTAATCTCATCATAGCAGGGGCCTGCTGTTACAATTGCGCTTGGCAGATTGATGCGAGCGGCAGCATTAAGCATACCAGGAATGATCTTATCGCAAGAGCCCATGTAGACGACGCCATCAAAAACGCCCTCGCCCACAATCATGGCTTCGCACGAATCTGTAATTAGGTCGCGATGTGGCAGGCAGTAGCGCATGCCGGGGTGACCTTGAGCGATACCGTCACACATACCGATTGTATTAAATTCAATCGGTTCGCCGCCCGCTTCGAGAATTCCCTTCTTCACCTCAGCTGCAAGTTGACGCAGTGGCTCGTGACCCGGACAAACCTCATTCCAGCTATTCGCGATAGCAATAAGAGGCTTATCAGGATTCTCGAGCGAGTCAACAGAGACTCCCGCAGAAGCAAGATGCGCTTTGGAAATAGCTCTCTGAAACGGTTCGAGCTGATCAATCTTACGAAGCAATTCGAATCCTCCTTCGTTTGATGTAGCTCCAGCTCAGTTCCAGCTCAGTGAAATTACTTGATTGGAAGCCGGAGCGTTAGCTTAGACTTTTCAAGACTTTTAACAGCCTCGATTGTCGTATGCCCAAATAATCTCTTACTAATAAAACTCATTTTAAAAAACGGACGCTGCCAATAGACAGCGCCCGCTCTTGGAAAGCAACAAGCTATGCCTGCTGGCCCTGAGAAGCATAAGCCTGGATCTTCTCCATGCCAATCTTCTTCTCAACGACATACCAAACAAGGGCAAAGACTGCGATAAGGATGACAATCGCAAGCCAAGGATTAGCAGAGATGCAGCTCCAGAAGACGATTGCAGTCTGCGTGAGAGACGGTCCGGCCATGGAGGCAATCTCGCCATCAAACTGAAGACCGGTAGACGTTGCAAGAGCAGTGAGGTACGGAGCGGCTGCAGTGCCAGCGTAAAGAATTGCCGCCATGACAGGGATGGAAACAAGGATAGAGCGGAACACGTTGCCACGGCAGAGAGCAACGATGATTGCGACACGGAACGTGACAACAGCAAGGTCAGCAAGAGGCATCATGCGGTTACCCGGAAGGATAAAGGCAAGGAGAATCGTGACAGGAATCATAATAAGAGCAGTGGTGATAACGTCAGAGTTGCCAACGACAACCGCAGCATCAAGGCCGATAGAGAGTGCCCTGCCACCGAAGCGCTTGGAAGCCATATCCTGAGCAGCCTGGGAAATCGGCATAAGTCCTTCAACGAACATTGCAGTCATCTTAGGCATAAGGGCCATAACAGCAGCAACATTAACGCCCGTGAGGAACGCCTTGTCCCAAGGCATCCAAGCAAGGACGCCCATTGCTACACCAAGAATGAAACCAAGAATCATCGGATCTCCCAAGAAGCCAATGCGCTTCTGGACATTCTTGATATTGATATTGACGTCACGCAGACCAGGGATGCGATCGATAACCCAGTTGAGAGGAGCAGCAATGATAATGGAAGAAAGGTAAGAAACCGTAGGCAGGGAGACGTCCGGGATGCCAAAGAAGTTCTCAACGAGAGGCTGAGTCCAGTCGCAAAGCTTGAACGAAATTACAGCCATGAGAGCAGTAGCGATAAGGGCAAGCACAAAATTGTTGGTGACGAAGAACACAAGGATACCGGCAATCATCATGTGGTGATAATTCCAGATATCGACATCCATAGTATTTGTTGCCTTGAGAATGAACATGAGAATGTTGATGCCAAGAATCTCAAATACGAGGAATGCAACGATTGGCGATGCCCATGTAATAGAGGAGATAGCTCCCCAACCAACATCGGTTACCTCAAGATTGAGACCGATGTTCGAGACCATCGCGGAAGCAGCTGGCGTCACAGCGGTCTTAAGCAGGTTCACAAGCAAGTTGATACCCACAAAACCACATGTAATCGTAATGCCGCATCTAAATGCTCGGCTAAACTTAAGCCTGAAAATCAGGCCAAGAATAGTAATGATCAATGGAAGCATTACATAAGCGCCAGCACTAAGAATGGCTTGGAACGCAGCATAAATCCCGTTGACGATTACGTCCACTCGAAATCCTTTCCCTCAACCCCACCAAAGAGGCTTGATCTAGAAACGGGCAGCTCTGTCTTTCCCCAAACAGAGTGCTTTCCGCTTACTTCAGTGCATCAACAATCTGCTGGAGAGTCTTGTCCTGGCCGATGCCCGTGAGCAGGCTGATGCCCATAATGCACGGAGTCTTGATATCTGGATCGTTAAACTTGCCTGTCGTAACGACGAGGTCGTAGTCGTCTGCCTTGTCGTGCAGCTCGATCATGCGGCACTGCTCGGTCTTGACGTCAACACCCTTGTCCTTGCAGTAATCACGAATCTTGCTTGCAACTACAGTGGAGGTTGCAACACCATTTCCGCAGGCAACAAGTATGCGCTTCATGTTCTTTCCTTTCATTCAAGGGGCTCCCCCATGGACCCCCATTTCCGCCAAACTTAAGCTAGATAATCTTTCAGAAGTTCATAGGCACCCTCTTTGGAGTCTGCGCTTACGACTTTCTTCATGAGATCTTGGTCTTGAATCAGAGAGACAACCTTCTGAAGCATGTCAAGGTGTGCATGCGCTTCCTTGAGTGCAAGCATCGTCACCAGAGAGACCTTGCAAGTAGAATCGGGGTCATCCATTCGGCGCCAATCAACCGGATCTCTCAAGATGCCTACGCATACAGCAGCCTTATTCACGTTGGAGACATCGCAATGAGGCATTGCCGCATTAAGCCCCTCAACATAAATTCCTGTCGGGTATGTAACTTCACGGTCCGCAATAGCCTGCGGATAGCTGACCTTTACATAGCCAAGATCAAGAAGCCTCTTCGCCAAGATGCTCTCCGCTTCCTGGTAGGAAGACACTCCATCAAGCATTACTACAAGATCAGCATTGAAATCTACATCTGCCATCTCTACCACTTGACCTTTGCTTCAAATGCTTCGATGTCAGCCTTCAGACCCGCATCATCCATCTCAATGATGTGCTTCGGATCGAATATTCCCGATCCAATGCCAGCATAGGTAGCACCAGCATCAAAGAATTCCTGACAATTGTCAGCATTGACACCGCCCACTACCTGAATAGGCATGTAATTGAGCGGAGCCTGGATATCGTGGATGTACTTTGGCCCCAAAGTTCCAGCAGGGAAGATTTTTACAATATCCGCGCCCATCTGGAACTGCTTCCAAACCTCTGAGGGGCTAAATGCAGAAGGTACAGTCAAAACACCATAGGCTTTAAGTATCTTGTATATATCCTCAGTAAAACCAATAGGAGAGAGCGCAAACTTTGCGCCGGCATCAACGGCTTCCCAGGCACGATGTGTAGAAATTACAGTGCCAGCTCCAACCATGACTTCATTGCCAAACTCATCAGCAATTTTCTTAATAGTCTCCGAGGCACCCGGCGTATTCATTGCAACTTCGATAGCCCCAAGCTTCGATCCAACCATGTTCTTCACGACAGCATGAACCTGATCGTAGTTATAACCACGCAGTATCACTGTAATTTTGGGGAACTTGACTATCTTAGGATCAATCATTGCTTCTCCTCACTTCAACATGCCAAGAGGATTCAAACTCTCGTGCATATTGCTTTCGCTATGGGGAATTAAAGCACACGTTCTCATCACATGATTGATGCTTAGGTAAGATGCATATCTATTTATATATTATGTATATTCAGTGGTAATTATCTGGGTTTTTCTTTAAGCGTACGTATATTCTTCTTTTATCGGTTTTTTTGTTCATATTTTCTACATATACTAGATTTTATTCATGACCTCAACAATGTATAAATTATCATTATTTCTGTATATGTTTTCTAGCAGAAGCTAGCTGCAATATATCTGGGCTTGAATTCGGATGAATATTCTTCCCCTCAATCTTGTCAATGAGATCGCGTTTAGATCGCGGCGGAGTAACGACCGGGTGGTTTGGTGTCTCTAAACCTCTGCCCATCGCAAGCATGCTTTCATACAAATGCTGAGGTGTCACTGGATCGGGAGGCTCAACCCCCTCTTTTACTGACAGAATATTATCAACTACCACATTGCCCATGCGCTGGCTACTTTCATATGTATTGCCTGCTACATGCGGGGTAACTAGCACATTGTCATAATCGTAATATGGCTGATGGTCAGGTGGTTCTTTGCTAAATACATCAATGGCAAAGCCTGCAAGCCTGCCATCACGAAGCGCCTTGTCAAGAGCTCCATGCCGGACTATGCCAGCTCGTGCAGTGTTAATGAGAATGCTACCCGGCTTGATAAGACGCAGCTCGCGTGATCCAATCAAATTTCTTGTAGATTCGTCAAGGGGCAGATGAATAGTGACGATATCTGAGCGCCTCAGGAGATCGTTGAGAGTTGTATAAACGACGCCATACACAGCTGCCTCATTGCGTTGAACGATGTCATATCCAAGAATATCCATGCCGAAGCCAAGAGCGCGTCTTGCTACTGCAGTGCCTATCTGACCCACGCCGATGATGCCGATTGTCTTGCCGTAAAGGCTTGTACCGGTGTATTTCTTCCAACCGCCAGCGCGTGTATCCATAACCATTCGGGAAATGTGCCGTTCAAGATCGAGAATAAGCCCGAAAGTGAAATCCGCTGTCTCCTCGCGGTTTGTCGCAGGCGCATATGTGACCACAATCCCTTGGTCACGAGCTTCAGCAAGGTCTACGCCATCGAAACCTACACCATATCGTGCTATTACTTTCAACTTCTTCAGTCGCTTTATTACACTTGCAGGAAGTTGATCATTACCGAGAATGATGGCATCTGCGTCATGTGCAAACTCAACCATCTCATCTTTGCTCAATGGACGTCCATAGGGATTGAGCCGTACTTCACAACCCGCATCTTCCAAGCGACGCACTGGCTGAGTAGCGCTTCTGCCAAATGTCACAGCAGTTGACACGACTACCCATTTGCTTTTTCCCGGCATATTCGTCCTCCAGTAGCAATGGTCATATACGGTTCTGATTTAAAGACGAAAGCCATAATAACGTGATGAATTGCGTCAGAAAGAAATTGCGCAAGAACCCAAGCCAGAAAACCATGAAGCCTGTAGTCGAAGATTCACTAGCTAAAGAATCCAAATCCATCATCTAGATAGAGCGTTTCATTCCAGTTGGGAGACAACATCAAAATAGTAATTGAGTATGAGTCAATCTTGGATAGCTCCTGGGCTTTCAGTCATGACCGCCCACTTCTGAACTCCCTGTTTCCGAACTTCTACTTGAGGTTCGCATGCCTTGCCGGACATGAGGAGTGCGCTCTTCCCCTTCAGGCAGCCATGAAGCCCGGCACGCTGTCTTGGGCAGGATGCCCGCCGGCATGCACGTGGTCCGGCGCGAGATGCCCCTCCACCATCCCGACGCCCTTCCATCAGCATGGCTGCCTGAGGGTCTCCCCCAGGTCCTTGCGGCATTGGCTGCAGATGGCCCTTCTTCCATGCTTTGGGCAAGACACGATGTGGCACCTGCACATCCACTTGGTGTGCGCAAGGCTGTTGGCCTTCTGTGCCATTGTGTTCTCCTTCCTCTCGCGGCCGGCGGCCTGAACAATCACCATCCTGGAGGGGGAGGAGTTTCACTGCATAGCATCGTTGCCATCCACTCGCACAGCGGGTGGCTTTCTATGCCACGCGTGCCGCGCGACACAGGCTAAGACCTTTAAAAAGAAAAGGACGAGGAAAAAGTCCCCGCCCTTGGGTGGACCAAGACCTTGCGGCCAGCCCAGAATCTAATCATTTTTATAGCATGCAGCGTTTGAACTTATCCAGAGCCACACAGCCCTGTGCAATGGATACTCAGCCGCGGGCTCCCCGGATTCTTGCAGTCATCATACAGGTAAGCCAAAACAGCCCGAAGATATAGCATCTCCGGGCTGCATACATTCAATGGAGCCAGCTATCAGACTCGAACTGATGACCCCCGCTTTACGAGAGCGGTGCTCTACCAACTGAGCTAAGCTGGCCTCTTTGACACGCAAGACGTTGTCTCAGCGCGTGCTTTTTAATAGTACGGATGCAGGCACGAAGATGCAAGCATTATTTTGTCCATTTTCAAATTTCCTCGTTTCAGGCGCTGCTTGTCCATCCACATCAAGCGACCCCCGCTTTACAAGAACGGTGCTCAGCCAATCTCTTGTGGCTTCCGCCATGCTCTCGTCTATTCCCTCCATACGAGCAGAGGGGCACAGCGTATGCGCGCCATGCCCCTCGAGACGGGAAGGGGAAAGATGGAAATGGGCAGAGACAGGTGGATTGGCAGTTTCAGCTGGCAGTGGGGATGGGAGGACACTGCCAGCCTTATCTGCTCTGGCCGCTACTTCTTGGCAGGGCCATCCACAGAGGAATCATTGGATGCGGCCGGTGCAGCCTCAAGACGTGCTGCCTTCTTCATCTTCACGCCCTTGACAAGGCGACGGATGTTGAGGACAGAGAGCAGGACGAAGACTGCTGCCACGCCGTAGACGATCTTGTAGTACCACGTCATGCTGCTCCCGACCTTGGCATCAGGTGCGATGCCGTTCATGGCGTTGGAGTTCACGACAGAGTACAGGATGCGGTGCGATGCTTCGCGCATGGCGGAGACGATAGCAGGATCGTCGGCGTACTTCTTGAGCTCGGGGCCACGAACCTTGTTGAACATCATGTTGTCCCAGAGGTCGGTGCCAGCAAGGAGGCCATCAGGCGTATCCATGAATTTCGAGAAGGCGCTCATGTCAGTGATCGCGATGCCCTGCATGCCGCACTCGCCGCGCAGGAAGTCCGTCATGAGAGCCTTGGACTCGCCGCACCACTCGGCACCGAGACGGTTGAAGCCGCTCATGATGCCCTGGGCACCGCCTTCCGTGATGCCCTTCTCTGCGCACCTGAGGTAGATCTCACGGATGGCCTGCTCGTTCGACCAGATGCTGATGCCCATGCGGTAGGTCTCTGCGTCGTTCAGGGCAACATGCTTCTCGAATACCATGACGCCCTTGGACTGGATGCCAGAGATCTCGGTAGCGCAGATCTCGCCCGCGACGTAGGGGTCCTCGGAGTAGTACTCGAAGTTGCGGCCGCCATACGGTGAGCGGTGGACGTTGACGCCAGGGCCATAGACGCCGTTGTAGCCGTTCACGAGGAAGTCCTCACCCATGAGGGTGCCCATCTCATTGATGAGATCGCGGTTCATAGTAGCTGCCATCACGTCTTCGGACGTATAGGTCATGGCCGAGCTGCCGCCCAGGATGGAGGCTGTAAGGCCGGTCGAACCATTCTCTTCCCTTGTCATCGGCAGGCCCACGCTTGCGACATTGTTCGTCTGGTGGAAGCCGCAGCAGACAAGCTTGATCATATCGTCGACCGTGAGCTGGTCGAGAAGGTCGTCCCAGGCAGGATCGTCGTAGGCAAGGCCCATCATCTGGATGAGCTGCTTTCCGTTCTTGGCGCCCGTCGTCGGCATCGTCGCGTCTTCGGAGCCCTTCTCATACGTCGTGTACTTGAGGGCGTTCACGAGGTCATCAGATGCAGCCCAGCCCTTCTGCACGATTGGATAGGTGCCTTCCCAATCGGAGCGGGAGAGCCAGGTGACCGTGGACGGAGACACAGAGCTCTTGTTGGGGTCGGCCTCGTCGAAGAGGTTCGAGATCTGAGCGCCCGTAGCCTCGCTCGTGGAGCAAGTCGTGTCATCGAAGGCAGGGTTCGTCCACGTATAGACAAGGGACGTATCTCCTGCTGCCGTCATCTTCCCTGCCGTGCTCTCAGGCGTATAGCCCTTCTGTGCGAGGAAGTTGTTCACGGCGGCATGTGCGTCGTCTGCAACAGTCAGGTAGTAGTCACCTGCATCGAGGATGTAGGTCTTGGCATTGTTGGAGTCATAGGAAGCAAGGTCTGCCTTGTCGACGGTGACCATGACGGTCTGGGACTCGCCCGGCTCGAGGAGCTTCGTCTTCGTGAAGCCGACGAGCGTTGCAGATGCCTTCTCGACGCCGTTTGCCTTGTCGTAGTCGGTATACGGCGTCTGGGCATAGACCTGGACGGCCTTCTTGCCAGCAACAGAGCCGGTGTTCGTGACAATGACGCTCACATCGAAGTTGCTGCCGTCAGGCGTGACCTGGTAGTCGGAATAGCCGAACGTCGTGTAGGAGAGGCCATGGCCGAACGGGAATGCGACTTCGTCAGCCCAGCTGTAGTCGCCGGCATTGCCGGTGCCCATGACTGCATCCTCGTAGCGCGTTTCATAGTAGCGATAGCCTACGTAGATGCCCTCCTGGTAGACGTTGTAGGTGTTGTTCACATCGTAGAAGTCGCGCTCGCCCTCCTCCTGGTACTGGAGGCCCACCTCATCGGCGTTTGCATACTTCTGGCCGTAGAGGTTCCTCGTCGAGGGGTTCGACTGGGCATCCATCGCATAAGTGTCCACGAGGGAGCCGGAAGGATTGACGGAGCCGGAAAGCACGTCGGCGACGCCGTAGATGCCGCCCTGGCCCGGAAGGCCGATCCACACGGCTGCATCGATACCGTAGTCGACACCGCACTGATCGGGGAACAGGAAGTCGCAATCAGGAGCATTCGAAGTGTTGAAGAGGACGATGATGCGCTTGAAGACACCCTGGTCCTTGAGAGCCTTGAGGCCTGCGAGGTTGTCCTTCTCCTCCTGGGAAAGCTCGAGATAGTCGCCGTCCACACCGGAGTTGTAGGAGATGCCGAGAGACTCGTCGGCGTCAGGCAGGTCTGCGCCCTCGCCGCCGGAGCGGCTGATCACGTAGATGGCAGCGTCGCCGTAGCCTGCAAAGGAGGAGCCGGCACCGTCCTCGACGGTAGCCCAGGGCACCTCGTTCGCGCCGAACTCAGGCAGAGCCTTCGTCGGGTTGTCGGATGAAGTCCTGACGTCGGCGACAGAGCGCTTGTACTGGCTGGCGATATCGTCAGAGGTATAGAAGTCCCAGAGCGTTTCGTTGACGGAGATGCCCTCACGCTCGAGCGCTTCTTTGAGCGTCGGGAACGTCGAGGAGTCAGACGAGCTCGAGCCCGTGCCGCCATAGAGCAGGTCGACCGAGGAGCGACTGAAGAGGCTCACCTTGGAGCCTGCCGCAAGCGGCAGTGCATTGCCGCCATTGCGGAGCAGCGTCGCGCCTTCTGCCTCGACCTCTTCTGCGACCTGGGCTTCCTTGTCTGCACGCTCATCATCCGAATACGTGGGCGTGTAGTACTGGTAGTCCGTATCGGAACGCTCAGGCGTCACGGTCGTGGGGTCGGTCTTCGTATAGACGTTGATGATGGTCTCGAAGCCGCTTGCAATCTTCGGAATCACGATGCCAAAGGCTACTGCGAAGAGCACCGTGATGACCGAGAGGATGCTGAAGATGACCACATGGGGCTTCTTCGGCCGCCTCTTCTTCTGGTCCTTGCGCTTCTTTTCTGCTGACACAGCTATCTCCTTCCGTCCCATTCTTTCCTGCTATTTCGAGGCATCCTGCGATGCCGCCTCGACGACTTCGACATCCACTGCCGTCTTCCACCTGTCCATTGCATCCTGGACCGGCATGCCTGCCTCGATGGCGGCCTTGCGGGCGCCATTCACGGCCTGGATCTCCTCCATCCTCTTGCCGGTCAGCGTGTAGCCCTTCATGGCGACAAGGGTGAGCACCCAGGCAACCATCGGGATGATGCAGAAGAGCACGATCGTGAGGCCCTTCATGCCCGGCACATAGGCCGTGGTGGTATCGGGCAGATGGCTGAGGCCGACTGCCAGGAGGG
>Ga0214925_100628_pt1 | contig 14014 bp, 11 predicted proteins | sample Stichaenrichment_FD_168299 | JGI IMG/M metagenome (GOLD analysis project Ga0214925, IMG submission 168299) | Xylose enriched microbial communities from anaerobic bioreactor in Madison, Wisconsin, United States - 63SRT | ecosystem: Engineered > Bioreactor > Anaerobic > Unclassified | place: USA... | reverse complement strand
GTTTACGTAATATTTAATCTGAATAAAGATTACCAGAAATCACGAATTCGCGAAAGCCTTTTAAATAAAATGATTAAACAACATCGTGATTTGACTATTGCTGGAAAATATCTTGGACATTGGAGCGTTTCTTTTGAAAAAACAAAGTCAACGTCCCCAGTTTTCCACTTTGGTTATAATTATCAGACCAATGACGGTAACGTTGAAGTTCACGCGTTCTGGGTCAATTACTTAACTAATAAAACGTTAAAAGAAGAAGTCTATGAATTAAAATGAGCAACTAATTTATAAATTGGCCCATTCGGACTAAACTTTTCCTCATACTCGGTTTCAATGTTAGTTTCATTTTCTGGTGATTGATGAAGATCAAGAAATACATCATCAAAAATCATCGGGAAATTGTTCATTGTCACTAGTGTGTACTCAAAGAGGCCCCGGTTATCGGTTTTAAATTCGATGTCTCCGTTTGAAGCAAGTACTTTTTGATACGTTTTAAGAAAACCAGGCGATGTCAATCGCCTTTTTGCATGTCTTTTTTTGGGCCATGGATCTGAAAAATTCAGAAATATTTTTTGAATTTCACCCACCAAAAATAATTCGTCCAAGTCAGCACCATCGGTCAAAACAAATTGTAGATTTGGCAGTGGATCTTCCATGAATTTTCGAAGTGCAGTTGCAATCACCGATTTCTGAAGTTCAATGCCAATGTAATTAACTTCCGGATGAGCCCTTGCATTTTCTATAATAAATTGTCCCTTGCCGGTACCAATTTCAACGTTTAATGGTTGCTTACTTTCAAACCGTTCCTGCCACTTGCCAAGCCAATTTTTGGGCTCTGTTACAATATAATCCGCATGATCTTTAATGTAACCATCTGCCCAAGGTTTATTTCTTACACGCAAACTTTTCACCTCTTCATTTAATTTATCAAATTTATCGTTATCTACTAAATTCACTTTTTTTGATTCTTCTTGGTACATACATAAAAATAAACAGGCCAACTTCTATGGCTTCACCAATGAGTACGCCAATAACCGTAACGGGCGCTGTTAAGTTCACGGCAATGACCGTAATCGCAAAAATGACCGCAACAGTCCCCATCATCATTAACAGCACTCTTTGGAAATTCTTTAATTGAAACTCAGTTGTAACTGGATAAATGTGAACAAACGCATTGTCATCAAAATGAAAGTAGAACGGAATCATTTGGAAGCCAATTAAATAGAGAAACAGTAAACACAAAACAATTGGTAAGACTTCTCCTTTAATAAAAACCAGGAGTAACGTACCAATAACTGTTAATCTGACATATAAACCGCTCATCTCATTATCACGAATAATGCCATGTGCATAAAGGTACAAATAGGTGTTGTCCGGCAAAAGCTTAATTTTGTGTAGCAACCAGTCCAAATACCTCCGCCGTTTTACAGAACCCTTTAGGGATGGCACATCAGTAAATAAATTAAAAAATTGGTAAATCGAATGCATGCGACTATTTTCATCGGCAATCAGTGTTTGCCAATCTACAGAGCGTTTTTTCCAAGCATTTTGGGTAAACAGTCCGCCAATCATGACGATCGCAGCTAAGACGACCCCTATAAAGTAATTAACATAGATAGAGATTGCCAGCACAACAACTGGAATGATCAATCGAAAGAGCCATCGGTTTCCCATCCATTTATGCTGCAAATGATATTTCCTGGCAAAATCGGCATTCATCCAAGCTACTTTTAAGAATATGATGGTGCCTAATAAGGAAAATAGTTGAGGCGCAGAAGCAGAAACTGTGACTTGTATAAAGGGCATCAAAACTATCCAGAATAATAGTTGCATCAAAGCTGCAAGTATTGTGCTATACCAAAAAGCACGTTTGAGATAGCCGATCAACTCGGCCTCTTGTGGCAATAAAAAAACATAATCCGGATCCTCAATCAGTGTTGCCATCCTACCAGTCTGGACACTGATCAGAAGCACAATGATAATAAGAAGTGGTGCCCACCAAAGACCGGTTGTCAGTTGTTTAAGCGCATTAGAATAATAGTACCCTAATCCACCAATCATGAAAACAAGTGCTAAAACAAAGTAATCATTAAAAACAAGTCTCAAATACTTCGTTAACTCAGTTAAATGAGCGCCCAAGCGTTTTTTAAACAATGTTTTCATGAAGCCTCGCCTTCCCTTGCTAGCGTCAGGTAGATATCATTGAGTGAATTGCCGGCTTCTGGAAAGAGCGCTTGTAATTGGGCTAAAGTACCCTCTGTTCTGACCTTGCCATCATGTAATAAGACAAAGCGATCACAGTAACGTTGCGCGGTGTCTAAAACATGCGTTGACATTAAAATGCTTGCCCCTTGCTTCTTTCGTTCGGAAATCAAGTTCAACAAATCGTTAACGGCTAACGGATCAAGTCCAAGAAACGGTTCGTCAATAATAAATAATTTGGCATTTGTCAAAAATGCACAAACAATCATGACCTTTTGCCGCATTCCTTTTGAAAAATTATCAGGAAACCAGTTTAATTTATTTTCCAATCGGAATGTTTTTAATAGTTTATCCGCTCGTTTCCATGCCTCATTCTGATCCAAGTTATAAGCAAGCATGGTCATTTCTAAATGTTCTTTTAGTGTCAACTCTTTATAAACAATCGGTTGTTCGGGAATATATGCAATCTGCTGTTTATATTTTTTTACATCGTCATTAATTGCTACACCATTAATTTTAACTGATCCCTTAAACGGTGTTAACAAACCGATAATATGATTAATTGTTGTGGATTTGCCGGCACCATTAAGTCCGATCAACCCGACTAATTCCCCATCCTTAACATCAAAGGTAACATCCTTTAAAACGGGAACTTGGGAATATCCACCAACAAGATTGGAAACTTGTAAGGTCATTATTTCACTCCACAATTCTAATAGTTTAGTCTTTCAATCAACAAAAACAGATACAGAACAAATTATAACATAGAAAATTAGTCTTTGAATTAGTTCGGGTCGACATTGATGTTATAATGATTGTTAGTATTGACAGAAAGAAGGTAAAACTTTTGAAAGATTGTATTTTTTGTAAAATTGTCAGAAATGAAATTCCAAGTTACACTATTTACGAGGATGATGTTGTAAAGGCTTTCCTCGATATTTCTCAAGGAACCCCCGGTCATACCTTGGTTATTCCAAAAAAACATATCGCAAATATTTTTGAGTACGACCCGGAACTCGCTGCAGCAGTTTTCTCAAGAATTCCAAAGATCGCCAGAGCTGTTAAAGACTCCAATCCGGATATAAAAGGTATGAACATTCTTAACAATAATGGACAGGTTGCCTATCAGTCGGTATTTCATTCCCACTTCCATTTGGTACCACGGTATACCAACCATGACGACTTCTCAATGACCTTTAAAGATAACTCCAATAAATATACGCCAGATGATTTGAAGAAAATTCAAGATTCAATCGTAGCACATATAGGAGATTAATCATGAAAACCGGATTGAAAATGGCTGGTGCAGCTGCGTTTTTATTTGGTGTTTACTTATATACCAATAAAGAAACGCCTGAAGCTTTCGCAAAACGAGTAAGGAAAAGTTTTCGAGTAAAAAGACAGGCCTATTCTGATTGGCAAGCCGCCTACGAAGATTTTAAGCAGGCCCTTAATAAGTTTAAAGATCAAATTCCTGAACTTGAAAAAGTTTTAATTGCATTGCAAAGAGATATCGACGAAGCGCAGTTTCAAATTCAGCCGAGAATTGATGAGATTAACAAATACAGCTCAAAAATAAACAAACCATAATCACAATTTTATGAATTTTTGTTTAAGTTCAACGGTGGCTTAGGTATGTTGCCAAGAATATGTTATTATTGTACGGAACGTTTGCTTTACAAACGAATACTATATGTAGAAATGGATGTGTTTTTGTATGAAAAAATGGCTAATCGTTTTAGCCGGAGTACTCATGAGTTTTACGCTTGCAGCTTGTGGTAGCAAGTCAGTTGCAACTACTAACGGCGGTAAGATTACTGAAAGTGCTTATTACAGCAGCTTGAAGGGTACATCAAGTGGTAAGCAGGTATTGCAACAAATGATTCTTAACAAAGTATTGGAAAAACAATACGGCAAAAAGGTTAAGGATTCTGCTGTCAACAAAGACTTCAACAAGTATAAGAAGCAATACGGCTCATCATTTAACGCTGTTCTTCAGCAAAATGGTATGACTGCTTCACAGTTGAAAGATTCGATTCGTTCAAATCTTTTATTACAACAAGCAGTGCGGGATAACACCAAATTTACCGATGCTCAGTTGAAAGCACAGTTCAAGTCTTATCAACCAAAAGTAACTGTTAATCAAATCTTGGTTTCAAAGAAATCAACTGCTGAAACGGTTATCAAACAACTTAAAGCTGGTAAGAGCTTCTCAAGCTTAGCTAAGAAGTATTCAACTGATACTGCTACCAAGAATAAGGGCGGTCGAATTTCGGCATTTGATAACACAAACACTTCTCTTGATTCAAACTTCAAGAAGGCTGCTTTCAAGTTGAAGAATGGCGACTACACCAAGACACCTGTTAAGACTCAATATGGCTATCAAGTTATTCAAATGGTTAACCACCCTGCAAAGGGAACTTACAAAGACCATGAAAGCGAATTGAAGACTCAACTCGTCGACAAGCGCTTAGCAGACAGCGATACGTTACATTCAGTTGTTTCTAAGGTCCTTAAAAAAGGTAAGGTTACAATTCAAGATAAAGATCTTCAAAACGTCTTATCTGATTACCTTTCAAGCTCTTCAAAGAAGAAGTAATCTCTAATTAATTGTATGATTAAAACGGCTGGGAGTTTAAAACTCTCAACCGTTTTTTAGTGCCTAAAATAAACTACTTGGATCTTTTCCGCTATCTTGTAAATGATTTGGTGTATGCGGCTTATAAAAGCGCCGGTTATCCAATCCAAAAATTCTATCGGAATAATCACCGGGAACAATATTTGTCAGCGCACCTTGAATCATCATAATTGAGGCATCCAGTTCGTCAAGGTCATGAAGTATCTCCGCTTCTAATAATTTTGGACGTTCAGGTGACCCATACTCTAGTAATCCATGGTGGGACAGAACCATATGTCGCAATAAAAGTAAATCTTCATTTTGCCCATCAATGCCCAATTTGTCCGCCGCTTCAACAATTTCAGCATCAATAATACTTAAATGTCCTAATAGATTCCCTGCCAAAGTATATTCCGTTCCAACCGGTCCTGATAATTCAACCGTTTTGCCTAGATCGTGTAAAACAGCCCCAGCATAAAGCAGCGGTGCATCAATATCCGGATACTGTTTAACAACAGAATGAGCAAGTCGCAGAATTGAAATTGTGTGAAACGCCAGTCCTCCTGCAAAATCGTGATGATTACTTTTTGCTGCCGGATAACTGAAAAATGATTTTGCATGTCTATTAAGTAGTGCTCGAACAATTCGATTATATGTTGCGTTAGTAATTTCAAAAATCGTTTGGTTAATGTAGTCTTTCATTTCTTGACTTGTCATAGGAGCACGTTTAACAAACATCAGTGGATCATGTGGCTCATTGGCTTTAGTCAAGCGCATCTCATATATTTTAATCTGAGGCGTATCTTTGTAGTTTTCTCGTTTTCCCTTTAGGTAAACTACTCTTCCTGGAACAAATTGTTGCGCATCCTGTTCACTTGCGTCCCAATACATACCGGCGATTTGACCGGATTGATCTTGAAATGTAATAGAAAGAAACGACTTCCCGTTTTTTGCGACCCGTTTGTCAGCATTCTTAATCAAAACATATGTCTCAAAATCTTCTTCTAAAGAAAAATCCATTAAGTGTTTTGCCATTTTAAACCACCCTCCTATATCCTTGTTAAATCAATCGTATTTAAATTACCTGATAAATCACGGTAAGCTGAAAAATACAATACCTGTGTATGTTTACTAATTGTTTTCATCACATCAAAGGCCGCTTTTTTTCGAGTTGCGTCAAAACTCATAAAGCCATCATCAATGATGATAGGCAACGGATAGTCATCGCTAAATCCAACAGCCATCGAAAATACTAGCGATAAATAAAGCTGTTCCAAGGTTCCTTTTGATAACTCGTTAACATTAAATTGTTCTCCATCCGCTCTGGTAACCATAATATGATCACCGAACCGGACATCTGAATAATTTCCCTGCGTCATCACACTAAAATATGCTTTAGCGCCCTTTATCGCTTTTGGTAAACGTCCCTTAGTTGCGATATCAAGTACTCTCTGGAGCCATTGATAGCTCAGTGAAATTGCCAAGAATTTGTGAACATTCTCCAAAATTTCCGATTTTTGATTGGCCAATTCCTGTTTTAAATCGTAATAACGACCGTTACTGATAAGATCATTCATTTGAATAGTCAGTTTTGTCTGCTTTTGAGTTAAGTTATCAATCTGTTCATGGAGCTGACTCAATTCATTTTCTAATGCCTCTGATTGCTTTTGAAAACCGTCTCGATCCATCTCTTGAATATCAGACATGCCTGCCGATTTCAGTTGGTCAAACAGCTCTTTTTTTCTTTCCAATTTTGCCTGAATATGTTTTTGTCTATTCAGCATATCGTAAAAACCATCTTCGGACTTTAAATGACGTTTAGAAAGGAAATCAATTAGTTTTCCCTGTTCGCTGCTGAGCTGATCTTGAAGGTGCGCAATAGTCTGTTCATAGGCTCGAGCCCCTGCCTTCCTACTTTGATAATTGTCCTGCTGCTTTCGCCATTGAGAAACTGTTTGATCAATAATAGCAAGGTGCGTCAAAACGTCGTCATTAGATGGAATCCAGTGACTCGCAAACTGCCACTTTGCTAAAAAATGATTTATTTGTTGAAGATAAGACGTCTGTTGACTTTTCAGTTTATTTTCTTGATCAATTAAATCCAACAGACGTCTCAGACCGGGTTGAATTGACAACCACTGACTTTGTGAAATCCCTTCTAATCGGTATTTCGACACAAGAGTCGTTAACTGGTCGTCAAACCTTCCTACCTGCGCGTACTGCGACTGGACACTCCGACCACGACCGGTCTGCTGCTGACTAAAGCCATACCATGCTACAAACCCGGCCACAAAGTACCCCATCCAACTAAAGGCAAAACGGTGCAGCAAAATAGTCAGCAACACAATTATACCGGCAATTAAGTAGATTAGATAATTTGATCGATCATTTGACCGCCCCCGTTGTTGAAGCCGACTTCCAACTTTCGTTTCAACATTTTGACTTTGATTTAACATTGTTGTTACCAATATCAGATCAGCATCATTAAAAGGAGTTGGAAATTGACCACTTTTATTCCTTGGCAGATCATTTTGAATTTTAGTGAGTTGTTGCTGATTATCTGCCAATTGTTCACCTATAAATCGAAACTGTGGCAATTTATTTTTAACTTCAACTAACTGAACTGTCAGTTCATCAATTTTCACTTTGTTTTGTTCATAGAATCTTTGTGATGGCGATTCAATGATTTCTGATGATATTTCTTCCATTTGTTTTTTATTAGTTTTTAATTGGTCCTGGTAGGATGAAATGCGGGAGTTCATAGTTTGAAATGTCAAAACGTCTGCATCGGAAAATCCCTCTTGAAGCTGCGATTCATTGACCAACTGCAATTCATTATATTTGGCCAGAAGTGGAAATGATGAGGCGATTCGCTGATTTTCCCGACTTCTGCCTTGACGTTTCTTCAAATTAAGCCGAGCAGTTTTCAACTGATTACTTGTATTTACAGCTTCCTTTTTTAGCGTCTGAAAATTTAGATAATCTTGTCGCGCTGATTGTACTTTATCTTCAAGTTCTTGGTAACGTTTTAGCTGAAGATTAAGTTCAGGCTTTCGTCCACGCTCTGAATAAATTGGCTTCGCTTGTTTCTCCAGTTCTTTTTGAAGACCAAACCACTGGTTTGAATTGGTAATCCCAATCTGTTGAATACGCGTACGCAATTCATCTTCGCTCATTTGATAGGCAGCTTGTTGATCTTCTCCATCAAAATAAAAAAGTTGTTGGTAGGCGTTTCGATCCAAAGGAGAAATGATTTTTTGATAATCATCTTCACTCAGTTCGGTATGTTGATCTTCATCAAAAAATCGAACCGTCCCACCTTTTGGTCCCTTAGTCCGAATCAACCGATAACGACGACCTTTATATCTAAAGATAATCTCACCACCATACATATCTTGATGATTTTTGGGAATATATTGGCCATGGATTGCCTGCCGTTTACTTTGAAACCCGAATAAGACAGAAATGATAAAGTCAATAATCGTACTTTTACCAGCTTCATTTGGTCCATATATCATTTCTAACGATTGATTAAAAGAAATTTCCGTATCAATCCATTTACCATACCCATATATTTTCAAATAGTCGATCGTCATTATGAATCACCCTTTTCATGATCGATATTCTCCTGAAGAATCGCTATTGAACGATTAAAAATATCGTCTAACGTATCTTGAGCATTTAAATCATCATTAATAAAGCTTAATGCCTTCAGCGGACCAGCCAAGTCGGCTAATGTTTCTTTCGTAAATGTCTCCGACTTTGCTTGATCAAAATAGGCTTGGTCCAGACGACTGACTATCACTGGTTTAGATTGGTGAATTTTGATTGATGTTATCCAGCAATTTAACTGCTGCCAGTTTTGAGCGTTTAAATTCTGAAGTGCTGTCAAAAATGTACCGTCAAAAATGGCCTTTAGTATGTCCGATGGAATCGTTATATGACTATCTAGAACCACTCTAAGAAAATTTAATTTATAAAAATTAAGTGACGCCAAATGGCTAAAAATGGTTTCCGGTAGTTCACCAACGGATTCACCATCGAATTCAATGTGGATTGTTTGCCAAATGATTGGCGCTGTTGCAACAAATTTTGGCTTTAAAGCATGTTGCACTGCTTCCACCATTAAATAACCCTTCTCACCAGATTCATTAATGTGTCGCCCCTGCGTGTTCCCAGAGTAATTAATCGTTTTTTGGGGATTTAGCGACTGCCTTTTATGAATATGCCCTAATGCCCAATAATCATATCCTTTCTCTTGTAACTGATTTAAATTAAATGGGGCATAATTGGCCTCTGGGGAGTTCACAGTGGCCAAGCTACCATGTAACATACCAATATTCCAATCTGCGTCACTTGCTTGAGGATAATTCTGTATGATCGGATCCTTAATCCATTGACTGCCAAAACTAAATCCTGAAACCGCTATCCGTTGGCCATCCTTTAATAATAAAGTGGTAGTTGCTACCTTATTGCTAAAAACATAAGTGTTCTCCGGATAACCAAGTTGATTAACACGACCACTAAAATAGTCATGATTTCCAAATGAGATCAAAACGGGAATTTGATGATCATTAAGTCGATTCAGTTGTTGGACCAAAAAAGTTTCAGCATGAACACTATGATCATTTCGATCAAATAGATCTCCTACAAGTAACACAAAGTCAACATTCTGTTCAATTGCATCATTAACAATTCTTTCAAAAGAAGTAAACGTTGAATTTCGAATTTTATCCCAAAGATCCCTGGGAATCGTATGGTTTTGTAAACCTAAAAAGGGACTATCCAAATGAAGATCTGCTGCATGAATAAATTTCATTTCAAAAACCGTTCCCTTCTATATACTTATGTACGTAAAAAATGCCGAATTTAGTTTTCAATCACTAAATTCGGCATTCTATTAATCACGATATAAGTCAATAATCGGCTGGGTTACAACTCTATTAACATCATTCAAGAGGTCGTTTAATGCCTTTTCTTTAGTCATCAAATTGGAAATCGACTCATTTTCTTTAACCTGATTGGCCATATCCTGGGCTCGTTTAATATCAGTCTCAGCAGGTTGTTGACCTTGCATCTGCTGTTGTTGTAATTGTAATTGCAGCTTTTGAAAAGCTGTAAATAACTTAAAAGTGTCCGGATCAGCTTTGATCTTCTCAAACGCTGCCTTTAAATCAGCAAACTGAGCAGAGTCTTTTAATTCACTTTGAAGTTGGGATGCGGTATCCATTAATTTATCAGACATAAAAATCTCCTTAATTGTTATAGTCAGTTAATTTTAACATACAAATACTGATGTTCACACTTTTTCTCTATTGGCCAAACCATTTCTTAGCATCATCAATAAAACGCTTTGCTTTTTGTCCAATTGAATCAGAATACTGTTCCGTTTTCTTTTGAATCGTATCCCAGAGATTGTTATGACTATTTTGTTGGTCCTGAACAATTGTCTGCGCATCCTTGGTGTTAAAGCTGGAATTTTTAGTATAAGGCAGCATTGTTTGCATTTCGTTTCTAAAGAGTAGCCCCATACCGGTACCGCTTAAGTTTTCCAAATGATGTGCTTGACTGGTACTGTCAAAACCTTCCCAAGTTGCAACAACCAAGTCTGGTGTGTATCCGATAATCCATTTATCCTTTGTCGCATCTGAAGAACCGGTATTATCTGCTTCAGTACTACCAGTTTTTCCAGCAACGGAATATCCGTAAGGTTTGGCATCTGCACCTGTCCCATTATTAAAGACACCCAACATCATACTGGTCATCTGTTTTGAGACAGAGGCGGGCATGATTTGTCGTCCCTGTTGCTTGGCCGTATTATCAACGATCACCTTGCCGGTTGAATCCACAATTTTGCGAATGTAGAAAGGCTTCATGATTTTTCCACCATTGGCAAACGCTGTATAAGCTCCTGCCATCTGCTGTGGGGATACACCTGATGAGAGTCCACCTAAAGCCAATGCAAGGTTCTTATCTTTTTTTGTAACCGGAATATTGAAGTCCTTAACAGACTGATAGCCACGATCAACCCCAATCTGGTTAAGCAACCAAACTGCAGGGGCATTCATACTTTGAGCAAGCGCCTCATACATTGGGACTTTTCCCTGATACACATTATTGTAGTTTTTTGGTGTGTAATGATTGGTTCCGTATGATTTTTTCTTATCAACCAATTCCGAGTCAAATTTATACCCCGCTTCTAGCGCAGGTGTATAAACCGCCAGCGGTTTCATTGCCGATCCCGGTTGACGTTTGATTTGGGTTGCCCGATTGTAACCACGGAAGACATGCTGCCCACGACCACCAACAACGGCGGTAACACCTCCGGTAGTTGGCGAGACCCCAATAGAAGCTGCTTGTACCTCCGTCCCATCTGAAGCATTCGCAGGGAACAAGGTGTTATTTTTAAAGGTTGCCTGCATTTGTTGCTGTTGAGATTGATTTAAATTGGTATAAATTCGATATCCGCGATTCATAATCTCAGATTCCGTCAAGCCATATTTACTAATCGCTTCATCAATAACAGCATCAAAGTAATACGGGTATTTATATCCATCCTTTCGAACGTAAGTATCTCTGACCTCAATGGGCGTTTTTTTATAATAGTTAGCCTGAGCTTGCGTTAACTTGTGATTCTCAACCATCAATTGAAGAACAACATCCCGTCGCCATTTGGCCGCTTTCGGATGATCAATCGGATTAAATGCACTTGGCGACGTCAGCATCCCTGCTAAGACTGCAGCATCAGGGACAGATAATTGGCTGGCATTCTCGCCAAAATATTTTTGAGAAGCATCTTGGACACCCCAAACACCGTTTCCAAAGTAAGCATTGTTCAAATACATCGTTAAAATTTCATTCTTTGAGTAAACATTCTCAACTTGAATTGCTAAGAACAATTCCTTGAATTTCCGAGTCATGGTTTGCTCTTGTGATAAATAAGCATTCTTTACCAATTGTTGGGTTAATGTACTTCCACCGCCACTAATATAGTCACGATGAAGCAATTTATTCTTTAGAAGCAAAAAGAAGGCCCGTCCGATCCCCTTAATAGAAAACCCATGTTCATGATAGAAGTTTCGGTCCTCAGTTGAAAGAACCGCCTTAGGAATATTTCGAGATACCCTATTCAGATGAACATATGTCCCCTTTTGGGCATATAATTCACCCGCCTTTTGATTACTGGCATCAAAAATTTCAGTCGTTTTTGACAAAGATGATTCCAGATTTTGGACGTGGGCCGTTTTAGCAAGAAAAGTTAAGTAAATGCTTCCAACCAGTGTCACCGTTAGAAAAAAGACAATCAACCATTTAATAAGATGAAATTTTCTACAAAACCGATTAAATTTCCTGATAAGTGATCCCAACCACTTTCGGGAAGATTTAGTTGAATTGTTGTTATTCATTAGTCTCTCCTTTGTAGATACAACACATTGTATCACAAGTGTTAATTTCAAAAACTGAAGTGTTGTAAATTTTAAGGGGGATTTAAAAAACAGTTCGCCTGCCGAACAAAAGGCAAACATTGCAAAACCAAAAATGGCGTACTCAATCTTAAACAAAAAAGAGGCAGGGCAAACTGATTTTTGTCCCAACCTCACGTTTATTTTTTAAAATTACATTGCGTCCGGTGCTTTAACACCCAACAGATTCAAAGATTCCTTAAGCACGATCGAAACTGATTTAACTAATGCCAAACGGGCACCTAATTTGTCATCTTCAACCAATACCTTTGAATGAGCATAATACTTATTAAAGGCTTTTGCCAACTTCAGTGAGTATTTAGCAACTTCAGAAGGCTCAAAGTCTTTGCATGCACTTTCCACAACATGTGGGAATTCATTCAAAGCCGTAACAGTTTCCCATGCAGCAGGATCGTCCAGTTCTTTGTCAGTGGTGTGGAAGTCAATGGATGAAGCCTTCTTAAGAATGCTCTCAGCACGCGCATGCGAGTATTGAACATAAGGACCAGTCTCACCTTCGAATTTAAGTTGATCCTCCAAAACAAAATCAATATTGTTAGTTCGTTCATTCTTTAAATCACCAAAGATAATAGCGCCAACGCCAACTTCCTTGGCAACTTCATCTTTATCTTCCAAATCAGGGTTTTTGGCCTCAATTTGTTTTTTCGCAAGATTAATTGCATCGTCAAGAACTTCATCTAAAAGAATGATTCTTCCAGAACGAGTCGATAATTTTTTGCCATTGACTGTAATCAAACCAAATGGGATATGATGAAGATTTTCAGCTGACTGTAATCCCATTTCGAGTAAAACGGCCTTTAATTGCTTAAAGTAATAGGTTTGCTCTGAACCAACCACATATAAGTTCATGGCTGGTTTGTATGTGCGGTCACGATAAATGGCAGTCGCAATATCACGGGTGATATAAAGTGTTGCCCCATCACTCTTAAGGATCAAAGCTGGATTCAACTTATACTTATCCAGCTTAACAACCTGGGCGCCTTGTGATTCAACTAAAAGACCCTTATCCTTCAAAATTTGGATACCTTCATCCATTTTATCGTTATAAAAGGCTTCCCCATTAAACGTATCGAAAGTAACGCCTAATTTGTCATAAATTTTATTGAATGATTCCAAAGATACCCGGCGGAACCATTTCCAAAGCTCGGTTTCCTCTTCATTGCCATCTTCCAATTTCTTGAAAGTTTCCCGAGCTTCGTCATCGAGTTCGGGATGTTCCTTATCTTCTTTATGGAATTTGACATAATACTTAACCAAATTATTGATGGGGTCTTTTTTGACGTCATCTTCATTGCCCCACTTCTTATAAGCAACAATCAACTTACCAAATTGGGTTCCCCAATCCCCCAAATGGTTATCCTTGATTGGATGATATCCATTTTTAACAAGTAATTTTGCAATTGAATTACCGATAACGGTAGAACGCAAGTGTCCCATTGAAATAGGCTTTGCAATGTTAGGCGATGACATGTCAATCGGAACATTACCGCCTTTACCATTATCATTTTGACCATAAGTTGAGCCTTCTTCAATGATAGTTGTTAAAACCTGTCCGCTAAACTTACCCTTGTCCAAAAAGAAGTTAATGTATGCGCCCTTTGCTTCAACTTTTTCATAAGATGTCTGGTCAATTTTTGAAACCAAATCCGCAGCTATCTGGTTTGGTGCTTTATGAAAAACTTTGGCCAGCGAAAAGGCTGGAAATGCTAAG
>Ga0214925_100626_pt1 | contig 14041 bp, 14 predicted proteins | sample Stichaenrichment_FD_168299 | JGI IMG/M metagenome (GOLD analysis project Ga0214925, IMG submission 168299) | Xylose enriched microbial communities from anaerobic bioreactor in Madison, Wisconsin, United States - 63SRT | ecosystem: Engineered > Bioreactor > Anaerobic > Unclassified | place: USA... | reverse complement strand
GAAAATAGTGTGGTGGCGATAGCCAGAAGGATACACCTGTTCCCATGCCGAACACAGTCGTTAAGCTTCTGCACGCCAAGAGTAGTTGGGGGATCGCCCCCTGCAAGGGTAGGACGTTGCCACGCAATTATTCCGGCATAGCTCAGTTGGTAGAGCACCTGACTGTTAATCAGGTTGTCGACGGTTCGAGCCCGCCTGCCGGAGATTGATTATGGTGCTAACAAGACGTTAGCATTTTTGTCTAATCTTTCGCCGGCTTAGCTCAGCTGGTAGAGCATCGGTATCGTAAACCGAGGGTCACAGGTTCAACTCCTGCAGCCGGCATACTGAGTTATAAACGAAATTTAAACGGAAATGATATAACCACGCAGGTTATGTCATTTCCGTTTTTTTGATGATTCGCATCACATGACTTATAAAAGCAGTGGTTAATCCCCCAATAACCTCGTCTTAATCAACCAATGTTCATCAAGGTTCACCGTAAAAAATATGGGCCTTTGCAGGCAAGCTAACTTGATCGTTTAAAATTCGGTCTGCAAAAAAGTGTCATAACTATCAGATTTGTTTGATAGTTATGACACTTTTTTGATAGACATTCTAATGATAGGTCCTTTCATTAGAATCAAATTTCAATAAACTCATACTAAACACGCTTAACTCTTTATTTCAAAGTTGACAAGCAATAATCATAGCCAGAAGTCTTCCTAAAGTTTATTGAAGACAAATGGATATAAAGGCTAAGGCCCATTAATTGAAGCATAAAAGCAGGCTATCAACAGTAAAGAAATCATACTACTGATGATAGCTATCATAGCTACAGGAAAACTAACGCCGTAAAAAATTGCAGGAAATCGCATAATGACTTAATCTTTTTTAATGTGAAGACTTTTATATACCAATACGAACTAAAAAAATGATCAGTTTTATTCACTAGTAAAATTATTGTTCACTCAGATCTTGATAATGTTGAATTTGTGCCTGTAATGGTGAAATTTGATTTTGAATATCAATTGATTGTTGTTCTAACCCGAGATAACTAGCTTGAAAAGCCTGTGGATTACTACCAGCGGCCGTAAATGCACGTTGGTAGTCTGCAGAGGAAGTATCACTATTAGCTAGTCCATCCGCTGTGCTTTGCATAGTAGATAATTGAGACTGAATAGAATCAAGTTGTTTTTGCAATGTATCAATTTGAGCCTGAATTGGCTTAATTTGAGCAGTATAAGGATACATTGCTACTTTAAACGTTTGGCTAACTGGTCGGTAATTAAATTTAGTGGCGGTTATTTTATAGCTTCCAATATGTGAGAGCGTATATTTTAACGGAATCGTAAAATGCCCAGAAGAATTAGTCGTTGCTTTGGCTTTTAAATCACCATCTTGATAAAAATTAACGCTGGATCCCTTTGTAGCAGTGCCGGCAATTTTAGTTTGTGAATTATTTACAGGCCGAACCTTTAATTTCAATGCGTTGCTACTGTAATAGCTGGCGCTTGCTGCACTTGCGAATATAAATGGAATTGCTAAACTAACCCCGGCAATAAATACCATTTTTTTCATAATCTTAAACTCCTCCCCAACATAACTTTTTTAATTTAAGAAAAAATAATTTAACATTTTTCAAATGTTAATAATCTTAAACTTCGAAATCCATTATATGCTTTGCCTACTTCAAAAATCTATTAGATGAGCAAATATTTTATAACCTTATAGTTTTTTAAAAAAACATAAGGTTATAAATGAACTTATTCTTCTGGGATAAGTCTTTAAAATAAATTGGTATAGATTGGCGATTGAAATTGGTATATACATTAATATGAAATTAAAAGCTTATATACAGGCATTGTTAATAGTTAGTCTTATATTGGTACTTGCTAAAAATTGGACGATGTGATAATCTGTATAAGTAAGATAAATAGTTAAAGGGGATCTTTTAAATGAAAAATGTATTATTAATTTGTGAAAATGGTATTTCAAGTAACTTCCTTTTAAAATCTGCTAAGTCATTTATGGAAGTCTATGACGCTCAATTTAACCTGATTTCTGCAGATTATACCAAAGCAGATACATATTTGGATAGCAATATTGATTTAGTTTTAATTGCTCCTCAGGCGTCATATCACGATAAAGAAATCAAAATGATTGATGGCAGAGCCAAGGTGAAGACAATTCCAGATGATGTTTATGGGTGGGCCAATGGAGAAAAGTTAGTTAAATTTATTATGAATGAGTTCACACCAGCAGAGGCCATGTAAGTGAATGATGATGAACTTAATCAAATTGCAATGTCGATGTTAATGTATTCGGGACATGCAAAGAAAATATTAGCTGAGATATTGGATCAATTATCAAATTCAGTAGAAAAACAAGATCATACTGAAAATTTATCAACGGCTTATAATTGGCTTAAAAAAGCGCACATTGAACAAAATAAAATAATGCAGCATGCGCAACAACTACAATATTCAGTTTTATTAACGCATGCTCAGGATACATTAATGAACACTGAGACTATCTATTTTATAGTTAAGCGTTTCATTCCGATAATCTTAAATTCCAAAAAATAAATTACTGAAGAAAAATCAGCGATGTAAAGGCATTTGCCTGTTGAGACAGCTTTATTAGAGGATAGGGTTTGTTGAATTCGTTGTGTATCTAGCTTATAATTACTCTTATGATTTATTCTTTAAACGAGAGTAATTTTAAATAAAGATCTAATCCCGCTAACAATCTGTTAAACGGATTAGATTTATTTTTTGGAGGGTGTCACATGCAACAACAAGGTCAAAGTGACCAGGAGAAACGTGCAGATACGTCATTCTTCGGCCAACCTCGTGGGCTTTCTACATTGTTCTTTACAGAAATGTGGGAGCGGTTCAGTTACTACGGGATGCGCGCAATTCTTCTTTACTACATGTATTGGAGTGTGGCTAAGGGTGGACTTGGTTTTGAGCCTGGCTTGGCTGCGTCAATCATGTCAATTTACGGGTCACTTGTTTATTTGTCATCAGTTGTCGGCGGATTTATTAGTGACCGAATTTTAGGTAGTCGAAGAACTGTTTTTTATGGTGGTATATTGATCATGTTTGGTCATATTGCACTATCAATGCCACTGGGTTCGATTGCTTTGTTTGTCTCAATCGTTTTAATCACGTTGGGAACCGGTCTATTAAAACCAAATATCTCTGAAATGGTTGGCGATTTATATACTGAATACGACAATCGACGAGATTCCGGTTTTACAATTTTTGTTTTTGGTATTAACTTTGGTTCCTTTATTTCACCAATTCTTGTTGGGTATCTCGGGCAGCATGTTAATTTTCATTTAGGTTTTTCACTTGCTGCTATCGGTATGTTTTTTGGATTACTTCAGTATATCCGTGGTGGAAAGAAGCATCTTCCAAGCTCAAGTTTGTACGCTTCCGATCCATTGGAACCTGAAGATGTCAAAAAATTGTCCGTCAAGGTTGGACTTGGTGTCGTTGTCTTTGCGTTGATATTACTCTTAATGAACGTTATGGGTGCTTTAAACATTGGTAACTTTATTACCTTATTAAGTGTTATTGCCGTTGCAACACCAATTATCTATTTCATTATCATCATCACCAGCAAGAAGATCACCAGCACAGAACGCTCGCGTGTCATTGCTTACATTCCATTATTTATTGCTGCTGCTATTTTTTGGGCAATTGAGGAGCAAGGGTCAAGTGTTCTAGCGCTTTTTGCGGCTAACCAAACTAATAATAGTTTATTTGGTTTCCAGATTCCCGCAAGCTGGTATCAGTCATTGAACCCATTCTTTATTATGCTGTACACGCCATTCTTTGCATGGCTTTGGATTAAACTGGGTAAGAAACAGCCAAGTTCGCCAAGTAAATTTTCACTTGGTCTTATGATTGCAGGACTTTCATATCTCTTTATGGTCATTCCCGTTGCGTTGTTTGGCAGCTCTGCTAAAGTAAGTCCATTTTGGTTAATCGGAAGTTGGGCAATTGTCGAAGTTGCTGAATTGCTTATTTCACCAATTGGGCTTTCTGTGACAACCAAGTTGGCGCCGAAATCGTTTGAATCGCAAATGATGAGCATGTGGTTCCTAGCCGATTCTGCAGCTCAAGCTGTCAATTCTCAAATCGTTAAATACTATACGCCAGACAATGAAGTCAGGTACTTTACGATGGTTGCAATTGCTGCAGTTGTCGCGGGTATTCTATTAGCCTTTTTAATTAAACCAATTAAGAAATTAATGGAAGGCGTCAATTAGTTTTAAAGTGCATAAAATGTGTTATCCTACTTGGGATAGCACATTTTTTATGAGGAGATAAAAGATGATTCGAATAGCAGCCTCTAGTGACAACCACTTGGATTTGAATAAAGTACCAACTGACGGCATCATTCATCAGCAAGCTCAATATTTAACTGAAAATAAAACTGATTATTATTTAGTGGCAGGTGATTTGTTTAATGATTTTCACGAAACTGTCAGTTATATTCAGCAATTGTCAGGACAACTATCTAGTACTCAAGTGTTGTTTATCGCTGGCAATCACGATATGATACGAAACGTGACCTATGATCAATTGGAAAATGGACATTGGCCGGGTTATTTAAATAATCACTATTTTGATATTCCGGAGACAAATTATCGAATTATAGGGCTAAATGGTTGGTATGACTATTCATTTGCAAAGAACACCGGAAAAACAGAAGCACAGTTTCACCAATGGAAAATGGCCTATTGGATAGATAGCCTTATTAAGCAGCCTATGAGCGATCCACAACGAGAGGGAATAGTTATTGACGAATTAAAAAAGCAGCTTGAGATGGCCCAAAAGGCGCAAAAAAGGGTTGTTTTAATGACACACTTTGTTCCAAATCAATTGTTTATTCGATATACAGGTGATAATCGATTTTGGAACATGGCTAATGCAATGCTCGGTAGTGTGAAAGTCGGGCAACTGATTGACGAATATGCTGTCCCCATTGTTATTTTTGGACACATTCATGATCATATGAATCCCAGGAAAATTGGAAACACATGGTATTATAACGGTGCAGTTGGATACCATAATCATCACCATAATGAGTGGCAAACCAATACCTTTTATAGTGAGTGGCTAAAGCAGTTAAAAACAATTCAACTTTTTTAAAAATTTTGCTTGACGAAATAGCGATAATTTTGTATTATTATATTCGTTGGTTTGATACCGACACAGATTGCGGAGGGGTAGCGAAGTCTGGCTAAACGCGGCGGACTGTAAATCCGCTCCTTCGGGTTCGGTGGTTCGAATCCACTCCCCTCCATTTTATTCTTGGGCTATAGCCAAGAGGTAAGGCAACGGGTTTTGATCCCGTGATGCGCTGGTTCGAACCCAGCTAGCCCAATAATTGATTGTTACCCGTTTTCATAGGTTGTCAAAGGCCTGTGAGAACGGGATTTTTTGTGTCTCCCATTTCTTTGACTATCACTCATGGGGCAGCAAAAAGCTAGCCATTCTTAGATTAAAGGGTTTAGAAGCTAAAACACCTCCTTGCTCTTTTTGTCAGTCTGGCAAAATTGGGCTGTTTTGACATCTATATAAGCCGTTCGACGATTTCGGGCGAGTCCTGAGCCCCTTGGTCATCCAACGGTTCCCAACACCCTTTGATGACGCTGTTTGACGCTGAAAAAGTTGTTTTTTAAAATAGTATCGTTCCATTTTAAGACCAACAGTTCCGATTCTTGCATGCAGAAAGAATAGTTGAAGGACTTGATTATCATCTTTGAGGTATCCAATGAAATGCTGCAATTTTTCTCTATCATAAATAGTTTTCAATATTTTGGCCTATATGTCGTCTATTTGTTTGGAGGAGACGGTTTTCACTTTTTTTATCTGAATCAATAGCTAATTCATTTAGTAAGATGATGTTCTGTTTAAATACAAAAAGGTTGATATCTTACGGCATCAACCCCTAAAATAAAAAACGATTATCTTTTATCCCAACGGTTAGCTTTGCTGGGAAATACCATTAAAATAAAGAACCAGATTGTTCCAATTAATGGTACTAAATCAATTAAAATCCACCAGCCAACATGATCAGAATCATGTAATCGACGTATCTTAACTGTAAATGTAGCAATCCAAACGATCAAGCCGACTGTTCGAACGGTGGAATCCACTGCTAAATCTTTCAAATTTCTGATCGAATCAAATGAGTACCCAGTGACATGACTAATAATAATGACAGCGATAATACCTAATACGTAATTGATAATAATAGGCCACCAATAATCTGAACGACTAGCGGTACCAGAAACGTTAAAAATATTTTTCCAAAAACGTTTATACGATGTAATCATAGTCAAGACCCTCTCTCTTAAATATCAGCTTTTAATGACATCAGTGTTTGGTCAAAATAAATTCTGATCGATTAAAATCTTTACTGTGTTACTGGTATTACTTTTTCATCGTGATGTCCAATATGAGCTGTTTTATAATCAATTCATAGCGATATCGGCCTAAAAATAAGAATTGCATCATCTTTTGTTTAAACCTAAAACTGCTTTTTTTGGATGGTGTAGGGCTCATTCTCTGTAGATTGAGTTTACGTTTTTTACATATTTTTATTTCGTCACATGCTGACAATACAAGTCTTTCCAAGACATAACGAAGAAATATAACAAGAATGTTTTAAAAACAATTTTAGAATGACATCACACAAATGATTATAAACTTATCAAGTAATTCTGTAATTTTAAACGTCGTAAACACAACGATACTTTGGTTCCGAATAAACATGATGAACGCCAATATGCATTAATTTGTGCTTAGACAGAAACTACATCTGTTATTTCTTAGATCACCACGGTAAATTAAGTTCCTTTTTTGATCAGAAGTTATGTTTTTTTAAAGCCTCTCGTCGTTATAAAAAGACTTAAGCTTCACTTAACCCACTATCTTTAAGCTTATTGCAACAATCAAAAACAGTAATAGTTAAATTAAGGGAAGGTGAGCGTTATGGTTAAATGGATTCCGTATTTTATTGATGTGACCAGTGTTCTAATCTGGCTGAAAATTCAATCAAGTCAGATTGCGAAGCTTTCACGGTGGCAATTAACGACAATTTTATCAGCAGTTATTTACGTGATCACTGTCAGTTATCTAACACTGGCACCTACTTCATATGCATTTGTTGGGACACAACAAGTTGCACCGTTAATGGTTGGTAATGTCCCTGTGAACCTAATTCCCTTTTGGAGTACAACATCGGATTTTTACCAAAATGTATTAATGATGTTACCTATGGGTGTTTACATTGCGTTGTTAAGACCGGATTTTAAAGCCAAGCACACGGTTCTTTTAGGACGGTTCTTTTAGGATTGATCGTAAGCGTTGGCATTGAAACATTACAATTTATTTTGGATTGGAGTGTTGGGTTATCCAGATGGGTAGACATTAACGATGTTTTAACAAATACATTTGGTGTCCTTGTCGGATGGGGGCTGGTCATTAGTCTACAACACACTTTTTTAAAACGTTTAATCAAGAAGTTTACGGTTGATTTTTCATTTATTTATCATCATAAATAGAGTGAATCAACGTAATCATGTTATATATAATGACAATGGATTAATATGTTTTTTTGCTGTTCTACAAATTTAGTAGTTGCAATCTACTTAAAATTCCGCTATTGTCGAATTAAAGAAAAATTGGAATAGTCCGATATAACTGTTAGGAGAATGAATATGAAAATTGGCTTTATTGGTGTTGGCGCAATGGCCCAAGCAATTATTCAGGGCTTACTTAGAGCAAAATTTGTGCCAGCAAAAGACATTTTGGTCCATAGTGCACACCAGGCTCGTTATGAACAATATGCAGACCAATATGGATTAACGGCACAGAAAACAAATGCGGAACTTACCCAGAACAGTGATTTGGTTGTGTTAGCTGTTGTTCCTGGAATTGCGGCAGATGTTTTAAATGAAATAAACGGTGAATTAAAATCTAATAAAACGCTTATTTCAATTGTATCTGGCATTGGTCTCAATCGACTGGAAGAGTTAACCGATTATAATCTGCCAATTTTACGAAGTCTGCCAAACATTAACTCGGAATACGGACAAGGCATGACGGCTATTGCTACTAATGAAAATTTAGTAGGCGAGCAAAAGAAGACAGCGGTCTCGCTGTTTGAGGCAACGGGTGAGATTAGTGAACTTCCTGAAGACCAATTTGCCATTTTTAGTGCTATTTCCGGTAGCGCGGTGGCTTATGTGGATTTCTTTATCGATTGTTTAAGTCGCGCCGGTGTGAAATATGGATTCAATAAAGAAACTGCTACTAAAGTTGCCACCCAAACCGCACTTGGATCCGCACAATCTTTATTGGCCTCTAAACAAACACCTGCTGAGATGATTGACAAAGTTTGTTCTCCGGGTGGTGATACCATTGCCGGTATTCTCGCGATGGAACAGGCTGGCCTTTTGAACTCTGTTATTAAAGGAATTGATGCAACAATTGATAAATCAACCGGAAATTCAAAATAAAAGGAATTGAAATTTTACTGAGATGTCAAAAGTTTTGACGAATGGTCATATTTATGCCGGTCGGCGTGAAATCAAGTGTGGATTTATCAGATTTTCCGATAAGGTTAATGCAATTGGCTCCATGCAGGATTTTCATCTTCAACGGGATGATGATGTTAATGATTTGAAAGGGAAGTTAGTTGTTCCCGGGTTTATAGATGTGCATGTTCATGGCGGTTATGGGATCGACTCGATGACAGGAGATAGCAGTCACATCAGCCAGATGGTATCTAAAATGAAATCTGAGGGTGTTACAGCGCTTTTACTGACAACGATGACTCAATCCCCCTCAAAGATCTCGCATGCTATGGAGACGATTAGAGAGGCTGCTTTAATCAATCCAGTAATTGTTGGTATTCACTTGGAAGGCCCGTTTGTGTCAAAAAAATTTAATGGTGCCCAGCCAATTGATCAGATTCAGTCAGTCAATGTCAGCGACTTATCACGCTGGAATCAATTATCCGGTGGGTTGGTTCGTCTGATAACCTACGCGCCAGAGATAAATGATCATCGATCCCTGGAGGCATATTGTAATGCCCACCAAATTAGAATTTCTGTGGGGCATAGTGATGCCACGTACAAAACATTGCAACAATGTCAGGTTGACCACATAACCCATCTTTTCAATGCTCAGCGGGGACTTCATCAAAGAGAACCGGGCGTCGTTGGTTTTTCAATGCTATCTGACATGCCAGTGGAACTTATCTGTGACGGGTATCATGTTGTTTCTCCGGTTGTAAAACTAGCTTATCGAATCATCGGATCAGATCGACTTGAACTTGTAACGGATGCAATGGAAGCAAAAGGGATGGTTGATGGAGATTATCAGCTTGGCGGTCAGCACGTTTTGGTTACAAAAAACCGGGCAATTCTTGGAAACGGGAAACTTGCAGGTTCTGTGCTCAAGTTTGATCAGGCATTTAGGAATGTGATTCAATTTACCGGCTGCTCGATTGGGGATGCGGTAAAAATGAGCTCGACCAATCAAGCCAAAGAATTTAATTTAAAGGGGAAGGGATCCCTTGAAATTGGAAGCGATGCGGACATCAATGTGTTTGACAACCAACTAGACCTTATGGCAACGTATAGTTATGGTAAATAATTTACACAAATTTAAAGTAGGTGGTAACAATGGGTTTACCAATATATATTCAAATTCATAATGATATTAAGCGAAATATTGAAGCCGAGAAATGGAAAATCGGTGATCGAATTCCTTCGGAGCGGGAATTATCAACGGAGTTTGGCGTTAGTCGAATGACACTTCGCCAAGCAATTCAAACATTAGTTGATGAAGGGATCTTGGAACGACGGGTTGGTTCCGGAACGTTTGTTGCCAACCAAAAGGTTCAGGAACGAATGTCGGGGGTAACCGGTTTTACCGATTTAATGTTGGCACAAGGCAAGAAACCTTCCAGCAAAACAATTTCATATCATACGATGGAACCGTCTTTGAGTGAAATGGAGAAATTAAAGATTACCCAAGATCAATCGGTGTTGCGAATGGAACGAATTCGATACGGAGATAATATCCCAATTTGTTTTGAAGTCGCAACCGTTCCGGAAAATATCGTTGCCGGTTTGGAAAAGTCCGAAGTCACGAGTTCACTATACAGGGCTTTGGAGCAAAAAAAGAATTTAAGCCTTGGAAAGGCACAGCAGACTGTTTCTGCGATGCTGGCTTCTGAAAGAATTGCAGAATATCTTGATATTAAGCGTGGAGACGCAATTTTAAGACTTCGACAGATTACATATTTGCAGGATGGTCGCCCGTTTGAGTACGTCAGAACACAGTACGTTGGTGATCGTTTTGAATTTTATCTGGAAAAAGGTTAATGGATTAAACTCAAATGAATAAAGCAAAACCGGCTGTCCGCTTTTTATGCGAGCAACCGGTTTTGCTTTATTTAGATTTCTTTTCGAATGACTTGGTGTTGAAAAGGGAACCACTCAGCCAGACTGTGATCCAGCTACTAAAAAGGGATACCGGAATGAAAATAATGAGTGATGTCCAATTAACGAAGCCACCAAAAAACATAAGATAAATAAGATAGCCAATAGAAATGATGCCAATGATTAAATAGTTATTTAAGTGTATAAAGTTAGTGACATATGCCAAAAGAAAGATACCCAATATTTCAACCGGGACATGTTTTAGTATAAATTGATGTGTTATCATGTTGAAAAAGACGATTCCCAACGAGATCAGGAAAATGCCCCAAAGAACAACTTTCAATTGTTCTTGATTTTGTGTGCTTTTCGTGACCGATTACCCCTTTAATTTCCTGATAAGCGTTCTTTCAAAACGGCTATCAAATATTTTGGCAGTACTGACAATCGGGAAATCCGACTTGGCTCTTTGACGACTCGGTATAACCACTCTAGATGCATTTTTTGCCAACTCCCCGGCGCCCGTTTTACCGTTCCCGTTAGAACGTCGAAAGAGCCACCGATTCCCATCCATAGGCCGTCAGTGGTCTGTCGGTTCTTATCAATGAATTCTTCTTGTTTTGGATAACCTGTAGCAACAAAGATCATGTCAGGTTGCGTGCGGCGAATGTCATTGATGATATTGCGGTCATCACCAAAATAACCGTTATGAGTACCGGCAATTTTTAGACCGGCATATTTTTGAGCCACAACTTCTCTTAGTTTGTTGATAACCTCGGTTTTGGCACCAACAAAATAAGCTGACTTATGATTCTGACTTCCCCATTCCAAGAGGCTCACAAATAAATCATAGCCTGCAATTCTTTCTTGAAGGGGATCCTTCAACAGTTTTGCGCCAATGATAATGCCGATGCCATCTGCAATGATATAGTCCGCCCTTTTTATTAGGGTCTCGTATGGTCTGTTCTGCCGAGCATACATCACAATTTCAGGGTTTGCAGTAACAACAAACGTATTTTTGTGATGATTAATGCGTTGCTTTAGCAGGCTTTCAAATTGTTCTTGGTTGGTGTTTTCAAAAGGAATGCCCAGAATTGAAACGGGCTTTTTTTGACTTTGCTTCTCCATAAAATCTCCCTGTTTCTAATTGTATTAATTTGAAATAATTGCATAATTCTTTTCAATATTCAGAATAATGATAGAATTAAACTAATTATATAACATTTATCTGGGAGGATAATTTAATAAAATGCCAAAATTTGACAACTTAACCCTCCATACTGATTTCTATGAAATTAATATGATGGCCACTTACTTTGAAAAACACATGCAAAATCGGCATGCGGTCTTTGAGGTATTCTTTCGTAAACTGCCTTTTGGAAACGGATACGCCGTTTTTGCCGGCCTTCAACATGTCATTGAGTACATTCAAGGCTTGAATTTTACTGATGACGATATTGATTATTTACAAGAAGTGACCAACTATCCAACAGATTTTTTAGACTATCTTCGTCATTTTAAATTCAAAGGAACCATTAGATCTGCTCTTGAAGGTGATTTGGTATTTGCTAATGAACCCATCCTTCAAGTTGAAGGAACGCTTTGTGAGTGCCAACTTGTTGAAACAGCCATTTTAAACATGGTCAATTATCAAACATTAATTGCAACCAAGGCTTCGCGAATTCGAACGGTTGTTGGTGATGATCCACTAATGGAATTTGGAACTAGAAGGGCTCAAGAAGTTTCTGCTGCTTTGTGGGGAACCCGCGCCGCAATTATTGGCGGTTTTGATTCAACTTCAAATGTTTTAGCCGGTAAGGCGTTTGGAATTCCCATCAGCGGCACGCATGCCCATTCATTGGTTGAATCCTTTGGAAATGACTATGATGCCTTTAAAGCATACGCCCAAACCCATCATGATTGTGTTTTTTTGGTCGACACTTACGATACACTTAAGAGTGGTGTGCCGAGTGCAATCAAAGTTGCTGACGAAATGGGAGATAAAATCAAATTTGCCGGTGTTCGGTTGGATTCGGGCGATATGGCTTATTTGTCCAAGCGGGTTCGGGAATTACTTGATAATGCCGGCTATGAGGATACAAAGATTTTTGCTTCAAATGATATGGACGAAACAACAATTGCCAGCTTGAAAATGCAGCATGCCAAGATAGATGTTTGGGGTATTGGTACAAAAGTGATTACCGCCTTTGATCAACCTGCGCTGGGTGCGGTTTACAAGATGGTGTCAGTTGAGCATTCTGACGGTAGGATGAAAGATACAATCAAGATTTCAGGAAATGCAGAAAAAGTGTCAACGCCTGGCAAAAAGCAGGTGTGGCGAATTACGGATGCTCGGGATGGTAAATCGGAGGGCGATTATATTACCTTGTCTGATGAGGATCCCCGTCAGGAAAAATCAATTTTTATGTTCCACCCGAATTACACGTATATTAACAAAACGGTCGAAAACTTTAATGCACAACCGCTTCTTCAACCGATTTTTGAAAAAGGAAAATTGGTCTACCAAGTACCTGATTTAAAAGAAATTTCTCATTATGCTAAAAAACAGGTCGCGTCATTGTGGCCTGAATATAAACGTGAACTTAATCCACAAAAATATCCTGTTGACCTATCGCAAAAGTGCTGGGACAATAAACGTGACATTATTGAAAAAGTCCGTAACTACGTACAGCAAATTAATTTTTAAGTTAAGGGATGGATGGCCATGCGAGAAAAGCAACAAGAAATTATTGATGCGTTAAGGGTTCAACCAACGATTGATCCAAAAGTGGAAATTAGAAGAAGTGTTGATTTTTTAAAATCTTATTTGAAAAAATACGATTTTTTTAAATCACTCATTTTGGGAATTTCCGGTGGTCAGGATTCGACATTAGCCGGGAAGTTGTCACAGATGGCAGTTTCAGAGTTACGCGATGAGACGGGTGACAATCGTTATCAATTTATTGCTGTTCGATTACCGTATGGTGTGCAGGCAGACGAATCTGACGCATTGGCAGCAATTAAGTATATTCAAGCGGATCAGACGTTTAGAGTTGATATTCAGTCTGCAGTTGATGCGGCTGTTGAATCCGTGGAAGCAAATGACGTCAACGTCAGTGATTTTAATAAGGGCAATATTAAAGCCCGCCAACGAATGATCGCCCAATATGCAATTGCCGGTAGTACAAATGGCGTTGTGGTCGGTACAGATCATGCGGCAGAAGCTGTGACCGGTTTTTACACAAAGTTTGGTGATGGTGCCGCTGATATCACACCGCTTTGGCGGCTGGATAAACGTCAGGGAAAGCAGTTGCTTGAAGTATTGGATGCTCCTAAGCATCTGTACCAAAAGACGCCTACAGCCGATTTGGAAGATAATCGACCAGCGTTGCCTGATGAAGTTGCACTTGGGGTGACCTATCAAGATATTGATGATTATCTGGAAGGCAGAGAAGTTTCTCAAAAGTCAGCTGAAACGATTGAAAGCTGGTATCGAAAGACTGAGCATAAGCGTCACACACCAATTAATGTTTATGATACATTTTGGAAGTAGTATTAGGTGACAAAACATGAATATTTAGGTATAAT
>Ga0214925_100625_pt1 | contig 14043 bp, 10 predicted proteins | sample Stichaenrichment_FD_168299 | JGI IMG/M metagenome (GOLD analysis project Ga0214925, IMG submission 168299) | Xylose enriched microbial communities from anaerobic bioreactor in Madison, Wisconsin, United States - 63SRT | ecosystem: Engineered > Bioreactor > Anaerobic > Unclassified | place: USA... | reverse complement strand
GATCAAATCGTGGCTGGTCTGGAAGAACTTCGACAGGAGTTACACGAAGGTAAGCTCACCTTTACAGTTGAGAATGAAGATATTCATATGAATATTGAGGCACTCTTAACTGAGAAAATTGGGCCGGTTGCCGGAAAGCTCCATACGGCTCGTTCACGAAATGATCAAGTAGCGACGGATTTTCATTTATATGTCAAAAATCGTTTACCAAGGATCATCGATGAAATTACAACGCTTCAAAAAACGCTGGTATCAATGGCGGCACAAAACGTTGAAACAATTATGCCAGGGTACACGCATCTTCAACACGCACAACCAATTTCTTACGGTCATTATTTAATGGCTTATTATCAAATGCTGAAGCGGGATAAAGAACGCTTTGAATTTAACATGAAGCATACGGATATGATGCCTTTAGGAGCGGCTGCATTGGCTGGTACGACTTTTCCGATCGATCGGGAATACACAGCTAAAGAGCTTGGATTCGGACAAGTATATGCAAATTCTCTGGACGCTGTTTCTGATCGAGATTTTGCATTGGAGTTTTTAAGTAATAGTTCGATTTTGATGCTTCATTTATCACGTTTTTGTGAAGAAATCAGTATGTGGGTAAGCCACGAATTTAAGTATCTTGAGTTGAGTGATGCCTATACAACCGGTAGCTCAATCATGCCGCAAAAGAAGAATCCTGATATGGCAGAACTTATTCGTGGAAAGAGTGGCCGTGTGTATGGGCATTTAATGGGACTGTTAGCCACTATGAAGTCATTGCCACTTGCGTACAATAAAGACCTCCAAGAAGACAAAGAGGGTGTCTTTGATACGGTTAAGACGCTCCTGCCTTCATTAAAGGTCTTTAACGGGATGCTTAAGACTGCCAAACCAAACGTTGAACGTATGAAGCATGCGACTGAAAATGATTTTTCAAATGCTACTGAATTAGCTGACTATCTTGCTGCCAAGGGTGTACCGTTTCGTGAAGCCCACGGTATTGTGGGGCAGTTAGTGCTTAAGGGGCTTCAAACGCACAAAAACCTTCAAGATATGTCGCTTGAAGAGTTGAAAGAAGCATCCCCTAAAATTGAAGCAGATGTTTACCATGACCTTAAGTCAGAGGTGGCTGTAGAGCGTCGCCATTCGTTAGGTGGAACCGGTTTTGACCAAGTAAGAATCCAAATTAAAAATGCCAAGCAGGAATTAAGCGATTCGTAGATTAGAAAACCTCTGCTGGTTTGTTTTAATAGGGTCTTTCAAAAATTAACTATTGGGTCACATTATCATTAATGCAGAATAAAAAAACGACTGATGACAATAGTGGAAAATTGTCATCAGTCGTTTTTATAATGAAGTGGATAATCGATGAATCCTCTAATGGATAAAGGATATTACTTTTTTTCTGGTCGTTTCTCGTTTTTCTGCTTCTTATCTTTATCGTTTTTCTTATGCTTCAAAAACTTGTCCCGCTTATCATCGTCGAGATTCATTTCAGCAAATTTGCCGAAGATGGCGTCCAGGTCGTCCTGTCGATTAATCTTGAGTGCCATTTAGTTCATCTCCTTATCTCTTTTCGTGATAATCATATCAAAATTAAACAGGAAAGTCACTTTTATTGGTTAATTTTGCATATATGCATTATATCGAACATAATATGAATAAAAACGACTAATTTTCAATTTTTATTGCATAAACAATAAAAATGAGGTAGTATATTCTGTATTATCTGTTTGAGAGAGGGAAAGTTGATGAAAAAGCTTAAAGCAATTATTCAAATGATGCTCGTTTTTGTGACCTTACTGACTGTTAGTGCCATTCAGACTAATAGTGCGTCGGCTGCGGACAATTCACTTCAAAGAGTTAAGCAAAGAGGCGAATTGATTATGGTAACCAGTCCGGATTATCCACCCTATGAATTCCAAGTGAATAAGGGCGGCAAAAGCCGAATTGTTGGAATGGATATTGACGTTGCCAAAAAAGTGGCTAAAGATTTAGGCGTAAAATTAGTCATTAAAAGTATGAATTTTGATTCACTGTTAGTGGCAATCCAAACCGGAAAAGCCGATATGGCCATTGGTGGGATTAATCCAACCAATGAGCGTCGTCAAAGTGTTGATTTTTCGGACATTTATTATTCGGGAGGTCAAAGCTTCCTGATTAATTCAAAAGATGTAAATAAATATAAAAGCGTGAAGAACTTGCGTGGTGGTAAAATTGGTGCCCAAACAGGAACGTTACAGTATGGTTTGGCAAAGAAACGGATTCCCGGAGCTACAGTTAAAGGAATGGATAAATCCACCGATTTGGTTTTGGCACTTAAGACTAACAAAATTGATGCTTTGGGAATTGAAAAGCCAAGTGCAGAAGCTTATGTCAAAAATGATCCAAGTCTTAAGATGATTCCTTCTGGATATCACCTCAATAAAAATGATATTGGCGCTGCAATTGCCTTTAAAAAGGGCTCTACAAGTTTGGTGAATGCCGTTAATAAGAGTATTGTCCAGATCAAAAAGAAACATTTAACAGACAAATACTTAGCTAGCGCAGGGAAGTATATGAAAGTTAACACCGTTAATACATCAATGTTTCATTACTGGAAGTATTTTGCCAGTGGTGTTGAGTACACAATCCTGATTTCGTTAGTTTCAACATTCTTTGGTGTTTTGATCGGAGTAGTTTTAGCTTTAATGCGTTTCAGCAGACAGAGGTGGTTGCGCGGGCTTGCAATCAGCTACACTGAATTTATTCGAGGAACGCCTTTGATGGTTCAAGTGATGTTTGTCTATTTCGGAATTGGCGTGATCATTAATATTCCGGCTTTGATTTCAGGAATGATTGCCGTTTCGCTGAATAGTGGTGCTTATGTTGCCGAAATCATTCGAGGTGGCATTAATTCTGTTGGTAAAGGTCAAACAGAAGCAGCGGAAAGTTTGGGATTAACTAAAGGTGATATGATGCGATACGTCATTTTACCTCAAGCGTTTAAAAATATTTGGCCGGCATTGGGGAATGAATTTATTTCGCTCATTAAGGAAAGTTCAATCGTCTCCATTATCGGGGTTACCGATCTTATTTATCAATTGAATATTGTCCGTGCCGACACGTATCGTGGTGTTATGCCGATATTCGTAGCGATGGTCCTTTACTTCCTAATGACATTCTTATTAACAAGATTATTGAATCACTACGAAGGGAAGATGAAACATGCAGGATAAAGCTGTAATTGAAGTTAATCATTTAAATAAAAAATTTGGTGAAAATACGATTTTAAAAGATATTAATGGTACAGTGAAATCCGGTCAGGTGATTTGTGTGATCGGTCCTTCCGGTGCCGGTAAAAGTACTTTTTTACGTTGCCTGAATCTCCTTGAAAAGCCCACTTCCGGAGAGGTTAAATTTGATGGTACGGATTTAACCCATGTTGATGGTAAGCAGTTGTTGGATTTACGTGAACGAATGGGAATGGTTTTTCAGAGCTTTAATTTATTCCCTAATATGACGGTGCTGAAAAATTTGATGTTAGCACCGATGCGAGTGAAGCATATGACGGAGGATGAAGCTAAAAAGACGGCCATGCATTTGTTAGACCGAGTTGGACTGCAGTCTAAAGCGGAAGCTTATCCAAGCAGCCTATCGGGTGGTCAGCAGCAGCGTGTTGCGATTGCACGGGCGTTGGCAATGAACCCTGAAGTGATGCTTTTCGATGAACCGACCAGTGCATTGGATCCTGAAATGGTTGGTGAGGTTCTGGAAGTCATGCAGGAATTGGCTAATGAAGGGATGACAATGGTGGTTGTTACTCATGAAATGGGATTTGCTAAATCTGTTGCCAATCAAGTATGGTTTATGGCAGATGGCTATATTCTGGAAAAAAGTTCCCCTAGCGAAATGTTTGATAATCCACAAAATGAGCGGGCCAAAGATTTTATTGGTAAAATTATTGAAGCTAAATAGCTTTTTTCGCGATCAAGTCGTTTTATTAATGGACAAACAATAAAGTAATGTGATTGTTACATTTGAATATGAAAGCCGCATCACTTTTGATATCGGAGTGGTGCGGCTTTTTCAATCAACATGGTTGTGATATGATTCCTTTTGAGAGTGACAGGATTCGGTATTTAATAATTGAAGCAAACGTACATTCGAGTTATACTCTTATGTTGAGTATTAAGAAAGGAGTGGACATTTTTTGGCAAGCGAGTATTTAGAACATAAATTATCTTTATTACCAGGACTTCCGGGATGTTATCTGATGAAGGATATCAACGGTAAAATTATTTATGTTGGGAAAGCTAAAAATTTAAAAAATCGTGTTCGCTCATATTTTAAGAGTAGTCATGAAGGCAAAACTGCAAGACTGGTTTCAGAAATTGCTGATTTTGAAACAATTATTACTTCAACTGATAAAGAAGCGTTTTTACTAGAAATTACACTCATTCAAAAGCATCGTCCTTATTTCAACATTAAACTCAAGCAGGGGCACAGCGGTTATCCATATATCAAGATTACCAATGAACGTGATCCTCAAATTAAAATTGTTAATACGCTTTTAAAAGATGGCGCTTATTATTTTGGCCCTTATCCAAATGTCTATGCTGCGGAGGAGACGGTTAACTTTTTGCAGAAGGTTTATCCGCTTCGACGCTGCAACGGATTCCAAAATAGACCATGTCTTTATTATCACATGGGCCAATGCCTCGGTGCTTGTTTTAAAGTAGTCCCAGAGGAAGTATATGATCGTCAAATTAAGCGAATTAAGTCGTTTCTGAATGGCAATGTCGGCCATGCTAAACAAATGTTGGCTAAACGAATGGAAGATGCTTCGGCGAATATGGCCTATGAACGGGCGGCTGAAATCCGGGATTTAATTAAGTATATTGAGATAACAGTTGAAAAGCAGAAAATTATTTCGCATGACAATACACCTAGAGATATCTTTAATTATTATATGAATAAAGGATGGCTATCCATTCAAGTATTCTTTATCCGTCAATCCCGATTAATGAAACGCGAAAAGCGCCTTTTCCCAATTATTACTGATCCGGAAGAAGAAATGGTCAGTTTTATTTCACAATTCTATAAACAAAAAAATCAAATTCTGCCTAAAGAGATCCTGGTGCCCAGCTCCCTGCCTTCCGATGTTGTTAGCTCGGTTGTTGATGATGTTCCGGTAAGAACGCCCAAACGTGGACAAAAACGTGATTTGTTGGAAATGGCCGGGAAAAATGCGCAGCTTGTTCTGGAAGAAAAGTTTCGGTTGCTGGAATTGGATGAGAGCAAGACGACCGGTGCGATGAAGGAATTAACAGATGCGATGGGGATTCCAGAAGGTCACAAGGTTGAAGCTTTTGATCATTCTCACATTCAGGGTGCGGATTTGGTATCAGCAATGGTCGTTTTCGTTGACGGTCAACCCAATAAAAATTTATATCGAAAATATAAATTGAAGACTGTTGACCACGCCGACGAAGCAGCCAGTACCAGAGAAGTCATTCGGCGACGTTATACCCGACTGTTAAAAGAACATGCTCAAATGCCCGACTTGATATTAATGGATGGCGGTACGATTCAAATGAATGCGGTAAAAGATGTTTTGGTTAATGAACTTGGGTTAGATATTCCAGTTGGCGGGATGGTTAAAAACGAGCATCACCAAACGGCCGACTTGTTATTTGGCGATAGTGATACGCCACTTCATTTAGATCCCAAGAGTCAAGGATTCTACCTCCTTCAGCGAATTCAAGATGAAGTCCACCGCTTTGCAATTACCTATCATCGCAAGGTACATGCTAAAAATTCTTTGGGTTCCCGATTGGACTCAATTGCCGGAGTGGGACCAAAAACCAGAAATAAACTTTTGCGAAAGTTTGGATCTTTAAAGAAAATTTCCGAAGCACCTGTTGATGATTTGAAGGCTTTGGGAATTTCAGAAACGGTTGCTCAGACCATTAAGTTTTCATTGAGCAAAATTGATGCAGAAAGAAAAGTCGTTAATTATCAAGATAAAAAATTAATTAATTGATTCGTTATCTTTTAATCTTTTGTTCTTTTTTGCGGATTCCTTTGACCTTCTGATATAAACTCGGTATACTTCAAAAGGTAACAACTGTATGGGTTAAAGTTAAGAATTAATTTGAAATGGTGATAAGATGTTTGTTGATCAAGTAAAAATTGATGTACAAGCCGGAAATGGCGGCAATGGTATTGTTGCGTTTCGGCGTGAAAAATTTGTTCCTAATGGTGGCCCGGCAGGCGGCGACGGTGGTCGAGGCGGAAGTATCATATTTAAAGTTGATTCAGGGATGAATACTTTGATGGATTTCCGCTACCATCGTAAGTTTAAAGCTAAAAATGGCGGCGATGGCGGTAACAAGTCGATGACAGGTAAAAGTGCCGATAATTTAATTGTGCCCGTACCGGAAGGAACCACCGTAACCGATACAACTACAGGTGAGGTTATTGGTGACCTTTTGAAACCGGATCAGGAATTAACAGTCGCTAAGGGCGGTCGTGGTGGTCGTGGTAATATCCATTTTGCAAGTGCGACAAATCCGGCGCCTGAAATTGCTGAAAATGGTGAACCCGGTCAAACAGTTTCTTTGAGTTTAGAGTTACGGGTACTGGCTGACGTTGGCTTGGTTGGATTCCCATCCGCTGGAAAGTCAACGTTACTTTCAGTCATTACCAGTGCGAAACCAAAAATTGCTGGATATCATTTTACCACTCTGGTACCCAACCTTGGAATGGTTAGATTGGATGATGGCAGAGACTTTGCTGTTGCTGATTTACCAGGCTTAGTGGAGGGTGCCTCGAAAGGTGTTGGGCTCGGTTTTCAGTTCTTACGACACGTTGAGAGAACTCGGGTCATTTTACACCTTGTTGATATGTCCGGTGTTGAAGGCAGAGATCCTTATGATGATTATTTGGCAATCAATAAAGAATTAGTTGAATATGATCCGGATATCTTAAAACGGCCGCAAATTGTAGTCGCAACTAAGATGGATTTGCCAAATGCCAAAGATAATTTACAGATTTTTAAGGATAAATTGACATCAGGTCATTCCGTGGATACAGAGTTGCCTGAAGTTTTGGCTATATCATCAGTAACGCATGCCGGTTTATCGGAACTGATTAATAAAACCGCCGCTCTTCTGGATCAGACTCGCTTACAAGCACAGGAACAGCCCGAGACAGAAAGTAACACCAAGGAATACGATTTTGATAAAACTGATTCTCCGGCCTTTAAGATATCCTTTGATAAAGAAATTGATTCTTGGGTTATTTCCGGAGATAAAATTGAAAAACTGTTCAAGATGACTGATACTGAACATGATCAGAGTATGTTGAGATTCGCACGCCAAATGAGGGGTATGGGAATTGATAGTGCACTTGAGAAAGCCGGTGCTAAGGATGGAGACACAGTCACTATCCTCGACTTCTCATTCACTTATGTAGCTTAAAGTAATTTAATTAAGACAGGGAAGATTTTTAATGCAACAGGTTCGCTCACAACAAACTGGGAAAAGACTTAAGAAGAGTCGATATATAACAGGTTTTGATGGCATTCGTGCACTGGCCGTGGTTGGGGTAATTGTTTATCATTTATTGCCGTATAACCTCCAAGGTGGTTATCTTGGTGTGCCGACGTTCTTCGTTGTATCGGGTTATTTGATTACGGATTTATTGTTACAAGAGTGGGAGCAAAATGGCAAAATTGATTTTTGGGGATTTTATTCCCGGAGATTAAAACGGTTATATCCTGCTTTAGTATTTATGCTGGTGGGAACCGGCACGTACATAACCCTTTTTGAACGATCGCTTTTGACTAATTTAAGGTCGATTATTACTACTAATATGCTGTATTTATATAATTGGTGGGAAGTCGGTCATGGACAAAGTTATTTTGACAGGTTCAACGGAGAATCACCATTTACCCATTTATGGTCATTATCAATCGAAGGGCAGTATTATCTGATCTGGCCGTTGATTTTAATTGCCATGATTTTAATCATTAGAAGAAAAAAGGTAATCGCTTATATTTTACTTGCTTTGGCGGCTATATCGGGACTGTTAATGGGCGTTCTATACACTGGTCCGGATGCACTGAACCGTGTTTATTATGGGACTGATACGCGAATGTTTTCAATTGTATTTGGCGCTCTACTCGCGATTATCTGGCCATCTACTCATTTGCGGAAGAATATTTCTGGAGGATCCAGATGGACGTTAAATGTCATTGGAATCCTTTCGATTGGTGTAATGGCAGTGATGTTCTTTAAACTTGCCGGGCAAAATACGTTTACCTATCGCGGTGGCATGTTTATTATGGCGGTTGTTTCTACAACGTTGGTTGCTGCATGTGCACATCCGGGGGCCGATATCAATCGGTGGTTAACCAACCCGGTATTTGCATGGATTGGTACTCGCAGTTATGGTATTTATCTCTATCAGTTTCCGGTAATGATTTTTTACGAGATGAAAATTCAGGATATCGCAGATCATCCGATTTTAAATGCGTTAATTGAAGTGGTACTCATTATGGTGATTAGTGAGCTATCGTATCGTTATATTGAAAAGCCACTTCGTCACTATCATTATAAGCAGCTTGGCCGTTCAATTACTGAGTTTGTCAAACCAAATTCACAGTTTGGACTTAAACGATTGTGGATGCTGCCCGCGTTAGGGTTAATTGGTATTTGTTTATACGGAAGCGCGATTGCACCAACCAAGGCTCAAAAAAACATACTTCAAGAAAATATTTTGAAGAACCAAAGTAAGGCAAACGCCCATAACAAAGTTGCATTGGCAAAGCAAAAAAAGGCTAAAAAACTAGCTGAGAATAAACGCAAAATGCACGCTTTAATGACCAAAAAGTTAACCCGTAAACAATATTTGATTGCTAAAAAATATCGTTTAAGCAAAGCACAATATTTAGTTGCCTCACATCAACCGTTGACGGCTGTTGGAGATTCGATTATGGCAGATAATAGTCATGATTTGCAAACGGTTTTTAAACAAGCATATGTTTCTGCCAAGGTTGGCCGACAAATTTGGCAAGCAGGGGACGTGTTAACTGCTCTTAAAAAGAGGGGGGAGCTGGCACCTAACGTTTTAATCAATTTGGGAACTAATTCACCAATGACATCTGCTCAAATCGCCAAAGTTGTCAAGACGATTGGTAAGGGACATCGGATCTTCTGGGTCAATACCCATGTTCCTACAAGAAATTGGGAAACAGAAGTCAACGCTACGCTTGGCATGGCTGCTAAAAAATATAAAAACTTTTATGTTATTGATTGGCATAGTTATAGTGTTAATCGTTCAGATTGGTTCTGGCAGGACAATGTTCATCCAAATCCACAAGGGAATATTCATTACACACATCTTGTGGCAAAAGAAATTGCACATCAGTTAATGCCGGCGAGCTGAGTTTGACTATTTTACAAGCAGGTTGATGTACACACATTCAATCAGTTTATTGTTGTAATCAAAAGAGGTACGATCAAAAAGTTGATTTTTGATCGTACCTCTTTTTGTATGGCCTGTTCACATAATTAAAGTGATCACAACTCAACATGACTCATGGGACTACTGTGGGGCATGATTGATCATTAGGAAAGTGTCACTTGTAAAGCATGAGAAGGAGCTGAAGCAATTTTAGTTCCTTTAGTATCAAATATTGGCCCAAAATTGATGGCTAAATTTGATGCTGGATCTTTATCGTAATGATAAAGATAACCGTTCATCACGAATTGGCGGGATTTTCCCGCAGGAATTTGACTACCTGCCGAAGAATCCGTTAGTTGGTTGGATGTTTGAAGCGTCTGTCCCTGATTAGTTTTAACAGAAGATACGCCATTTAAAGCGATTGTCTGCTGCTGTTGGTTGGTAACCTCATAATTAATGACAAATGTATAGTAAGTATCAGGAACACTAGACAGATTGAGTACTTGAGAAGCTGCTTGCTTTGCGGCACTGGTTTTTGCCGAGTTCTTTAATACTCGTACGTTTAGTATACGGTAAGTCACTTTATCACTGTTGAATGTTGATGAAGGCGTGGCTTTTTTTGCCAGTTGCTGCTTTGTACCAAAGCGATCATAACTAAATTGATGTTTATTGGTTAAATGACCGTCGGCTACATAATCTCTGTTCTGCTTTTCACTTTTTGGAACTTTATATTTATAATGGGTGAGACTGCTGTTCGTACTGCTTGATTCTGAAGCTGAACTATCGTCGTTAGCCATTTTCGCACTCATAGCTGCTTTTTCTTTGTTTTGATGTTGGTTGCTTTGCTTATTTCCATGACAACCAGCTAGTCCTAAAATAAGAATTGTTCCTAACGCCAGTGATACTTGATATTTTTTCATTTTTTCGACCCCTAGTAAAAAACAATTGATTTATTAACAATTCTAAACCCAAATACAAGCTGGTGGTTATTTGACGTTCGTAAATTTGTTTGTGCAGGCAACAGTCTGGTTCGAGTCATAAATTGGTCTAAAGTAATAGTAGCAGTGCCGCTTTGGGATTTTGACGCTGATCCTAAGAAAAGCACATGATCATCTCTGGTTAATTGGTTGATGGGGATAAAGTGTTCACCTTTAGAAATGAGTAGTGTCAACTTTGAATCCAAGGTGGCGCTTGCCCGGTAAAATTCATCAAGATTCATCTGCTTCATCTTCCTTACTAATGATTATTTTACCTAAATTATGATACAATTGAAATTGCTTTTCAGTGGCGTGTACAAAACCACTGATCGATTATAAGAGTTAAGGAAACGATAAATGATGCAAATTGAATTTTTAGGAACCGGAGCTGGATCTCCGGGAAAGTTTCGAAATGTTTCAAGTTTAGCACTTAGGTTACTGGATGAAATTAATTCAGTTTGGTTATTTGATGTTGGGGAGGGAACTCAACATCAAATTTTACGTTCAACGATTAGACCTCGAAAAATCGACAAAATTTTTATTAGTCATCTCCATGGTGATCATATCTTTGGCTTACCTGGATTACTGAGCAGCCGTTCATTTCAAGGAGGCTTTGAGCCGCTTGACATATATGGCCCAAAGGGAATTAAGGAGTACGTCGAAGTAAGCTTAAAAATTTCAGAAAGTCATTTATCTTATAAAATTCGATTCCATGAACTGACGAAGCAAACGAATGGACTCATTTTTGAAGATAACAAATTTTCTGTCTACGCTGCACCCCTTGACCACCGGATTTTAAGTATTGGATATCGAGTTGTGGAGCATGATCATCCGGGCGAATTGATGGTTGATAAATTGACTCAACTTCATATTCCATCAGGCCCTGTGTATGGTCGCCTTAAAAAGGGAGAAACTGTGACACTTGATGATGGACGTGTCGTTGATGGTAAACAGATGATTGGTCCTGCACAACCCGGCAGAATTGTGACAATTATTGGTGATACCCGTAAGACGGAGAATGCGGTTAAATTGGCCCGGAATGCTGATGTCTTGGTTCATGAAAGTACGCTTGGAAAAAGCGAAACCAAACTTGCAAGAAGTCATTATCACTCGACAAATGTTCAAGCAGCACAAATTGCCAAGAAAGCACATGTCAAAAAACTATTACTCAATCATATTTCTGCCCGCTATACAGGTAAATTAGTGTATGAACTTGAAAAACAGGCAAAAGTTGTTTTTCCGAATACAAAAGTTGTCAAAGATTTTGACGTGATTGACATTCCGTTTAAAAAACTTGATTCATAACGGTTGGTTTAGTTTAAAAGATATTAAGTGCAGTGATCTTTTAGATGTATTGGTTTAATTAAAGAATATTGTACAACTATGTGGCTAGGGGGATGTGCATTTTGAAAAAACAAGTTACAACAATAATCAGTATTATTCTGATTATTTTAATTGCTGTTTTTGCAATGCTGAATTTAGAAAAAGTTGACGTTAGTTTTGGCTTTACTTCGGTTGAAATGCCACTGGTATTGCTAATTTTGGTTTGTTTACTGATCGGGGCTTTGATTATTTTTCTATTTTCTTCTACGCAAAATATTCGACAAAATCGAGAATATAAAGAACTTCAGAATCAAAGTGATGAACGCCAGCAAGAATTGACTGATCAAATTAATCATTTACAAGATAGTCTTAAAGCACTGGAAACCAGATTGAAAAATTCATCCGGTAAACAAGAAATTGGTGCCAAGGATCAACAGATTAGTGATTTAGAATCAGAAATCGAGAAGTTAACTGACAAACTGTCATCCCAAAAGTAAGGTAGCGTGTTTTTTATGATTGATTCAAAATTTAAATGGCAAATTAGGCAGAATACTGATCCACAGCAGGTTCAGGCACTTAGCGAGGCATTAAAAATTGATCCGCTTATCGCATCAATTTTGCTTCAAAGAGGTGTTAGCACTGAGGAAGCTGCCCAGGACTTTTTGACGCCATCGTCGAAAGATTTTCACGACCCTTATTTGATGCATGACATGAAAAAGGGGATTGCACGAATCCAACACGCAGTTGAAAACGAAGAACAAATCACCGTTTATGGGGACTATGATGCTGATGGCATTACCAGCACTACGATTATGTATGAAGTGCTTAACGATTTAGGAGCAAATGTTGATTATTATATTCCGAATCGTTTTTCAGACGGTTATGGTCCAAACGTTGACGCTTTTGAGAAAATTATAAATAACGGTACGACGTTGATTATTACCGTTGATAATGGTGTCGCCGGAAATGAGGCAATTGATGTTGCTAACTCCTTGCATTGCGATGTGTTAGTCACAGATCATCATTCGTTACCGGAAGTGTTACCCAATGCGTACGCAATTATTCACCCACGTGTTAAAAACCAAGAGGGACGGGCATACCCGTTTGGTGACCTATCGGGAGCGGGAGTTGCTCTCAAGGTTGCTCAAGCATTAATGGAAGATTTACCAATTGATTTAATTGATGTTGCAGCTATAGGCACCGTTGCTGATATTGTGTCCCTTAAAGATGAGAATCGCGCGATTGTTAAATTCGGTTTGAATGCCATTAGAAATACACAACGTCCTGGTCTTTTGGCATTGATTAAAGCTGCGGATATTGACTTAAGCAAGTTTGACGAGCAGGATATCGGTTTCGGCATTGCACCAAGGCTTAATTCGTTGGGGCGAATCGACGATGCAAATATTGGTGTTGAGTTGCTTTCCACTTTTGACGATCAAAAGGCTACTGAACTTGCTAAATTTGCCGATCATCAAAATGATAGTCGTAAGTCACTGGTTGATGAATTTTACCAGCAAGCTGTTCAGATGGTCGAGTCTTCGGGTGATGCAGAGAATCGCTCAACCTTGGTAGTTGTTGGTGATGATTGGCATCAGGGCGTACTGGGAATTGTCGCCAGCAAATTAGTGGAGAAGTATGGTCGACCGACAATTGTTTTAACGTCTCAAGATGGTAATGATCAAGTAAAAGGATCAGGGAGAAGTGTTGAGTCATTTGATCTTTTTTCTGCTATTGACCCTATCCGAGATCAAACAATTGGATTTGGTGGTCATCATTCCGCTGTTGGGCTTACCATTAATAAAGACAAGATTTCTGTTTTAAAGGACCAGCTTGAAAAAGCGGCCGAAGACCAAGAACTTGATTTGAGTCAGAAACCAACGTTGGATATCGCTGCTAAAATTTCTGCCGATCAGATTGATAATCAGTTTATTAAAAATTTGAATGTGCTGGCGCCCTTTGGCCAGGACAACCCCAAACCGGTTTTTGAGATTGAGTACGACCAACTCATTGATGTGAAAACGATGGGAAAAACCGGTGATCATCTTCGCTTTAGCCTGGTAAAGAATAAGAGCCGTTTAACTGCAGTTGCTTTTGGCCAGGGAGCAGCTGCTGGACAACTTTCCAATGGCTCGGCTTCAATAAAAGTGTCTGGGGAAATCAATGAAAACACTTGGAATAACCACACCACTATTCAATTAATGGTGAGTGATTTGAAGCAAATAGCCTTACCAATCGTTGATGAGCGGACTCAGAAGCTTCATAAACAAATGTTTAGTCAACTTGGCACATACGTTTTTTTTCA
>Ga0214925_100622_pt1 | contig 14113 bp, 17 predicted proteins | sample Stichaenrichment_FD_168299 | JGI IMG/M metagenome (GOLD analysis project Ga0214925, IMG submission 168299) | Xylose enriched microbial communities from anaerobic bioreactor in Madison, Wisconsin, United States - 63SRT | ecosystem: Engineered > Bioreactor > Anaerobic > Unclassified | place: USA... | reverse complement strand
GCGACAAATCAACAATAACCATTATAGGAAATATGATGGAACTAGTCAATGCGAAATTGGGTTAATTTGTTACTTCCGGAATTAATTACGTTTTTCTTAAGAAAGTTTATTTTTCATTAAATGAAAATGCCTCTCATGCAAAATATTTGAAAAGTTTGCGCTTCAGCTGGATAATTATACTAAGCAGTATTGATATTGCTTATATATTAGGAGGTGGAAGTTGTGGGATTCGTTCTTTTTATTGTTTTAATTTTCGCAATTTGTGGACTTATTCAGTATTTTATCGGTTCTCCAACATCCATGAAAGAGAATGCAAAGCATTTGGCTCAGCGTAAATAGCCATAAATTAAAGCAACCGCGGTGTCGGTTGTTTTTTTATTATTTCACCTAACAATTAATTTGACGAACGCATCTCATTTATGTATACTTAGAACGTTGTAATTGTGGCTTCCACAGCTACAACCGCTCGGTTCAAGCTATAAGACCCCTTTATGGGGCGCTTCGTTTCGGCGAGTCTAAGCAAAACTATAAGGAGGTGCACAATATGTACGCAGTTATTACTACAGGCGGTAAGCAATACAAGGTTTCAGAAGGTGACGCTATTTACGTTGAAAAATTAGACGCAAATGAAGGCGATAAGGTTACTTTTGACCAAGTTGTTATGGTCGGCGGTGATTCAGTTAAGTTTGGTACGCCAACAGTTGATGGCGCATCAGTAACTGGCACTGTTGAAAAACAAGGTCGTCAAAAGAAGATTATTATCTTCCGTTACAAACCAAAGAAGGGCTCACGTTCTAAAAAGGGTCATCGTCAACCATATACTAAGGTTGTTATCGATTCTATCAAGGCTTAATTTACGAATGATGAGGTACTGATAAGATGATTAAGGCTACTATCCACCATTATAAAGGGCATGTGTCAGGGATCACGATCACTGGGCATGCAGATGCTGGTGAATATGGACAAGATATCGTTTGCTCAGCAGTTTCGGTTCTTAGCATCACTACAGTTAATGGCTTACAAGAAGTTGTGGGCTTGGATGTTAATGTCGACAGTGATGAGAAAAACGGTGGTTACTTATCGGTTGAAATACCAGTTATTGCTAATTCAACCAAACAAATTCAATCTGATGCCATTTTGAAGACGTTTGAGAATGGGATGGCTGACATCGCAACGAGCTATAGTAAATATATTAAGTTGAACGTAGAAAACTAAACTTTAATCTGGAGGTGTAGATATGCTTGCAATGAACTTACAATTCTTCTCTCACCATAAAGGTGGTGGATCAACTGCCAACGGTCGTAACTCAGCTGGTCGTCGTTTAGGCGCTAAGGCTGCTGATGGTTCTTCAGTTCACAGTGGTTCAATCCTTTATCGTCAACGCGGAACTCACATTTACCCAGGCGCTAATGTTAGTCGTGGTAACGATGATACATTATTTGCATTGGTAGACGGTGTTGTTCGCTTTGAACGTAAAGGTCGCGACAAGCGTCAAGTTTCAGTTTACCCAGTTACTGAAGCTGCTAAGTAATTTTATTAACAACTAACTTTGATGAAGAGGGCCTATTGGTCCTTTTTTTATGCTTTTTGATTGTTATAATTTTTAAGACCCTACTTGTTTCACGAAAAATTGGCTATTTAGGATCAAAATATTATATAATCAAGTTATGCTACTTTACAATAAGGCTGTTTGAAGTTTTAAAAATCAACAATTTATTGATTTTAAGCTGACAAACATGTACTTTTAGGAGGAACTATTTAATGGCAATTTCTACTGCTGATTTTAAAAATGGATTAACCATCGAAGTTGATGGCGCAATTTGGCGTATTTTGAGTTTTCAACATGTAAAACCCGGCAAAGGTGGCGCATTTGTTCGTTCTAAATTAAAGAATCTTAGAACTGGTGCTGTTCAAGAAAAGACATTCAGATCTGGGGCCAAAATGGAACAAGCTCAAATTGATCAACGTAAAATGCAATATCTTTACGCTGATGGTGATATGCATGTCTTTATGGACATGGATACTTATGATCAAATTTCTATTCCAGCTGCCCAAATTAAATCTGAACTAAACTATCTTCAAGAAAACATGGAAGTTAATGTCATTCAATATGGCAACGAAACGCTTGGTGTTGACCTGCCTAATACGGTTACTCTTGAGGTTGCCTCAACTGAACCTGGAATTAAGGGTGACACTGCTTCAGGTGGTTCAAAACCTGCCACAATGACAACAGGCTTAACACTTCAAGTACCATTTTTTGTTAACCAAGGTGATAAATTAGTGATTAACACAACTGATGGTACTTACATTTCACGAGCATAACTTTTTTAGAACAGAAACGGAGGCTTTAGAATGGCTGAAGACACTAACATTATTCTTCGTGCGAATGATCCCGAACTAGGTAAGATTGAACTTGCCACGAATGTTTTGGAAATCATTGCGGGAATTGCTGCCTCACAGGTCGATGGGGTTAATCGAATGAGGGGGTCTTTCTCGTCCAGTGTTAATGAACTATTTTCACGCAAAAAAGAGCATGGAAAAGGTGTTAAACTGACGTATCAAAATGAAGAATTAAGTTTTGACATTTATGTTTATTTAAATTACGGAGTTTCTGTTCCCAAAGTTGCTCTTGAAATTCAAGAACAAGTTGAACAACAGGCATTTTTTATGACCGGATTACAGGTTCATGAAGTTAACGTTCATGTGCAAGGCGTTATTCCGGAAAAAACAACTAGTTCTGTTGATCCAAATAACCCCTTTGCGGACGAAGAGAATGGTGAGGCATAGTGGAATTAACACGACACCAAATTCGCGAAATCGCGTTTCAAACTTTATTTGCGCTAAATGCGAATAAACAAACAAACAAGGAAAATTTCTTTGAAGTTCTAACTGATGGCAAGTATGGTGATGAGTATCCGAAATATCTGGATGAATTGACTACTGGCGTAGTGGATCACAAAGAAGAACTTGACAACTTAATTGAGAAGTATTTAAAAAGTGGCTGGTCAATTAATCGGATCGCTAAAACTGATCTGATTATTTTGGAGATTGCCCTTTATGAAATGCTGCATGTTGATGATCTCCCTGCAAAAGTTTCTATAAACGAAGCGATTGAACTGGCTAAGAAGTATAGCGATGATCGTTCAAGAAAATTTGTTAATGGGATTTTGTCACATGCTCTCGAAGAACTGGTAAAATAGATTTACATGAATGTAAATCTATTTTTTTCTTTACATTCATGATTACAAAAAAGACTTTTGACATAATCTATCCGCAACATAGCGGCCTTAAGCATTGTCATAAAACACAAGGGAGAGAGTTGTAAAGATGGCTACAGTGATTGATGGAAGAGCATTAGCAAAGAAGCTTAATCAGCAAACCAGTGAACGGGTTCAAAAAATGCAAGAAAATGATGGCATCACACCAGGACTGGTTGTGATCATTGTTGGAGATGATCCGGCAAGTCAGCGATACGTTCGTAACAAGCATCGGACTGCACAACGTTTAGGCATTAACTCAATTGTGAAGCAGCTGCCTGAGAGTGTTTCTGAAAAAGAGCTTTTGGAGTGGGTTGGTCAGTATAACAACGATCCCGCAATTCATGGCATCTTGGTTCAGGATCCCTTACCTGACCAAATCAATGAAAAAGATGTTACTCGTGCAATTTTACCTGAAAAAGATGTTGACGGCTTTCATCCAGTTAATGTGGGCAAATTATTTTTAAATGATTCCACCAAATATCCTGTTTCTTGCACGCCCAAGGGAATTATGACAATGTTTTCCGAATACCATATTGAATTAAAAGGAAAAAATGCGGTTATGCTCGGACGAAGTGCTATTGTAGGAAAGCCGATGGCAGCGTTAATGCTAAACCAAGGTGCAAGTGTGTCGATTCTTCATCGACTAACAAAAGACATTACGGAATATACTAAAGACGCAGATATCATCGTTTCTGCAACTGGGCAGCTACATACGTTGACCAAGAATGACGTAAAGGTAGGGGCAACTGTAATTGATGTTGGTCAAAATATTAATGAAAAGGGGCATTTGGTTGGCGATGTCGATTACGATGATTTGTTTGACAAGGTTGCTTATATCACACCGGTACCGGGTGGTGTCGGCCCAATGACAATTGCGACTCTAATGCAGCAAAGTGTTGATTTGGCAGAATGGAGCATTCATCGTGACAACTGAGTATCTATCAGTAACAGCGTTAACAAAATATATTAAAAGAAAATTTGATGTTGATCCTTATCTTATGAAAGTTTATTTGACAGGTGAAATTTCAAATTTCAGATTACGACCAATGCGGCATCAATATTTTAGCTTAAAAGATGACCATGCTAAAATTAGTGCGATTATGTTTAAGTCGGCGTTTAATCGGATTAAGTTTGTTCCTGAAGAGGGGATGAAAGTTTTGGTAACCGGCCACATTTCGGTTTATGAACCGAGTGGCAGCTATCAAATCTATGTTGACAGTATGGAACCGGATGGCGTTGGCCAACTTTATCAGGCTTATGAACAACTAAAAAAGAAGCTTGATAAAGAAGGCTTATTTAGTCAACCTAAAAGACAGTTGGTCCAGTTTCCGAAAAGGATTGCTGTGGTGACTTCTCCGAGCGGTGCCGTTATTCGAGACATTATTACAACAGTTCGACGGCGTTATCCGATTGCTCAAATTGTTCTGTTTCCGGCTTTAGTGCAAGGTGACGAGGCCAGTACCGATATTGTTAAGCAAATTGTAAAGGTGAATCAACTTGGTCATTTTGATACCTTGATTATTGGTCGTGGCGGTGGTTCGATTGAAGATTTATGGCCATTTAATGAAGAAAATGTGGCTCGAGCAATCTCTTCAAGTACAATTCCGGTTATTTCATCTGTTGGTCATGAAACGGATACCACCATTGCGGATCTGGTAGCCGATGTTCGAGCAGCGACTCCAACGGCGGCTGCGGAATTGGCGGTTCCACGTTTAGATCAAGTGTTGGTTGAATTAAAAGCAACCCAAAATCGGATTATTAATGCGGAATATCAGTTGATTGAACAGGCTAAGTTAAGATTGAAGCGGCTTCAACAATCGACGGTTTTCACTTCACCTCAACGGATTTACGAGACCTTTTCCCAAAAATTAGACCTACTAAGGCAACGTTTGGAAAATCAAGCAGATAAGATAACTACATCACGAAAAAATAATTTGTCTCAGTTACATATGAGACTTCGCCTAGTTGCGCCAACTTATATGATTAAAGAGCAAAAGCAACGTTTGAATGTGTTGCAGTTGCGTCTTAAGCAGAATCAATTGCAGAATTTGAATAAAGTCAAGCAACAGTATCAGATGTTGGTTGGTTCGCTTGATCACCTAAGTCCTTTGAAAATTTTAGGTAGAGGCTATACGTATACAACTGATGAAAATGATCACTTCATTAGCAAAATGGCAGATTTAAAAGCGAAGACGATTAACGTTCACTTCTCTGATGGTGTTATTAATGCATCTATCAATAAAATGACAAAAGGAAAAGAGGATGAGGATGATGGCAGATAGTCAGTCTAACGAAACATTTGAGCAAAAAATGGATAAATTGGAGCAAATTGTAAATCAACTTGAGCAAGGAAACGTTTCGCTTGAAGATTCCATGGATAAATTTAAAACCGGTATTAAACTAAGCGAAGAGCTTCAAGAAACCTTGACAAAAGCTGAGCATACAATGGCCAAAATGATGGATAAAGATGGCAACGAAGTTCAATTTGAAAGTCCAGATAATACAAAGGATGATAATAATGGGAACCAAGCTCAATGAGTTCATAAAGGAATGGACGCCCAGGATTAACCAAGTGTTGGAAAGTAAAATCGAACAGGATACCGATCAGCAAAAATTGTTTGAGTCAATGAGCTATTCGGTTAATGCGGGAGGAAAAAGATTACGACCGCTTTTAACAATAGCAACCTTAATAACTTTCAATCAAACAATAACTGATTCAATTTTAAAGGCAACTTGTGCATTGGAATTATTGCATTCATATTCGTTAATTCATGATGATCTTCCAGCAATGGATAATGACGGTCTTCGTCGCGGTAAACCTACTAATCATACAATATATGGTGCAGGAATGGCGACATTAGCAGGTGACGGTTTACAGGCACTTGCATTTCAATGGGTTGTTGATAATGATTTGACTGCTGATACTCGTTGTCAGTTGGCCTTAGCTTTGGCAAAAGCAGCAGGTCCACGTGGTATGGCTTCCGGACAAGCCGATGATATAGAATTCGAAGGTACACGATTAAAGCTGCATGAACTTCAGAAACTTGATCGCAATAAAACCGGAGCGTTAATTTCTTATGCGGTAAATGCCGGTTTAATCATGGCACAAGTACCTAAAGATCAGAAAAAAGATTTGTTGGCGTTTGCGAATAATTTTGGAGCAGCGTTTCAAATCTATGATGATATTCTTGATATTGTTGGTGATGAAAAGGCAATTGGCAAACCGGTTCATCAGGATGCTGATAAAAACACCTATCCTAATCTTATGGGATTGGATGGTGCTTATGAAGCTTTACAGCGGACGGTTGATCGAGCCCGTCACGCTTTAAATACAGCAAGTCATAAGTTGAATATCGATACCTCTTTATTATTAGATTTTTGCAGTTATTTTGTAATTAAGGATGAAAGGCATAATGGAAAAACAACGCGTTGATGTATTACTAGTAACTCAAGGTCTCTTTGACACTCGTGAAAGGGCAAAGAGGGCCGTTATGGCTGGGGAGATACTTGGCGATAACGAAGAACGTTTAGACAAGCCGGGCATGAAGATTTCGGTGGACACCGAGTTGCATTTAAAGGGAAAACCAATGCCATACGTGAGTCGTGGCGGATTGAAACTAGAAAAAGCACTTAAGGTTTTCGGCATTAGTGTTAAAGACTTAACCGTTCTTGATATCGGATCATCAACGGGTGGATTTACGGATGTTATGCTGCAAAATGGTGCCAAACTCAGTTATGCTTTGGATGTTGGCAGTAACCAACTTGTGTGGAAACTGCGGCAAGACCCAAGAGTTGTTGTCATGGAGCACACCAATTTTAGATATAGTAAATTGGCAGATTTCTCTCAGGGACAGCCACAGTTTGCTTCAATTGACGTTTCGTTCATTTCACTTGAATTAATCCTACCGCCATTGAAGGCGATTTTAATTCCCAATGGAGAGGTTGTTGCTTTGATTAAGCCTCAATTTGAAGCAGGAAAGAAAAATGTTGGTAAACATGGCATTGTTCACGATCCGGCTGTTCACAAAATGGTGCTTGAAAAAATATTGAATTTTGCGGTCGCATCCGGTTACTCTGTTGAAAACCTTGATTTTTCACCGATTAAGGGTGGGGCCGGCAACATTGAGTTTTTAGTTGAATTAAAGTCAGTTGAGCAACCTCGAATGAATCCAAATGTTTCAATTGAAAAAGTGATTGAAAACGCTTATTCTGAGTTAAAGAAGCAATAAAAGATTTCTCGTTAATTTTTGGAGGTGTTCTCATGCGTAAAAAGGAAAGACAGCGCTTGATTAAACAACTGCTTGTCAGTAACGATATTCAGCGGCAGGAAGATTTCGTTTCCTTGCTGAGTGAGCAAGGTGTCAAGGTTACCCAAGCAACGGTTTCACGCGATATTAAAGATATGCAATTGGTTAAGGTTCCTTCGATTACTGGGGGCTATCGATATAGTTTACCAACTCAAAAAAATGTTGATACTGAAAAGAAGCTAATCCAAACTATTCGTGATTCTTTTGTATCGGTAGATTCTCAGGATAAATTTGTTTTCATGAAGGTGTTGCCGGGGAGTGGTCCAGTTATTTCAACACTGCTTTATCAAATGAATTATAGTGAAATATTTGCGACCATTGGCGACGACAGCACCGTTTTTATTGTTTGCAAAACAGATGAAGACGCTGCTGATTTTCGTGGGCGGATTAATAGTATGGTAAGCAGCTAGCAAGCTGAGTTAATTTGTTATCATTTGAAAGGGTTTAAAAATGTTACTTGAATTATCTATTACTGACTTTGCCATTATTGAACATTTAGATATTGAATTTCAGTCCGGGATGACTGTCTTGACCGGAGAAACAGGTGCTGGGAAGTCTATCATCATTGACGCGGTTGGTTTACTGGTTGGTGGAAGAGGATCTCACGATTTAATACGAACTGGTGCTAAAAAATCAGTAATTCAAGGCAACTTTATTTTAAGTGATGATAATCCTACATATGAAGTTCTAGATGAACTTGGGATTGACCATAGTGACGGGAATGTCATCATTGAAAGAGAGATATTTGCCAGTGGTCGCAATAGCTGTCGTGTTAACGGCATGATGATTAATATTGCAACGCTTCGTCGAATTGGTGAAACAATGGTTGATATTCAAGGTCAAAATGAACATCAAGAATTGATGAAGCCTGAACGCCATATTGAATTGTTGGATGACTTTGCCGAGGACACCATTCAACCGGTTTTGGTAACGTATCAAAAAGATTATGATCAATTTGTAAAATTACGGGCAATTAATGAAAAAAAACATCAAAATGAGAAGGAATGGGCGCAACGTGTCGACATGTTAAAATTTCAAATCAAAGAAATTGAGGCGGCTGATCTTCATGAACATGAGGACGAAGAATTGACGGCTGAACGTGATCGATTGAATAATTTCCAAAAAATTCATGATGCTCTTCTTAATAGTTACGAAGGCATCAGTGGTGAAGATACCAGTTCTTTGGATTCTATTGGCTCATCAATGAGTTCAATGCAGGAAATTGAAGAGTTGGACCCGGATTTTAAACAAATCTCCGACGATTTATCCGGTGCCTTTTACACGTTGCAGGATGTGGCAAGTCAGATTTCCGATCAGTTAAATAATTTAGAATTTGATCAAGATCGTTTGGATCAGGTTGAACAGCGACTTAATACAATATATCAGTTAAAGCATAAATACGGTGACTCCGTTACTCAAATTTTAGAATACCTAAAAAAAATAAAGAATGAATTAAGCGACATGTCTGGGGATGCGGATGACGATGATAATTTAGAGCAGCAGCTTGCTGAAATAAAGACTTCCTTAATTAAGAATGCTAAAAGGATCGGTGATATTCGCAGGCGCTTTGCCAAGGAATTAGAGCGGGCAGTTCATCAACAATTGCGTGATCTTTATATGGATAAAGCTGTTTTTGAAGTTCGCTTTAAAGAAAGTACAACTTTGAATCGTTTAGGTGCAGATCAAGTTGAATTTTATATTCAAACCAATCCCGGTGAAAAAATGCTGCCATTGGTTAAGTCGGCATCCGGCGGGGAATTATCACGGCTTATGTTGGCACTAAAAACGATGTTTGCAAAAGCAGCCGGTGTCACTTCGATCATTTTTGATGAGGTTGATACGGGAGTTTCAGGCCGAGTAGCCCAAGCAATGGGAAATAAAATTTATACAATTTCAACGAAGTCCCAGGTCTTATGTATTACTCACTTACCACAGGTTGCGGCAATGAGTGACCATCACTACTTTATTCAAAAAAAGATACATGACGGGCGAACAACCACTACCATCACGGAACTGAACAAGCAGGATAGCGTTAACGAAATTTCTAGAATGCTTTCAGGAACGACGGTGACCAAATTAACTAAAGAACACGCGAGTGAACTCATATCAATGGCCGATGAAGAAAAAGCTCGAATTCGAACTTGAGTTGAAAAATTGGTTATGTAGGTAAAACATGAAATACACTCAAATAAGCCAAATACCTTTTTTGGGTGTTTGGCTTATTTGGTTAAATTGAGTTTTTGATTAAAAATTGACTTGCACTTTTTGAAACATTCTTAACGTGGATAAATATATTTACTGCTATTATTTTATCTTTTGAATGGACCGAATTTCTAAAATATTTACAATTCGGGTCATGTTATGCTGTTGGTTTGTTAATAGGTATCTTTCGTTAGATAATTTTGTGAGCTTTCCACCCATTGCCGGTGATTGATTATTAAATTGGATTTTGATTGGAAAACCAGTTTTTAGTGTTTGGCTAAGAAAAAGTTGGATTTGGAATTCCGGCATCTGAGGAAGATCGTTGTAAGTCGGCTTTGTGGAATCGATTGCGAAAAAGCGGCGATAGTTGTTTTTAACCGTGTCTCGAATTTCTGTTAAATATGATTGATTACTTTGCATGTTATTTCACTCCGAACATTCGTTTGTGACTTTATTATACGAACGACAGTTCGAAATATCAACCCCTAATATTAAAATTTTTATGATTTATTGCGAAACAGATGTTAGACTTGTAAAAATCTTAAAAATGAACGATAATGGTTGTTACTACAAATATTTGAAGGGATTTTGACGATGGCAAAAAGAGGAATGTTAATTGTTTTATCCGGTCCTTCCGGCGTTGGTAAGGGAACTGTCAGAAAAGCACTTTTTGAGGAACCGGATGTTGACTTTGAGTACTCAACGTCAATGACGACCAGAAAACCTCGTCCTGGTGAGAAAAACGGTGTTGACTATTATTTTGTTTCAAAGGAGCAGTTTGAACAGAATATTCAAAACGGTGAAATGCTTGAATACGCGAAATACGTTGACAATTACTATGGTACCCCATTAAAATATGTCAATGAGACTTTGAATTCTGGTAAGGATGTTTTCCTTGAAATTGAAGTAAATGGTGCGATGCAAGTTCGTGCAAATTGTCCGGATGCTGTATTCGTATTTTTGACGCCGCCCGACTTAATGGCGTTAAAGCACCGATTAATTGGTCGTGGAACCGACAAAATGGATGTTATTAACAAGCGTATCAAAAAAGCCGTTGGTGAAATCAGTATGATGCGAAATTATGATTACGCAGTTCTAAATGACAAAGTGCCATTAGCCGTTGATCGGATTAAATCAATTATCAGAAGTGAACGATTAAAGGTTGCCAGAGTGATGCCCGATTATGAATCAATGTTAGGAGACGATTAATAATGTTACTTTATCCATCTGTTGATAAATTACTTGATAAAATTGATTCTAGATATTCATTAATTATGCTTGCAAGTAAGCGAGCACATGAATTGGATGCTGGAGCAAAGCCATTGTTGGACAGTTATAAGTCCAGAAAATCGGTTGGTAAGGCTTTTGAAGAGATTGCTGCCGGTGTTTTGAAAATTGATCCCAAGAATCGTGATTTGAACTAATTAAATGAGTATGATGTCAATTAAGTGGCCGGAACAAGCAGATCATTGTTCCAGGCCATTTTTTTGGGAATAATTAAAGGTCATAAAAAGCATTTGGCTTTTGCTAATCCATACATCCTTGTTACAATTAAGTGTGAATTTAAAAATGGTGGTGACTGATTTGTTTCAAAATAAACGCGTTTCGCTGTATGTAACCGGTAGTATTGCTGTCTATAAATCTTTAATTCTGACTCGATTGTTAGTGAAGAATCATAACGATGTGCATGTTGTCATGACAGAGTCTGCTCAACGATTTGTCAGCCCACTGACTTTTCAGAGTCTAAGCAAGAATCGGGTTGTCAAAGACGATTTTTCAACAGACGATCCTAAAACAATTCCCCATGTTGCGATTGCCGATCAGTCAGATTTAGCGATCGTTGCACCTGCAACAGCTGATACAATTGCCAAGATGGCTAACGGCATTGCGGATAATGTGGTTAATGCGGCGCTACTTGCAACCACCGCGCCGATTTATGTTGTACCAGCGATGAACGTCCATATGCTGGACAATTTTGCAACCCAAACAAATCTGCAGACATTGACTAGCGCCGGTATCAATGTGATGGACACTGCCGAAGGCTTTTTGGCGGAAGGTTATTCCGGTAAGGGACGATTTCCCGAGCCCGAAGAAATATTAGATTGGGTGGATCAGCACTTTAATTCGGGATCAAAGGAACTCGAGGGTAAACGAATTGTCATCACAGCTGGTGGAACGCGCGAGCCTTTGGACCCGGTTCGTTATTTGACAAATCATTCATCCGGAAAGATGGGATTTGCAATTGCAAAGGCAGCGCGGCTAGCTGGTGCCGAGGTGACTTTAATTACTGCCAATACAACGTTACCAAAGCCTGAAAGCGTAAAAGTCCTGCCAGTAGAAACCGCACGAGATTTATTGCAAACTGTTCAGCAGCAGTTTGTGGATGCGGATGTTTTAATAATGGCAGCGGCAGTTGCTGATTTTCGCCCAGCAACTGTTTCAGACAGAAAAATCAAAAAAAACGATCACAATGAGACGATGACTTTAAACTTGGTCAGAAATCCGGATATTCTAAAAGAAGTTGCGATAACTAAGAAAGCCTCACAGGTTGTGATTGGTTTTGCAGCCGAAACGAATGATTTGATAACGAATGCCGAAAAAAAGATCAAGGCAAAACATCTTGATCTCATTGTCGCTAATGACGTTTCCCAAAAAGGGATCGGATTTAGTGCAGACAATAATCAAGTCACTTTCCTGTTTGCCAACGGAGACCAGCAAAAAACAGCAGTTGAGAGCAAACAAAAAGTAGCCCAGCAACTCATTCATATTTTGAGTCATCGTTTAATAAGCCGATAATGATTTACAAGGGGGTGACTAATTCTTGCAGGTTGCACAAATTATTGTAGATGTGCCAACACGTCAAACAAATAATCCATATAGCTATTTAATTCCTGAAAGCCTTGAAAAACAGATTCAATCCGGCATGCGGGTACAGGTTCCTTTCGGCCGCAGAAGAGTCACTGGTTTTGTGATTGGTCTTTCAGATAAAACATCCTTTGATGGCAAGCTTAAAAAAATCAGTTCACTCGTTGATCTTTCGCCGGTTATTACGCCGGAATTGTTAAAATTGTCCGAGTGGATGGCAGATAAAACCTTTTCCTTTAAAATTAGTTGTTTGCAGACAATGTTACCCGGTGGTATGCGAACGAAATTTAAAAAGAAATTATTAGCGACTGATCAAATACGGGACACCTACCCGGCTATTTTTCATGGTCAAAACGAAATTGACTATGATCGGCAAAAATTTAATAACAAGACAATTGCAGAAATTTTGGCACTCCGAAAATCAAATCAGATTAAAGTTCATTATGAATTATCCAGTCATGCAAAACCGATATTGTCTAGAGCCTATAAAAGTAAGCTTAATCAACAGCAAATCGATCATGTGTTGATAGATGTTCAGAAACGTGCGGTTGGTCAACGCCGATTACTTAAGATGTTGTATGAACAACCGTCTCAAACGTTCCTTCAATCCAAGCTTTTGCACGAGGGTGTCGGTAAACAGGTACTTGATACAGCTGTTAAGCAGGGATGGGTAACCGAAACTCAGGTTAGGAGAATTCGAAATCCATTTTTGCAGCCCGTGTCAAAAAGTTATCCGCTTGACCTGAATGAAGATCAGCAAACTGCCGTCAATCGGATTAATAATGCAATTGGAAAACAAACGGACACGACTTTCCTGCTTGAAGGGGTGACCGGTTCCGGAAAGACGGAAGTTTATTTACAGGCGATGGCCCATGCACTGAGTATTGGTAAGACAGCGCTTATGCTGGTTCCAGAGATTACGTTGACTCCCCAGATTGTTGGCAGAATTCGAAGTAGGTTTGGGGACCAAGTGGCGATGCTTCACAGCGCAATGTCAAGTGGGGAACGGTACGACGAATGGCAACGGATTAATAGCGGTCAGGCAAAAGTTGTTGTTGGTGTTCGTTCGGCAATCTTCGCGCCTTTGGAGAATATTGGTTTAATTATTATGGATGAAGAACATGATAGTAGTTATAAGCAATCCGATACGCCGCGTTACCAGACCAGAGACGTGGCTAAATGGCGGGCAGCGTACAATCATTGCCCTGTTGTATTGGGAAGTGCAACGCCATCGTTGGAATCGCGTGCGCGAGCAATGAAGGGGGTCTATCAGCTGATCATGTTGCCTCATCGTTTCAACAACCATGCACTGCCCCACGTTTCGATTGTTGATATGAAGGATGAAATGGCTCATAATCGACATATTTTGTCCAAACGACTTTCAAACTTGATTACCGATAGGCTGGAAAAGCATGAGCAAATTATTCTGTTACTGAATCGTAGGGGTTACTCCTCTTTTATTATGTGCAGAGATTGCGG
>Ga0214925_100620_pt1 | contig 14224 bp, 14 predicted proteins | sample Stichaenrichment_FD_168299 | JGI IMG/M metagenome (GOLD analysis project Ga0214925, IMG submission 168299) | Xylose enriched microbial communities from anaerobic bioreactor in Madison, Wisconsin, United States - 63SRT | ecosystem: Engineered > Bioreactor > Anaerobic > Unclassified | place: USA... | reverse complement strand
TAAAAAGACAGTCAATTGACTGCTTATTTGTCATGCCCAAAAAACAGAAAAGACACCCATCTAACATAGATAAGTGTCTCAAAACGGCTCCCTGTTCAAAGTCAATGTCTTAACTTAATGACATTGTGCCTTTTGGGCAGGCTTTTTTCTTTGGCAAAAAGCAGCTTAATTATCTTAAGCAAGCAGGCTCTTGCTAGCGCTTTATTGCTGAATTATAGAAAAAAGGCAAAGAGATTTTTGCCAGCCTTAGCGAAGAAGAGCGAAATATGGTAAAATCTAATTTGTTTTTAAGCAAAAATCATTATTATTGATTGAGACTAAAGAAGGTTATATAGTGAGCAGCAAGAGCGCAAGTGTTTCCCCGGCCAAAGCGGGGCGGATGGAGCAGGAAAAGGGCAAGTCGATTTATTCCAAAGACGTCATCTTGGTCATGACCGCCTCCTTCCTGTTTTTGTTCGGGACCATGTTCAACAATCCATTAATCAACGGCTATGCTGAAAGCCTGGGGGCCAGCAGCATTTTAGCTGGGGTGATCGTGGGGATTATGAGCTTCGCGGCCATGTTTCTCCGGCCAATCGCCGGCAACTTGACTGACAAGTTCTCCAAGTACCAGCTGTCTTTTATCGGCGGGGTGTTGATCCTTATCGGGATCGTGGGCTATATTATTTCACCTAACGGGGAATTCTTGCTCTTGTTCAGAATCATCAACGGGACTGGCTTTGTCCTTTGCACCGTCTGCATGACTACCTGGATCGCCTTCCTGGTTCCCCGCCAGCACGTCGGGGCAGCCATGGGCTTGTACGGGCTGATGAACGCTTTGGCCATGTCCATTGCCCCAGCCATTTCCATCAACCTCTACAAGGTGATTGGCTACCGGGAAACCATGATGCTGCCAGCCGCGGCGACTTTGATCATGATCATCATCATCCAGTTCGTCGGCAACCGGGCTGTACCAAGTCCCCGGCAAAAAGAAAAGAAGCAGTTCAAGCTGATCTCCGTCAACGCCTTGCCGGTAGCACTTTTGACGACCTGCTTCGGCATCCCTTACTTCGTCACCCAGGCCGACATCGTGACTTACGTGGCCAAGATGCACATGCCAGTGGCGGTGGGGAGCTACTTCTTCATCTACGCCATCGTTCTGCTCTTGATCCGGACCTTGCTCAAGAACTACTTTGACACGGTCCGCTTCGGGGTCTGGTTCTGGCTGAGTCTGGTGGCTACTGCCATCTACCTGGTCCTTTTGGCCTACATGAACAGCAACTGGATGATGGCCCTGGGGGCAGCCGGGATGGCGGTTGGCTACGGCTTGATCTACTCCGTCCTGCAGTCAACGGCCCTGCTTTTGTCACCGGCCAATGAACAGGGTCTGGGCAGCTCCACCTTTTACCTGGGCCTGGACATTGCCATGGCCTTTGGGCCGATGCTGGCCGGGGTCGTGGCCAAGACCCTGCCGGGCCGCTGGTTCTACCTGGTTCAGCTGATCGTGGTGCCGCTGGCCTTGATCGTTTACCTGGTTTGGCGCAAGCGCTTGAACGGGGCAATTGATAATCATTAAAATCCAAAGATTAAGCCAGCCGCCAGGCTGGTTTTTCTTTTGCCCGATAATTGGCTATAATGAATGATAGCGTAAAATTTTTGGAAGGAAGAAAAGAATAATGGAAAGCGAGAAATTGAAGGCAGACTACATCAATTGGGTGGCAGGGCAGACGTTTTTTAACCCTTGGTCAGATACGGTTGTCCAAGTGGAAAATGAACTGGTTGATGCATACGGCCGCAAGCCTTTTGTCCTGGTCGAAAAGAGCGGGGACAAATATACGGTAACTGATGACGGCTACCTCATGTACAAGTACAATCCTACGGAAGAAAACGAGGATTTAAACGAGTACGCGGCTGGGATGGTCATGGATGCTGGTTTTGACTTTGATGAAGACAATGCCGTGATTGCGCAGACGGTCAGTGAAGAAAGTTTGCCCGGCGCCATCAATGCTTTGATGCAGCTGGAAATCATGATTTCTTTTATTGCTTAAGAAGTAAGGAGGAAGAATATAAAAGTATGGATTCTTTAGATGAAACCGGCAAGCGGAAATATATTTCCTGGCCGGTGATCGCTCTGATGGACTTCGTGACCGTGATTGGTTTCGATGACATCATCTACAATTTTCAAAACCAGGGCCTGGCTGTGGTCAGCGACTGGGTTTTGCTCTTGGTCTTGTTCGTCATTCCTTATGAAATGATGGTTGGTCACCTGGGCAGCGTTTTTGCCAAAGAAGGGGGCGGTTTGTCCTCCTGGATCCGGCATACCTCTGGCGACAAGATGGGCTACATTACTGCCTGGTGCTACTGGGTGGTTTCTCTCCCTTACTTGGTTGACGTGGCCAACTCAACCGTCATTTCCTTTGCCTGGCTCTTTAAGGGGCGGGCGCTGGATAATAATGAAATGTCCAACTGGGTCTTTGCCTTGTTCACGGCTTTGATCTTCGTGGCCTTCATTTTCTTCCAGCACAAATTTGCCAACTCCCTGCAATGGCTGTCCATTATCGGGGGCGGGGCCATGTTTGTAATGACCATTCTTTTTGTCATTATGACCTTTGCCTACCTGGGCGAGGGGCGGCCGGTAGCGACCCAGCCCTTCCACTTCAAGAACTTCCTGCCGACTTTTGATATGAAGTTCATGATGTCCCTGGGGCTCTTGATTTTTGCCATGAACGGCAGCGAATTCGTCGCCCCTTATGTCAATGAAATGAAAAATGGTCCCCGGGACTTCCCGAAGGCCATGTACATGCTAGCCGCGATGACGGGCTTCTTGACTATCTTTGGTTCCTTCAGTTTAGGTGTCTTCTTTAATGCCCACAAGCTGCCGGATGACCTCAAGATGAACGGGTCCTACTACGCCTTCCAGGCCATGGGGGACAAGTTTGGGATGGGCAACTTCTTCTTGTATGCCTTCATCATCACCCAAGCCCTCTACATGCTGGCCCAGCTGGCGGTATTGGTTGACGGCGGGGCCCGGATCTTCCTGTCTGACACGGCCAAGCAGTACCTGCCAAAGCAATTGACCAAGGTGGACAAGAACGGCCTGCCAATCAACGGCTACTGGCTGACCACCTTCATTTGCTCAGTTTTGCTCTTCTTGAGCTCAACTTTGCCAACGGTCAACGACATCTTCAACCAGCTTTTGAACTTGAACGGGATCGTTTCACCTTACGTGACCGGCCTGCTTTTCTGGGCCTTCATCAAGGTACGGATGCATGAAGAAGATTACCCGTCAGCTTACGTCTACATTAAGAACCGGAAGTTTGCCATCTTTGTCGGCTGGTGGTGCTTGATTGTGACCCTGACCGGGGCTACCTTCGGGATTGTCCCAATCGATGCTGAATTCGGGACGGCCAAGTGGACCCACATGTTGATTCTTAACATCGTTGAACCTCTCTTCATGATTGCTCTCGGTGTAATTTTGCCGCTCATTGCCAAGTGGCAGAGAAAGCGCGACGGTGAAGAAGGGTAAAAAATAGATTCAGTTAAAATAATTGACCAAAAGAAAAAGAGAAGCAATTTGCTTCTCTTTTTTACTTGCTGTCATGCAAGGCTATTTATCGCATTTTTAGCTTGTTTACTCAAGCAATTTTGCTTCTTTGAGCAATTCTTCCAGCCAAGTGCCCTGGACCTTCTTCATGGCCCCCTTGACCGCGATCTTCGGCAGCGGCAAGTCCATCTGGTCGATTGGCTTCTTGTCGTTTAAGTAGTAGGTTGCCTTCAAAAGTTCCCGGATATCGTAGATGGAGTTGAAGACTTCTGGTATCCCGCGGTCAACGTTCAGCAGGGTGTAGACAGCTTCCATAGCGGTCCGGACTGAGTATTCAGTGGTAAAGACAGTGTCTCTGGTCGGAGATTCAGCGAAGTTGCCGATGAAGGCCAGGTTGACTGAACCAGCTGGCACGACTGCCGGCCGGTCGCCTTTCTTCCGCATTTGGAAGTAAGCGGTGATATAAGGCATGTAAACCGGAACAGTGTTGACATAGTCATCGCCGGAGTACTTCTTGATCAAATCATCTGGCACGCCAAGGTGGTAGAGAAGCTCTTCAGTAATCTCTTCACCCGTGCAGTCAACGACTCGCTTCTTGATATAGTTGCCTGGCGTGTCAGAGTAAAGGGCGTAGATCCAGACAACGGTTTCGTTTTCCTTCTGGTCCTTGAAGTGCGGCTGACGGTGGATAGTGAAGGAGAGCATCCAGCCCGAGTCAGTTACGGTAATGATTCCGCCCGTGTTGACCCGGTGCTGGTGGATGTCCCGCTTGGTCAGACGTTCAAAGTATGGTTCCAGGGTGGCATCCTTCATGGTCATGGTCGCGGAAACGAACCAGGCTCTTTCTGGGATGTTTTCGCAGAAGACTTCTGGGTGGCCAAAGGCTTCGTCTTGTTCAGCCAGGTTCTGCCACAATTTCCAAGACCCACCCAGCTTGTGGGTGATCGGAGCTGGAGTGTGGTGGGTGCCGTAGGTTGCGCTTTCAACGATTGACCCGTTGGTGACGTAAACCAAGTCGTCTGGGGAGAGATCGATTTCTTGGCGTTCCCCGTCTCTGGTGAGGATCAGCTTTTTAGCGACTTTTTCGCCGTTGCTCGTGTCAACTACGACATTTTCAACTTGCGTGTTGTAGCAGATGTCAACGTCGTGGCTTTGCAAGTAAGCCAAAAGCGGCTTGGTCATGGACTCATATTGGTTGTACTTGTTGAACTTCAAAGCTGACAGGTCCGGCAGGCCGTCGATATGGTGGATGAAACGCATCGCGTAGCGGCGCATTTCAATGGCTGAGTGCCACTTTTCAAAGGCAAACATGGTTGCCCAGTAGGCCCAGAAGTTGGTTTCAAAGAATTCGTCTGAGAAGAAGTCTTCAATTGAGATTCCTTCCAACTTGTCTTCCGGGGTCATGACCAGCTTGACGATTTCCCCGGCGCACTTGCCAAGGCCGTACTGGCCGTCAGTCGGCACCCGGTCGCCACGGTGGTGGATCAAGCGGCAGTTGGATGAGTTAGGGTCATCCTTGTCCAGCCAGGCATACTCGTCCAGGTAGGAAGCGCCAGGAATTTCCAAAGATGGAATTGACCGGTACATGTCCCAAAGGCATTCAAAGTGGTTTTCCATTTCCCGGCCGCCCCGGATGATATAGCCGTATTCCGGCCGCTTGGTCCCGTCTAGGGAACCCCCGGCCAGGGCTTCTTCTTCCAGCAAGTGAATCTTCTTGCCATCCATGTGGCCGTCGCGGATCATGAAGACGCAGGCAGCTAAGCCGGCCAGGCCGCCCCCGATGACATAAGCGCTCTTCTTGTCAGCGTCTTTTGGCTTTCTAGCGTCAGTAAATGCTTCGTAATTACCGTTTGAATAATACATCTCATTCACCTCATATTAACTTGCTAACCGTTTTCTGATTATTTTTCTTTTTTCAACTTGCATTCTAGCATTTATAAAAAGCGCTTTCAAATAAAACTTTTCTAAAAATGTTGGGTATCGGTATAGACAATTTCGATTGAATAAGAAAAGTTAAGTGGGAGGGGGGAGGGAAGAAAAGTCTTTCAAGTTAGCGGGGAAATTTGTTACCATGGAATGATGCAGATTAAGGATTGGAGCGGATATTGCATATGAAAAGGTTGAAGAGCCTGGCATTTGTCTATGCCAGCGTATTTAGTTTATTGATTGGTTTAGGAGCAGGGATTTTTTTGACAATTTCCAGTGAATTAATTTCTCTCTTCTGGTCTAAGCGGATCTTGGCCCATCCGGGTCTCTTGCTGCTCCAGTGCCTCTTGTTTGGCCTGGTGATCGGCCTTTTGCAGTTGAAGGTCGGGGCCTATCCCAAGACGATCAAGCAGATCCTGACAGAATTTCAGGAAACAGGCAAGGTGGAGGGGGCCAGCTGGCGGACCTGGGTAAATGGGACGGTTATTCTGGCCGGTGGGGCCAGTGTGGGGCCGGAAGCTTCCATGACCGGGATTGTTGCCCGCCAGTCCAGTGCCATGGGCCAGCAGTTAACCAACTACTTGACTGACCCTGACCTGCCCCAGGCGTCTTTAAAAGAGCAGTTTAAGGCCCTGTTCCGGCCCTTGACTCCGGCAGAAGGGCCGCTGAAGGCAGTTTTTGCCAAGAAGTGGCGGCAGAAGGCCAGCTACATTATCTGGACTTGCCTGGGCATTTGCAGCTTCGCCATGTGGCTAAAGGCCTTCCCGGAAGCCAAGGTCTTTCAGATCGGCTTTGCTCCAGTTAAGTGGACCTGGCAGGGGGTCTTGCTGACGCCCTTGGCCTTTGCATTAGGGCTGACTTTTGGCAAGTTCTTTTTGAAATTTGAAGAAATCGGGGAAAAATTAGGCGAGACGATACCGAATTACCTGCTTAAGGGGATGCTGGGCGGCCTTTTGCTGGGCATCGGGGGTCTTTTATCCAGCTATCTGCTCTGGTCCGGTGCCTTTACCATGTGGGACCTGGTGGACCAGGCAGGCAAGCTGGGCCCGGTCTTTTTGATCAGTTTAGCCTTCGGCAAGTGTCTCTTGACCAACTTTGGCTTTGGCCTGGGCTGGAGAGGGGGAACCATCTTCCCGGCAATCTTCTGCTCAGTTGCCTTAGGGCTGGGCCTGGCTTTGCTTTTGCCCTGGTCCCAGAACCTCCTGGTGGCTGTTTTAACCGCGGCCAGCGTGAGCGTGATCGTCGGCAAGCCGAAGCTGGTGGCCCTGTTACTGGTCTTCTTGTTCAGCCTCCGCTTGGCCCCGGTTATCATCTTGGTTTGCCTTTTGTGTGAGAAAATTCCCCAGGGCAAGCCACTATTTCCCCGGAAATAATCGTCTGGCAAGCAGGGCTTTTTGCATGAAAACTTCTATCTTTTGCCGATTGGCTACTTGTTCTTGTTTTCGGGTTTGCTGGTAATTTTGGTCAGTGGGGTCAGCTACTTGTGCAAGTTGCATAAGCTGAGAAGAAGTAAAAATTAATTTCGCTCAAAAAGATTGACAGAGCTTGGCAAAAGTTTTAAGATTATGGCAAATAGATTAACGATTGCTGAGAAAAGATGAGTAGCTGCTGGGAGTCTTCTACAGAGAACCGGGTTAGCTGAGAGCCGGCGAGGGCAAAGGCAGCGAAGATGGTCTTGGAGCATAAACAAATGGTGAGCTTAGGCAAGCCGTTTGCGGCTAGCGCCCGATATAGCGCTGGGCTTTCATTAGGAAGCTTTTGAGGGTTTGGCCGCGAGGCCAGACTGAAGAAGAGTGGTAACACGCCAGGCGCGTCTCTTGACTGACTGAGTCAGTTGGGGGCGCGCTTTTTTGTGCCCGGCAATCGTGTCTTAGCATTTTCTGTTGTTTTGGTATCTGTTTTGATACTTGAGTTGATTTTATTTAATTTTTATTTTTGCCAGAGGGGAATTACTTATGACCAAATTATCCGCACCATACCGTTATGACATCGTTGGCTCCTTCTTGCGGCCGCAGGAATTAAAGGAGGCCCGGGCTAAGTTCAAGGCCGGGGAAATCAGTCAGGAAGAACTGACCAAGGTAGAAGACAAGTGGATCAGCGACTTGGTTGAAAAGGAAAAGGCAGTGGGCTTGAAAGCCGTGACTGATGGCGAATTCCGCCGCAGCTGGTGGCACCTGGACTTCTTGTGGGGCCTTAAAGGGGTAACCAAGTACGACTACCAGCAAAGCTACAAGTTCCATGGGGCCAAGACCCGGACTGACAATGCTGAATTGGGCGGCAAGGTAGCCTACAACCCGGACCATCCTTTCTTTGACCACTTCCTCTTCACCCAAAAGGCGGCCGGGGACGCGGTAGCCAAGCAAACTATTCCTTCACCAACCATGCTCTTCAGAGACAACCGGTCTGACAACTGGCCGGAATTCTACGCTAGCTGGGAAGATTACCTGGCTGACTTGGGCAAGGCTTACAACGAAACCATCAAGCACTTCTACGATCTTGGCTGCCGCTACCTGCAAATCGACGACACCACCTGGGCCTTTTTGATCAGCAAGCTCAATGAAAGCCAGGACAATCCAGAAGAACATGCCAAGTACGTCCACTTGGCCGAAAGCGCGGTAACGGTTATCAACGCGGCTTTGGAAGGCCTGCCGGAAGACTTGACGGTGACGACCCACATCTGCCGGGGCAACTTCAAGTCAACCTTTCTTTTCTCCGGCGGCTATGAAGCAGTTGCTCCTTACCTGGCTCAACTGAACTACGACGGCTTTTTCCTGGAATATGACTCAGACAGAGCAGGCGACCTGGCTCCAATCAAGCAGATCTGGAACGGCCGGGAAAATGTTAAGATTGTCTTAGGCCTGGTAACCTCCAAGTTTGGCCAATTGGAAGACAAGGACGCGGTCATCGCCCGCTTGAAAGAAGCCAGCGGTTACGTGCCATTGGAAAACCTCTGCCTCAGCCCGCAATGTGGCTTTGCGTCAACTGAAGAAGGCAACACCTTGACTGAAGAAGAAGAATGGAACAAGCTGAAGTTCATCAAGGAAGTCGCTGATGAAGTTTGGGGCGAATAAAAACTAAACTGACTAAGTAATATAGACAAAAACTCCTGTGCAAGCTAGTAGCACAGGAGTTATTTGTTGCTTATTCTATTTTTGCTTAACTAAAACTTTTCACCGACTTCAGCAGATTCAACATCCGGCAGAGGCTGGCCGTTTTGGTCAAAGTAGCTGTCGATGTCCCGGCACCAGATGAGGGCGATAGTGTTTTTCCCGCAGTGAACGCCAACAACGGGGCCAATGATGGACCGGTAAAACTTATCCTTTGGGAAAGCAGCCTGGTAATCTTTAAGCCATTCATCGCCCCGGTCGGGGTTATCCGCGTCAAAAATCGTGGCCTGGATTGGGTAGTCCTTATTTTCCGTCAATTCGCGGAAGTCATTTTGGACATGCTTGTAGGCCCGCTTATATTGCCGTTCCTTGGCAATGGCGGAGATGTGGCCGGTCTTTTGCACGTCCATGGCCAGGATTGGCGTAATGTGGAGTAAGGTGCCGATAAAGCTGGCAGCGTTTGACAGGCGGCCGGTCCGCTTTAAGTGGCCCAGGTTGTCGACCAGGAAACGGACGCCGATCGTTTTGCGCAGGTCTTCCAGGTCCTTCATGATGAGGTCAACGCTGGCTCCGGCATTAACCAGGCGGGCGGCAAGAATAGCGCAGTCAGCCAGGCCGGCACAGGTAGTGCGGCAGTCAAAAGGATGGATCTTGATCCGGTCTTCTTCAGCCGCGTAGTTGACCAGGTTGGCATATGAGCTGGAAATCCCGCTGGATAAAGGCAGGACGATCACGTCAGTGTAGCCCTCTTCCACGTAGCGGTCAACGAATTCCATGATCTGGCCCAAAGATGGCTGGGAAGTGGTTGGCAGGGTCTGGCTGCTGGAGATTTTTTCATAAAATTCTTCATAGCTGATGTCGACTAAGTCGTAGTAGGTCTTTCCATCCCAAATCAAGGGAATCGGAACCACGTCAATGTGGTATTTTTCTTGTTGCTCCTTGCTCAGGTAAGCAGAACTGTCAGTTAAAACGGCAATTTTCATATTTTTCCCTCCGAGCATTTTTATTCTAAAAACTTTTATACTGATTATATTTTAGTGAAAAATGGACGATTGGGCAAGAAGAGGAGGATTGGGCAGAAAAAGTCTTTCCAGGCGGGGAAAAAGCGTTATGATAATAAGTGAGAAAAACTACTAATTACGCGAATGGGGGCGAGCGGTATGGAAGACATCTTCTTTACGGTAACTGGCTGCAACCACTACTACGGCACGGAAGCTTTCAAGCCGAGAATGAAGGTAACCTTGTACAAGGAACCTGACAACAAGTATGACAAGGAAGCCATCAGAGTTGAAGCCCGGGCTTTAGGCAAGATCGGCTACGTGGCCAACAGCCCGTATACGGTCTTGGGCGAAAGCCGCAGTGCCGGCCGCCTGTACGACTTGATCGACGACGGGGCGACAGGGCGGGTGCTCTACGTCCTGCCGCAAGGTCTGGTCTGCGAGCTGGAAGAGACCGGTTTTGAAAAAGTTAAAAAGATTTATAAAAAACACAGGCAATACTAATTTGCCGTGAAAAATCCTGCTTGGAAGTTCAATGTTGCTTTCAAGCAGGATTTTGCTTTTTTAAAGAAAATATATTTCAGAAAATTCCGAACAATCTGCTCAAGTTGTTCAGCCTATGTTAATAGCGTTAAAGCTTTTAGTAAAAAATCCCCTTTAAAAAGGCAGAAATGGTGCTAGAATAGTAACAATTATTTTCTTACAGGGGTAAAAAATACTATGAAAAAACTGATTGACCTCCACCTGCACTTAGATGGCTCCGTGCCTTACCAAACCGTCCGCAAACTGCTGGCTAAAGGAGGCAAAAGCCTGCCGGAAGCTGACTTGCGAAAAAGACTTTCAGTCAGCCCGGACTGCCGCAACCTGGATGAATACCTGGACAAGTTCGACTTCCCCTTGTCCTTAATGCAGACGGCAGATAACCTCCGTTTGATTGTCAGAGAACTCTTAGAAGAATTGCGCGGCCAGGGCCTGGTTTACGTGGAAATCCGCTTTGCCCCCCAGCGGCACACGGAAACTTTGACCCAGGCAGAAGCCGTCCAAGCAGTTCTAGATGGCAGAGACGACTTTTACGCCTGGCAAAAAGAGCGGGAAGGAGACGACCTGCACGCCAACTTCCTCCTTTGCTTGATGCGGCTGGTTGGCCAGGATGAAGCCAACTGGGAAACGGTGAAAGTAGCCAGAGACTTTAAAGACAAGGGGGTAGCTGGCCTGGACCTGGCAGGCCCGGAAAACGAAGAAGTAGCCAACCGCAAGTACGCACCCTTTTTCCAGCAGGCAAGAGAATGGGGGATTCCATACACCATCCATGCTGGTGAAGCCATGGGGCCAGAGTCGATGAGGGAGGCCCTGGCCTTAGGAACTAAGCGGATCGGTCACGGCATTCGCTGCCAGGAAGATCCAAGCCTGGTTAAAGAATTAGCTGAAGATGGCATTACTCTTGAATGCTGCGCCAGCTCAAACTTAAACACCAAAGTTTTCGACCAGATCGCCGAATACCCCCTCCGCTCCATGCTGGAGCAAAATCTGCGGGTGACCTTGAACACCGACAATATGACCGTTTCAGCCACCAACCTGCCACATGAATACCAGCTCATGGAAGAGCAGGGCTTGACTAAATCTGAAGAAAAGCAGCTCTACTTAAACTCGGTTAGAGCGGCTTTTGCCAGCCAGGAGGAAAAAGAGCGCCTTTTGGCCTTGCTGGAAAAATAGGCTGATATAAGCTGATAAATGTAAATAGAAGGCAAACGAAAACTGCATCCCTGGGGATGCAGCTTTTGTGATTAGTTGTTGATGTTAAGCAATGTGTTAAGTACTAAATTAGATTGATTTTGTTGTTTGTTGTTTGTTGTTTTGATTCTATTGTTTTTTGTATCTATCTTACTGGTACAGAGCCGTTGACAGGTAGCGTTCCCCGTTGTCCGGCGCTACAGTGACCACCTTCTTGCCGGCGCCCAGCTTTTTAGCCAGTTCAATCGCCCCGTGGATGTTGGCCCCAGCTGAGATCCCTGGCAAAAAGCCTTCCAGGCGGGCTACTTCTCTGGCCGTTTCAAAGGCTTCCTCGCTGGAAACTTCGACAATCCCGTCGTAAATTGACTGGTCTAAAGTCTTCGGAATGAAGCCAGCTGAGATTCCCTGGATCTTGTGCGGGCCCTTCTTGCCTTCCTTTAAAAGCGGGGATTCCGCCGGTTCCAAAGCGTAGACCTTGACGTCGCCGGCCTTCTTCAAGGCCCGGCCGATCCCGGTCAAGGTGCCGCCAGTACCGACCCCGGCTACAAAGGCGTCTGGCAGGTCGCCTGCAAAGGCGTTGACGATTTCCTGGCCCGTGGTCAGTTCGTGAATTTCCGGGTTGGCTAGGTTTTCAAACTGCATTGGCATGAAGTAGTCCTTTTCCTTGACCAGCTTTTCAGCCAGGGCGATAGAGCCGGCCATCCCGTCCTTGCCCGGGGTCAAAAGCAGTTCAGCCCCGTAGGCCCGCATGATCTTCTTTCTTTCCTCGCTCATGGTTTCCGGCATGGCGATGATCAAGTGGTAGCCCTTGGCGCTGGCAACAGCGGCCAGGCCGATCCCGGTGTTGCCGGAAGTTGGTTCGACAATGGTGTCGCCGGGCTTGAGCTTGCCTTCTTTTTCTGCCTTTTCAATCATGGCCAGGGCAATCCGGTCCTTGATGGACCCGCCGGGGTTGAAGAATTCCAGCTTGACGTAGACATCGGCGGCTCCTTCCGGTACGACCCGGTTTAATTTAACGATTGGGGTGTGGCCGATAGTTTCCAAAATGTTGCCGTAAATGCGGTCAGTTGACATAGTTTTTTCCTCCTGAAAATTATTCGCTAAAAAATTCTAAATCTTATTTGATAGTTTGCAGCCAGTTTTTAAAAAAGTGCTGCTGGGTGGATTCCCAGGTGAACTGGGGCAGGGACATGGCGGCTTCATCCGCGTAATATCGCTGCGGTTTCGCCAGCTTCCGGTCATCACCTCCTCTAGCGGAAAGCTCGCGCTGGTATTCCTTGCTAAAAGCCTGGGGGCCGTATTCCAGGTGGCTGAAGAGAAAGACCTGCTGGCCAGGCCCGGTGACCAGGGTCAGGTGGCCGCCAGGTGTCGCCGCGTTGATGGTCAAGGCTTTTTCTTGCTCAATCTCGCTCCTGTTCATCTCAGCGTAGCGGGCGTGCGGGGCCCGAAAGCCTGTGACCAGGCCAGTTAACAGGGGGGCGGGAGCCAGGATCTCCTGGGGGTAGATGCCGAAAATCTTCTCCGGCAGGGGATGCTTGCCGATCCCGTAGAAATAGTAGAGAGCTGCCATGGCGCCCCAACAAACATAGAGCTGGGGGATGTTTTTTGCCTTTAAAAAGGCAAAGAGCCGGGTCAGTTCTTCCCAGTAGTCGACCTTGCTAAAGGGCAGGAGCTCGATCGGGGCACCGGTGACGATGAAGCCGTCCAATTTTGCAACTTTTGCCAGATCCAAGGGTTCAGCCGGCCAGTTCTTGGGCAGGGGCCGGTTTAAATAGTGGTTTTGGGGGTAAAAATAAGTGATGTCAGTTTCCGGGCTGGCTTCTTTGATGACATGGCTGAACCGTTTCTGGGTGTCGATTTTGTCATGCATCAGGTTGAGAATGCCAATCTTCTTGCTCATCTTGTTTGTCAGTCCTTTTTTAAAAAATAGCAGGGAAATCCGGGTAAACAAAAAGACGCGCGAGCCAAGCTCTACGCGTCTTAAACAATCAAAGTTATTTGGATATTTTGGAATTCTGGTCTGCTCCTAGCTTTCCAGTCCAAGCCAAATAGTGGATTGCTTAAGACACAATCCACAACAACAAGCAGTCATGTTTACGTTGAACAGGTTCTTGTTGAACATTTGGCTTACCTCCTAAATTAGTTACTTGAAGTATAACCGCCATTTTTTCTTTTGACAAGGTAAAATTAGAAAAAAGTTACAGAAAGCTAATTTTCTTTATTTTTCTTATCCTGCAGGTGGAAGTTCTGCCAGATGGCCAAAAGGGTCAGCAAGGCCAAGCAGCTGAAGAGTATAAAGTCGTATCTCCCGCCCCGGTAGCTTCTTTGGGCCAAGGATCCTTGTCCCGTTTTCTGAGCCAGGGAGATCATGGCCGTGGTCAGACTGACACCGACTGAACCGGCAAACTGCTGGATCATGTTGAAAGAGGAGTTGACATCAGCCACGTTTTTCCGGTCAACCAAAGTTGAAGCGTTGGAAATGGTGTTGGCTAAGCTCAAGTTGAAGCCGGATCGGATCACGATATGGCAGACGACCATCAAAACCGGGGGCAGCAGATGATGCAGCCGCAAATAAAGGCCAGGGCGGCTCCTAAATACAGCCAGCGAGCTGTGACCTGCTTGAGCAGGTAGGCGGTAGTTCCCATGACGATGGTCACCGTCAGAAGATAAGCCGTGGTGATCCACTGGACTATTGCCAGGGGCTGGTGGAACTCTTTGACTAAAAGCGGGTAGGTGACGTTCATGGAGGTTTCATTCAGAATGCCGATGAAGGTCATCAGGCCCGCGCTGAAAATGGCGAGGTTGACTTTGCTTGATTAAAAAGCGTGCGCAAACTCGTGTCTTTAGACATGAGTCAAGCACGCAAAAGCGCCCCAAAGGGGCGCTTTTTTAGTTTCCGTTTCTTCTTTTTCTTTCCAGTTCGCCATATTTGCCATTCT
>Ga0214925_100619_pt1 | contig 14259 bp, 12 predicted proteins | sample Stichaenrichment_FD_168299 | JGI IMG/M metagenome (GOLD analysis project Ga0214925, IMG submission 168299) | Xylose enriched microbial communities from anaerobic bioreactor in Madison, Wisconsin, United States - 63SRT | ecosystem: Engineered > Bioreactor > Anaerobic > Unclassified | place: USA... | reverse complement strand
CCGCCTGCATGGCCCTTCGCCATTGCTTCCTCCGCTCTTCCGGATGCATCAGCCGTTCATCCATATGATGCAGCGGAGCGGCGACAGGAATTCCTGCGGTTATGCCGGAGGTCCTCAGCCATTTAGCGGGAATCCGTGACGAAGCTCGAACCTTCGGGAGACAGCACGACAACCGCGACCCCTGCCTCGCCCGTGAAGCCGGTAAGGTAGGAGATATCTGCACCTGCCGGAATGACGAGGGCATCGAAGCCGTCTTCTGCCATCCTGCGCAGGATCTCTTCCCTGCGCCCTGTATAGATGCTCCTGTCCATGTCTGCATCCTTTCTCTTTTTGATATGCCTCATCCATTGTGATGCTCTGCTGTTTCAGGCAGGAAACTTATCTGAATGCCGGCCAATATCCACGATTCCTGTGTTCCTGTCTTGCCAAGACAATCTCAATGAGCCACGATGGGGCATGCCTATTTCCAGAATGTTTCGAGAGGAATGGATCTGTGCATACCTCTGCCTTCGAGATACTTGGCCCCATCATGGTCGGCCCTTCATCCTCCCATACAGCAGGCGCCCTGAGGATCGCGCTCGTCGCACGCTCCTTGGCACCCTCTCCGGTCGTACGTGCTGACATCATCTGCTACAACTCGTTTGCCCGCACGCACAAGGGCCACGGCACCGACCAGGCGCTTGTCGCAGGCCTTCTGGGCATGCTTCCCGACGATGTCCGCGTCCGCGACTCCCTCGAGATTGCGCGCGATCGCAACCTTATGGTCTCCATCGTTGAGGGGCCCGACGGCGTGATGCCGCATCCGAACACGGCATCCATCTCCATGCTCTGCGCAAGCGGCTCCACCTTCGAGGTAACGGGAGAATCCGTCGGCGGCGGCCGCATCCGCATCTCCTCGATCAACGGCGTGCATGTCGAAATCACCGGCGACTACCCGACCCTTTTCGTCTCGCACTATGACAGGCCAGGCGTCCTGGCAGCGCTTACCGGTGCCCTCTCCTCAGCCTCCGTCAATATCGCGACGATGCGCACGTTTCGCCAGTCGCGCGGAGGCCGTGCCTACACGGTCTTCGAGACGGACGAGCCGGTGCCCGAAGAGCTTGTGGATACCTGCCAGGAGCGCCCTGACATCATCTTTGCCTCCTCGGTGAGCATCCCCGGAGCGAGCACGGTCTCCCCCGATACGGCGCTTGCCCTCGATTTCGCATCCGGGCGCGAGCTGCAAGATCTCTGCTCCGCCCGCAGCGCATCCATAGCGGATATCATGCGCGCCCGCGAGGCTGAGCTTCTGGGAAGCCAGGAGGCAGCTGATGCAGAGATGGAGAAGGTGCTTGCCACCATGAAAGAAGAGACGCACGACACGATCGAGCACCCCGTGCGCTCGCTCGGCGGCTTCCTCTTCGGCCAGGCAGCAAAGGCGGCTGCCTCCTCTCCCGAGCTTCTGGGAGGTGCCCTCACGCGTGCAACTGCCTATGCGATGGCAGTGCTTGAACGGTCGAGCGCTATGGGCGTGATTGTTGCAGCACCGACAGCAGGTGCCTCAGGCGTCGTGCCCGGAGCTGTCCTAGCCGCAGCAGAAGAGCTCGGAAAGGATGACAAGGAGATATCTCAGGCACTCTGGACCTCCTCTGCCATCGGCGCCCTCATTGCTGCCAACGCAAGCGTCGCCGGCGCCGAAGGCGGCTGCCAGGCAGAGGTCGGCACCGCGAGCGCTATGGCGGCAGGAGCGCTCACAGAGCTTCTCGGTGGCACGCCGGAAGAGGCGCTCGCAGCAGCTTCCATTGCAATCGGAAACCTCCTCGGCCTTGTCTGCGACCCGGTGCAGGGACTCGTCGAGTATCCCTGCCAGCTCAGGAATGCGATCGGTGTTGCCTCAGCCATGAGCGCAGCGCAGCTTGCACATGCCGGCATCAAGGCACCCCTTCCCTTCGATGAGGTCGTGGATGCAATGGCAAAAGTCGGTCATGCCCTACCCAAAGAGCTCAGGGAGACCGCTCTGGGCGGCCTTGCCGCAGAGCCTTCAGCCCTGCGGGGATGCGCTTCCTGCGGAGCCTGTGCGTAGGGAGAAGCGCACAAGATGCAAGGAAGACGCCTGCCCATGCAGACGCCTTCTTTTTTTCATGTCCAAGCTTTTCAGTACCTGCGGCTCTTGCCGGCACCGTGTGCAATCTCGTTCCACCTCTGGTAGAGCGACTGCTCCTTCCTGCCCGAATGCAGGTTCAAAAGAGGGATTGAAAGGAAGATCGGGCCGATATAGGAGACGGCACGCCACATGATGAAGCCAGCGGTCGTCAGCGTGCCGAAGGTCGGCCCCAGGAAGATGTTCCAGGCCACATCGACGCCTCCCGTGCCGCCCGGAAGCGGCACGGCAGCGCCGACCATCTGGACGAGAGCGCAGAGCTCAATCGAGGCAATGGGATTCAGGTCGCAGCCGAAGGCATTGGCGACAAACCAGGGAATCAGGTAGAGCAGCGTCAGCTGGATGTAGTTGATCACGAGCGTGACGAGGATGCCCTGGCGGCTGTTCGTGGCACGCCTGAAGGCAGCGGAGAGCTCCCCCACCTCGTTGTTGACAAAATGATAGGCACGGCCATAGTCCTTGAGCCAGCCGCGCTTCGAGATCCACTTGACGGCAGCATTGCCGAAGTGCATGACCTGGTTCGGGAAATAGCAGACAGCAAGCTCGCCGAGGATCTTCAAGAGCCCGATGGCCCAGGCGATGAGCGCAAGGAAGATCAGGTTGCCGTAGGAAGCCTGGAAGGCGACGAAGCCGACAAAGAGGATGACAGCACAATAGCTCACGGATGCAATCTGCTGCGTGATGCCGCGGGTCAGCTGCGTTGCGGTTGCTTCTCCGGCATCGAGGCCCGCGTTCGTGAGGCGCAGGATCTGCGCCGGCACAGATCCGATCATGGCAGGCGTGAGGTTTCCGAAGAACGTACCAGAGGCCTCGACGCTCATGAGGTCGCGGATGCCGACAGGAGAGTCACGGTCGAGCCAGACTGCCACCGCATAGGCTGCGACGCCTGCGATGTAGTAGAGGACATAGCAGATGACCGCAGCAACGATCCAGCTTGTCTCGAGCTCATGGAGCGACGTCAGGAAGGTCTCCATCTGCCCTGTGACGATGAGGTCGAGGACATAGAAGAGGACGACACCTGCGAGGAACAGCATGCCCTTGAAGGCACGGCCCTTGTTCTCGGCAGAGTCCTTGCCAGGCTGCGACGCCGCCTGCGTCTTTCTGCTCTTTCCGAATGCCATATGACAAAGCCTTTCTGGCTAACGCTTCTTTCTCTGGGTGCTGCGCTTCTCCTGGGCAACGCGCCGCTTGATCGTGGTACCAGACATCGAGACGCCGGCGCTCCTGCCCCCGCCATGTGTGAGGTCCTGCCAGCGCTGGTAGATGCTTCTTGTCCTGTTCGTGGTCTTGAGGCTCAGGAGCGGTGCTGCCAAGATCGTGGGCGCGATGAACGTGACGAGGCGCCAGATCAGGTATCCTGCCGTCGCAGACGAACCGAAGAGGCCTCCATAGAACATGAAGAAGCCACCCTCAGCACCGCCGGTACCACCCGGAAGCGGCACAGCCGAGGAGACCATCTGCACCATGGAGCCAGCAGCCAGGCAGTCGAGGAAGTCCGCTTGAACACCGAAGGCATTGAGCACGAACCACGGAATCATGTAGAGGCTGGCAAGCTGTGCCATGGTCACGGCAAGCGTGAGGAGCATCGAGGACCAGTCCTTTGCTGCCGTCTTGAAGGCATCGGAGAACTGCATGACCTGAATGTTTACGACCTCGGTCCAGTGGTCGACATCCTCCTGCTTCTTGAGGATTCCCACGCGCTTGCAGAAGCGGATAGCTGCCATGCCCGCACGCATAACGAAGCGGGGGCAGAGGCAGATCACGAAGAGCGCGATGAGCTCGAGCATGTGCACGCCGAAGACAATGAGGTTCAAGATCACGATATCGCCGTAGGTCTCGAAGAAGAACTCGAGCTTGGCGGCAAGCATGATGGCAGCAAAGAGCACGACACCGAACTGGAACATGATGAAGCGGGTGAACTGGGTAGCAGAAGCTTCGCCCGGATCGAGTCCTGTCTTCGTGAGGCGCACGATCTGCGACGGGACCGATCCTGCCATCATCGGCGTGAGGTTCCCGAAGAAGACGCCCGATGCCTCGACGCTCATGAGGTCGCGGATGCCGACGGGAGAGTCATGGTCGATGAAGACAGCAATCACGTAGGCAAGGACGCCGAAGGCGAAGTAGAAGCCACAGCAGAGGCAGGCAAGCCAGACCCAGTGCGTATCGACCGTCGAGAGTGCATCGAGGAACTGGACCATCTGTCCCGAGAAGATGAGATAGACGATATAGAGGGCAACGACACCAGCCAGGAAAAGCGCACCCTTGCGCGCGCTTGCCTTCTGGTCCTCGTTCCCTTCTGCCTGGATATGTCCTGTCGAGACCTTGAGCTTCGGCTTCGAGGAATGATGTCCTGCGTGCCCGTGCGGAGCCGCCTTGGGCGCCGTGCCGACAGAAGCCTTCGTGGCCGAGCCTGCCTTTGTGCCGTCAGCCTTGGCCATCCGCATCCCTTCTGCTCTGCATGTGCAACCCTCCGAATTCCGCCTTACTATCATACCCGGCACTGGACGCTCTGGCTGGGATGCATCCCGTCAGCGCCCATTCCTCATGGACAAAGCCCAATCCAGAAAGCTGGAGACGACTTGTGGCGAGATTGTGGTGGAAACGGTACAGTGAGCCCCAATTTCTGCAATTTGGAGATTGTCGTTGCGCACCCCCGTCCTCTGCGGTATAGTTCTTTCTCGCGCTGATGAAGCGCGCGCACGACCTCTTGGGATATCGTCTAACGGTAGGACAGCGGATTCTGGTTCCGTCAATGGGAGTTCGATTCTCTCTATCCCAGCCATCTGGCCCGTTCGTCTAGCGGTTTAGGACGCCGCCCTCTCAAGGCGGAGATCAGCAGTTCGAATCTGCTACGGGCTACCAGATTTTCCTCGGCCACTTGCTGGCCTTACATATGGCCCGTTCGTCTAGCGGTTTAGGACGCCGCCCTCTCAAGGCGGAGACCAGCAGTTCGAATCTGCTACGGGCTACCAAATGAGATGCGCTCCGGTTTCCGGAGCGCTTTTCTTTTTGTCTTCTTCCCTCTGTCCTCAATACAGGCCACTCGCCCATTTCCCGCCTTAGCCCATTTGAATCTGCGGCATGCCATCTCATTCTTCGTAGAGCCTCTCTGCATCCACGAAGGTCCACTCTGGACCAAGCGTCCCAGCAAAGCCCGCTGAAATCTGGTCCTTCGTGAACAGGCCGTAGCGAACCGTGTCGTAGCCCGATATGAGCTGTGCCCTCCGCACAAGCTCCCGCGTCGTTTTTCCCGCATCGAACGAATTCCCCCCTTGCATTCTCCGACGAAGAGCTCGCGGCGGCGCTTGCTGCCTGCCATGACATCGATGCCTGTCTGCCCCTTTCTGGCAGGGTCTGCTCCCCACCAGCTTCCGAATCTGACCGGTCGAATCGGAAGCGCGCCCTTCTTGGCTTGAACGATTGTCCATTCAAGGCAGATCGTCTCGAACCAGTGCCCGACATAGGCAGGGATGTCATTTCCTTCGAAAAGCTCACGGGCCTCGAGCTCTCCGGCATCCATCTCGATTGCATCCATAGCCGGCCGCACGAACCGGTACCAGAATGCAAGTGCCGATTCTGAGATCCAGTAGATTCCCTTCCGCGACCTCTCGCGCGACTCGCCGTATGGCTCCCTCTCCTCGACGATCTTCATGGACTGAAGCGTCTCCAGGTACCTGCCGACAGAGCCTCGGTCTTCGCCGATCCTGTCTGCAATCTCCTGTGGCTTGTTGGCACCTGCAGCGATGGCATCAAGCACGGAGCTGTAGATGGCTGGCTCATGCAGTTCCTGCCGAAGAAGCATCATCGGCTCCTCATAGAGCAGCCCTTCCTTTCTGAAGAACAGCCGCTCTGCATTTGTCTTCAGGCTCTCTGACGTATCAATCATCGAGAGGTAGTACGGTGTGCCGCCAAAGACCGCATAGAACTCGACAAGCTCAGCGCTGGAGAGCCCGGACAGCATGAGCGCAGCATCCCGATACCCGAAAGGTCCGAGATGGATCTGGGCAGTCCGGCGACCGAAAAGCGGATTCTTCTCCCCGAGGCTGTCTTCGTTTGTGTCTCCGAGCACCTTCTCTTCCATGAAGCCCTGATTCGAGCCTGTAAGGATAAGGAAGATGCTGGTCTCCGGAAAGAGCCGGCCGCAAGCAATCTGAAACGTGGAGATGAGGCTTGCATTGCGCTTTGCGGCCTAGGGGAATTCATCGAAGACAAATACAAGATGCGTGTCTTTCGCCTGCTGGGCAATGAATGCAAGTGCAGCATCCCAAGTGCGGAACGAGCCTGTCTCTTCCGGACCCGAATAGAAGCGATAGATGCTGCGAGAGAAGTCGGCAAGGTTCAGCGCATCGCTCTGGACCTTGGCCGTGAAGACAAGTGCAGGCTTGTCCTTTGCAAACTCTGCCGTCAGGGCAGTCTTGCCGACACGGCGCCTTCCATAGAGTACGACCATCTGAAAGCCGCCTTTTGCATAGAGCCGTTCGAGCTCGGCAAGCTCAAGCTCACGCCCGACAAACATGAGGCGTTCCTAGTTTTATAATCTAGATTATTTAATAATTTTCATCCCTGTCTTCATCATGCATTGCTGCAGATTGCTGCATATGCCGGGCTGCAGCGAGAAGCGCCTCCCGCTTGTTTGCGAGAGCCCCTGCGACAACAAGAGAGAAGAGCGTGTTCAGAATCTTGCCGAGCTCGGGGCCTGCCGGGACCGAAAGCTCATCCATAAGGTCGGAACCGCCGACAGCAAGGTCCTGCACGCGCAGCGGCGCTCCCTCTCCTGCGATTCCTCTGATATCGGCCCTTATGCTGTCGATTGCCTGAAGCATCTGTTCTGCCCTGCCTCGTGCGACTTCTCCAAGCGCTGCTTCAGCCAGAAGATGCGCCCCTGCATAGGCTGCCGCACAGAGAGACAGCGCTATCCCCTCATGGGCGCAGGCGCGCTCGGCCGTGACCGCAAGCCCGTAGCTCTCCTGCCTTGTCCAGCAAGGCTCCTTGTCCATGCTTTCCAGAATCTGCGCTCCGAGCTTCAGGATGGAGGCCGCCTCCTGGGCCGTATCGATGCCTATTGCCATCCTCTTGAGTGCACGCTTCGTCCCCTTGGGGCCAGCCTCCGAAAAGAGTGCCGCCCATCTGAGCGATGAAGACGCTACGCCACCTGAAAGCTCCTCCACGGCAGCAAGGCATGCTGCCGTGCGCGCATACGAGACCTCATCAAGCTGCTCGAGCTCAGGCGCAGCGGCACGCATGACTTCTGGCTCTGCCATGAGCGCCCAGGAGGTCCTGCCTGAAGCAAGGATGCCAGCGATCTCCTGTCCGCGACGCTCCTGCGCAATCTCCTTGAGTTCGGATGCGCATGCCACAAGCGCCTTCTGCGTCTGGGGCTCTATCGCAAAGCCGAAGCGTGCTGCAAAACGCACCGCACGCAGGATCCTGAGCGCATCTTCGGAGAAGCGCCTCTTCGGGTCGCCGACGGCACGGATGAGGCCATGCGCAAGGTCTTCCCTTCCGCGGAAGGGATCGAGAAGGCCGCGCTCCGGATGCCATGCCATTGCATTGATCGTAAAGTCGCGGCGGGCAAGGTCCTCCCGGACATTGTCTACGAAGGTCACGGAGTCCGGGTGCCTCATGTCAGTATAAGTGCCCTCCGTACGGTAGGTCGTGCACTCTATCGGCTGGCCGCAGACGACAGCGGTCACGGTGCCATGCTTCGTTCCCGTCTCATGCACCTCGATGCCGGAGCCGCGCAAGATCCGCTCCGTCTCCTGCCAATGGGCCGATGTGGTGATGTCGACATCGTGGGCAGCGTCTCCCCGGAGGGCATCCCTCACCCAGCCGCCGACGATCCATGCTTCATATCCTGCATCCTCAAGAGCCGAAAGCACCCTTTCGGCATACTCCGGCAGAAGCTCCGGGGCGATTGCTGATGCACTCTGATCCATGGATGGCCCTTCCTCGAAAGCTCGTTTTCCACAGTGTAGCTGCTGCGCATCCCCACGAGACGTACGGCATGCCAACGCATACTCTGATATGCTTATATGCTGTAACAAATCAGAAAGGTGGAACTATGGACGAGATGCGCTCTGTCACAGCTGATGACATTGCAAATTCCTATGACAACTTCGTGAGCGACCGCGCGAACCTCATCGCGAAGAACGCCGTGAGCTCGAACGGCATCAGGCAAGCAGCAAGGACCCCCGAAGGCGTCGCTGCCAACACCATGACCTTCGATATCGAGGTCCAGCAGGGCGACCGCTGCAATCAGGAGCGCTCAGGCCGCTGCTGGATGTTCGCAAGCCTGAATACGATGCGCTACCGCACGATCAAGAAGTACAACCTCAAGACCTTCGAGCTCTCTCAGGCCTATCCCCTCTTCTGGGACAAGCTCGAGAAGTCGAACTGGTTCCTCGAGAACATCCTGGATACGCTCGACGAGCCGCTCTCGGGACGCCTCGTCTCCTATCTTCTCCAGGACCCGATCGGCGACGGCGGCCAGTGGGACATGTTCAAGTCCCTCGTGAAGAAGTACGGCGTCGTGCCGAAGGAGGCCATGCCCGAGACTGCCTGCTCCCGCAATACCCGCGAGATGGATTCCTACCTCACGCGCTATCTCCGCGGTGCTGCGAAGCGCCTGCGCGAGTCCTATGCAGCAGAGGTCTCCGCTGACGACCTGAGGTCCATGAAGAAGGAGATGCTCGACGACGTCTATCACCTGCTCGTGACCTGCCTCGGCGAGCCGCCCAAGAGCTTCGAGGTACGTCTGCGTGACAAGGACGACAAGCTCGCCCTCACAGGCACCTTCACCCCGCAGGAGTTCTTCGCAACTGCTGTCGGCATGAACCTCGATGACTATATCTCCCTCATCAGCGCCCCGACGGCAGACAAGCCCTTCATGCACACCTATACGGTTGCCCGTCTCGGCAATGTCTTCGAGGACCACGGCGTCCGCTACCTGAACCTTCCGGCAGACGAGCTCAAGCGTGTCGCTATCGCCCAGCTCAAGGACGACCTGCCCGTGTGGTTCGGCTGCGACGTTGCCCAGAGCTACCTCCAGAAGGAGGGCATCATGGATACCCGTGCCCTCGATGTGGATACGCTCTTCGGCTTCCCGGTCGAGGGATGCATGACAAAGGCAGAGCGCCTCGACTACGGCGAGAGCCTCATGACGCACGCAATGGTGCTCGAGGGCGTCAATCTCGACGCTGACGGCAAGCCGACGCTCTGGAAGGTCGAGAACTCCTGGGGCAAGGACCATGGCCGCGACGGCTTCGACACCCTCTCCGACCCCTGGTTCGACGAGTATGTCTACCAGGTCGTCGTGGACAAGAAGTATCTGACAGATGAGGAGCGCGACATCTTCGACCACGAAGAGGCCACTGTCCTCGAGCCGTGGGATCCCATGGGCTCTCTCGCCCAGTGCTAGCTAGCCAATCTGCAGCCTCCCGCCCGGGGAGGCTGCTTTCGGACAAAAGGAGTGGTTTTACCTCTATGGGCAAAGCAATTGACCCTGACTGGGCCGCACAGGAAGCATCCGACTTCGCACAGAGCCGTGCAAACCGCATTGCACGCAATGCGGTGACGGCCACGAACGTGATGCAGGCAGCCCGCGATACATCGGCCATGCGCACCTACCATGACACGTACGGCATCTCCGTGCCGAAGACGGCCGAGATCACGAACCAGCGCCAGAGCGGCCGCTGCTGGATGTTCTCTGCCATGAACGTTGCCCGCCATGCCACGATGAAGTACCTCGATGTCGACACGTTCGAGTTCTCCCAGGCCTATGGCATGTTCTACGACAAGCTCGAGAAGGCAAATGCGATGCTCGAGCGCATCATCGCGACGAGGGACCTTCCCTTCGACTCCCGCGAGGTCTGCTACATCCTGGACGATGGCATGAGCGATGGCGGGTACTGGCCCTTCGCCATGAACCTCATCAAGAAATATGGCCTCGTCCCCAAGGGCGCAATGCCCGAGACCGCCTGCTCCAAGAGCTCTTCCGAGATGGATGCCCAGCTCGAGCGCCTGCTCCACCGCGATGCAGGAATACTCCGCAAGGCAGCAGCAGATGGCATCGACGAGGATCTGCTCCGTGCCCAGAAGGACGAGATGCTCGACGAGGTCTACCGCGTGCTTGCCATCTGCTTGGGCGAGCCGCCACAGCACTTCGACCTCGAGGTCAAGGTCGGCCCTGCCTGCCAGGCTGAGGAGTCCAAGATTTCTGAGGTCGCACCGACGCCGAAGGACCTCGGCGCCAAGGGCGATGATGAGGACAAGGCAGCGAAGCCTGTCAGGATCCTCCGCGATTTCGGCCTCACGCCGCTCGAGTTCGCTGCGCACTATGTGCCGTTCGATCCCGATGACTATGTGAACCTCGTCTCGATGCCGGGAGACACGAGGCCCTATGGCCACGTGTATCACCTGACGCTCACCGACTCCGTGATCGACGGCACGCCGATCCGTCTCCTCAATGTCGCTCCCGAGGTGCTCGATCAGGCTGCCATTGCAAGCCTCAAGGCCGGCATCCCCGTCTCCATGTCCTGCGATGTCATGCAGAACTTCCCGCGCCATATCGAGGACTTCAAGCATGTCCTCTCGCTCGACGGCGTCGATATGGACGGCCTGTTCGATGTCGACTTCGATATGGACCGTACCTCGATGCTCGATATGCGCGAGACGAGCCTCACGCATGCAATGACATTCCAGGGAGTCGAGCTCAATGAGGACGGCACCCCGAAGGCCTGGAGGATCGAGAACTCCTGGGGCAAGGAGCAGGGCAAGGATGGCTACCTCATCGCGTCTGCCGACTGGTTCCACCTCTACGGCGGCGAGGTCATCGTGAAGCGCGAGTTCGTGGACGATGAGACCTTGAAGATGTGGGACGAGCTTCCCGCAGAGGATGTCACGCCGTGGAGCGGCCTTGCTGCCGGCTTCGCGAAGAAGCGCCTCTAGGCACAGCACTCCATATATGCACCGAGAGCCCTGGCATCTGCTGGGGCTCTTTTCAGCTGCAGGGAGTCCTGCGCTCCCCTTGCGCTACCATCGGATATGACTCATCTCACGGGAAAGGGAGCTCCATGATAGAGAATGTGGTCTTCGACCTCGGCGGCGTCCTCATGCACTTCGATCCGATCGGCTTCTCCCGCCTGTTCACGGACACGGAGGAGGATGCCGAGCTCATCTGCCAGGCGCTCTTCAAGAGCCTGAACTGGGCCTATCTCGATGCGGGCGCCATCTCAGAAGACGCTGCCCTCCTCATCGCGAAGTCGAAGCTGCCGGAGCGTCTCCATCCGAACGTCGAGCAGGCTCTGGCCGAGTGGGACCTCAAGCGCACGCCCATCCAGGAGACGAACGATCTTGCCGCGAAGATCAAGCAGGCGGGCTACGGCGTCTATATCCTCTCGAATGCCAGCGTCCGATTCCCCCGCATCGTCAAGCGCATCCCTTGCCATGATTCCATAGATGGATGGATGGCATCGGCGTTCGAGCATATCGTGAAGCCCGACCCTGAAATCTATCGCCGCTTCTGTAAGCGCTTCGATATTGCACCTGAGTCCTGTGCCTTCACGGATGACAACCAGGACAACATCACGGGAGCCCTTGCAGCAGGCATGAGAGCCCATCTCTTCCGTGGTGCAGACGAGCTCGAGGATTGGCTCAAAGATGAAGGCCTGAAGCTTTAGAGAGCCTCAGAATTCGGCAAAGCGGGTCTTTAGGGCATGGGCCCGCTCCTCGCCCGCCGCAAGCTCCTTGAGCGCCGCCAAAAACGGCTCTTCCTCCCCGCTCCTGAACGCGAGCGTGAGCTGCACATCGGCCGAGAAGATGGAGTCGGTGACCTTGCCGCCGGCATCTTCTGCCATGCGCCGCACCCGCTCATAGGCGCTATAGGGAATCTCTGCCACGACAGGCGTCACGAGCGTCATCTCGATGATGGAGCCTGCAGTCCGAGCTGCCTCGACGGCTGCCTGGGCTGCTGCTGTATAGGCGCGCACAAGCCCGCCTGGTCCCAGCAGGGTCCCTCCGAAATAGCGGGTCGTTACGCAGCAGACATCCTTGAGGCCCGCCCCTTCGAGCACCTCGAGTGTCGGCATGCCAGCTGTCCTCGATGGCTCCCCATCGTCCGAGCAGCGCTTCCTGCCATCTGCGAAGATCCAGGCAGGCACCTGGTGGCGGGCATCGAAGTAGTGGGACTTGACCTCGGAAAGGAATTCGTGAGCCTCTGTCTCGGATGTGCAGGGGCGTATCTCCGCGATGAAGCGGCTCTTGCGGTCCGTGAACTCGCCTATGGCAGAAGTGCCTGCCTTGAGCGTCTGGTAGCTCTCCATCATGCTCCATCTCTAAAAAAGCAGGGCCCAGCAACTGCTTGGGCCCTGCCAGCAATGCACTGCTTTGCAGCCTATTCTAGGCGTTCTCTTAGGCGTTCTTCTCGATCCAGCTGTTGGGATCTTTGCCCTCGGCCGCAAGACGGTCGGAGAGGCGGCCCTTCGGGCTTGCAGACCAGATCGGAGCAGACGCCTTGGCCCAGCGCTCGGCTGCTGCCTTCGTCTTGCTCTCGAGCTCGTCGACATCCTCAGGATGCGTGTAGTCCGTGGACTTGGCACCCGTCTCGTGCACCATCTCGGAGAGGGCGCCAGGGTTGTCGAGAAGCGGGCACGGCCTCAGCATGTTCGGGTTGAACGGCTGGTGTGTCTGGTAGCTCTTGAAGAGCGGGCTCTTGTAGCACTCGAGGAGCGTCTTCTCGCGGATGTTGGAGTCGGAGTAGTGGATGAAGGCGCAGGGCTCTGCGTCGCCTCCTGCGTTGATATGGAAGTAGCGGCGGGCGCCTGCGATGCAGCCACCCGTGTATTCGCCGTCATTCCAGAAGTCTGCGAAGAAGATGGGCACATTCTTGCGCCAGTCGTCGCTCACCTTGTGATACATGCCCTCACGCTGCTCTGCCGTGGCAAGAAGCTCGACAGGAGAGCCCAGGCCGACCGGCATGTACGTGAAGATCCAGGCGAAGAGCACGCCCTTGTCGACGAGGAACTGGACGTATTCGTCAGAAGTGACGGAGTCATAGTTCTGGGACGTGTAGCAGATGGAGGCGCCGAACGGAAGCCTGCGCTCGCGGAGCAGGTCCATGGCATGGACGACCTTGTCGTAGGTGCCGGCGCCGCGGCGGGAGTCGGTTGCCTCGCGGTTGCCCTCGATCGAGAAGGCCGGCATGAAGTTCTTCACGCGCAGGATCTCGTCTGCGAACTCCTCGTCGACGAGCGTGCCGTTCGTGAAGGCGCTGAAGTAGCAGTCAGGGTGCTTCTCGCAGAGGCGGATAAGGTCCTTCTTGCGCAGTGTCGGCTCGCCGCCCGTGAAGAGGTAGATATAGGTGCCGAGCTCCACGCCCTGCGTGATGATGGAGTCAAGCTCATCGAACGTGAGGGACTTCTGCTTGGAGTCCGTGTAGTTCGCAGCCCAGCAGCCGTTGCAGTGGAGGTTGCAGGCCGTCGTCGGGTCCATGAGGATGGCCCAGGGGCAGTTGCAGCCTTCCTTCTGGTTGATCTCGCGCTGGCGGTAGCCACCGAGCGTGACGGAGTTCACGAAGAAGTTCTGCACGAACGTGCGGGCAACTTCCTTGTCGACGTTATCGATAACGTTCTGGACAAGACGGCGCCAGTTGTTGTCAGGATCCTTCATGAAGCCCATGACCATGTTGAACAGACGCAGCTGTGCTGCATTGATGTTGTCGCCTGAGCCGGCGAACTTGTTGATCATGGACTCGACCTTTGGCAGATTGCCATCGAAGTCGTCATAGAGCATATCGAATGCCTGGTTGACGGTGATGCTGATGGCCTTCGCCTTGATGGTGTCGAGCAATGCCATACCCAATCTCCTTTATACGGCGTTCCCCATACAGAATGCGCACCATTGTACGCTTATCCGTAGCAATTCCTCCGTGGATGACGCATCCCGCCATACGGGCGGCATAAATGGCACCTCAGCACACTGAATTCTCGTAAAGGTTATTGCATAAAATGGCTGAGTACCTCCGGCATAGTTAGGCTCCCTGAACTGTAAACGGCTTAGGCAAGCTCGCAGGAAGCTTCGGCTGGACCGTGGCCGTGGCTGCGATGCCGGAGAGCGGGACATGC